>Ga0209319_1001196_pt1 | contig 22872 bp, 22 predicted proteins | sample RifGroE2_FD_184000 | JGI IMG/M metagenome (GOLD analysis project Ga0209319, IMG submission 184000) | Groundwater microbial communities from Rifle, Colorado - Groundwater E2 (SPAdes) (version 2) | ecosystem: Environmental > Aquatic > Deep subsurface > Groundwater | place: Rifle, Colorado, United...
CCTGCCAGCTTTTGGCAAATACCGGAAGAAAATCAAGAAACTCTTTTGAATTTAAACCGGTAAGAGCGAGAGTTAAACGTTCATTCTTTAGTAAACGTTCGGTATTCATCATATTTTTGTTTTTATTTCAATTTATTTTAAATAATCTTTATACACTAATTTTATCATTTGTTGTTAAAAAGCAACAGGTCTATTACATAAATCAAAAAATTTTTAAAACACAATCCCATCCCCTTGCGCAATCTGATCATCCTCCAATTTTGTAGTCTTAGCTTTTGTTGTCTGACTAAGCACGGCCTCTGTCTTGCTGTCTACCGCCGAAACGCTTGAGCCCGGAATCAAAACCATGATTTTATTCCGGTCTTCATCGCTCGGGGTAAGGCTTATACTAAATTCGGCGCTGGCAGAAAAAACCGTTACCGGTAACCGTCCGATTTCCCATCTGATCTCGCGCGTTGCTTCGTCAAAGCGTATATCGCCGACTGTTGCGCGATTTTTATTGTCATAATTGACATATGCCGGCAATACTAATTTTACCACTAGTTCATTCAATTCGTTCAAATTATTATTGATTTCCCAATAGACCTTGTAAGTGGTAGTCTCACCAACCTTGGGCGGATGCGGACCGGTTCCGACCGGAACATTGTCGTTATTAAAATAGCGAAGCGTTTCGGATAATTTCAAATCGCTGTTTATCTTATTGACAATCGTATTGCTTTGATTGTCGCTTTCTACGGGTTTGCCCTCTTCAATATTGCCAATACTAAAACGCGCGTGGCTTTTTACCTGATACTCTTGCTTTTGATTCGGTTCTCCGGCCGGCATTATTTGGATAGAAAAATCAATCACGCCTTCTTCGTTCTTTTGAATCGCGGCCAAAGCTGGAATCTCTTCTTTTGACCAAGAAATCGTATTACCTTTTTCTTTACCGATTGTTTCATATTTCAAAGTCCGCCAATCCAAAAAATCGCTTTCTAAAACAACCATTATAACCACATCCTTCATTTCCGTTTCTCCTTTATTCTTATATACCAATGAATAATTTAAAGTATCGCCGAAATTAACACCCTGGTCTTCACGAGCGCCATTAACGATTAATGTAAGATTGAGATCACTTTTCATTACGTCAAAATTCAAAGTCTCGTTATAAAATTCCGAGTATTGATCTTCTTTGTTTTTATATTCGAATTTAAAAAGCAAAGCTTCTTTATCATTCTCTTTTTTTGCAAACCGAAAACGAATCGGCATTACTTTTTCCTCTTGGCTAAGACTCTTAATCTCCCAAACTCCGGGCCTGTCCATGGTAAAATCAGCCAAATTTTCATAAGCTTTCCCATCCGCGGCCAAGACTTCAAGATTTTCGCGCGGTTCCAAGGTTATTCGAAAATTATTGATAAAATTATTTTCCATAGCATTAAAGCGGATAGTAATTTCATCAGTCTCGCCGGCCAAAACGCTGGAAACATAATCAAAATCAAATTCTAAGCCGATATCGCTGATATTTGTTGCCAAGGTTGCTTCTTTTTTAAATTCCGAAGAAAAATTTTCCGGCATATAGCTCATTGTCGCCTGAATAATTCCAGTCTTGCCTTTTAGTCCCACCATTGTTCCTTTTATTTTAATTTCATTTGCCGAATGCGCGGATAAATAATCGAATTGCCACAAAGACGGATTATCTTTTACGCTTTCCGGATAAACATCCGCTATCTTAAAATTTTCGGGATAATTTACTCTTATTTGAACGTCGCTAATGCCGATATTGCCGGTGTTTTTGATATTAATCGTATAAAAAAACTCCTCTCCGGCCACCACATCGGTTTTACCGGACAAGTTAAATTCGATCGCGGCCGCGTCATTTGACTTTTTCAAATAATGGCTATCATAAAAATAATAAGCGCCAAGAGCCGCAAACAAAAAAAATATCACAACAAAAAACCAATAGAAAAATCCATGTCGTTTTTTGATATCCATTTTTTTTACATCAACCATATCGCCGTTATCATCTTGATATATTTCATTAAGACTTTCTTCAATCTCCTCATCCAGATCCTCATCCAAAGGCGGATTCATTTCTGATTCTTGGTCTTCAATTATTTTTTCAAAATTTTCAACATCCCTCTCGTTTGGCACAGGACGTTTTGTAAATTCCGCAAGGCTGGATTTTTTTAAATTTATTGTGATTCCATTATCAGAATCTTCGATACTATTGGTTTTTGTTTTTTGCATATTTAATTTTCTTCGTTAAAATTATTTTTTTTGCTCAAATTCAATATCTCATCCGCTTTTATTTTCGCTTCTTGCTCCAAAAAAAATTTATTCACTCCGGGGATCAAAGAAAGCCAAGATCGAATCAAATCTATAACTTTTTTCATATTTACTTTTCCTGCTTCTATTAATCCGTTGATCTGGCTAATTGTTTTTTCGCCCGTGCTTTTAAAAATAGCCCGCTTCTCAACCGGCATAGCTAAATAAATATCATCAAGTCCCTTTTCCAGAACTTTCTCTATTTCTTTCGCGCGCGCGGTACTCATTTTCCTCTGCTGTCCGGCTGAAACAATGCCACCTAGTTCTCCATCGTCCATATCAAGAATTTCTTCCAATTTTTGCTCCGGTTTTTCCAAAATAATTTCCGCTGGCTTCACCTGCTCAAAGCGGCCAATATTCTCGGGGTTATCCTCAGCGCTCTCATTAATTGAAACATTAGGAATGTTTTCTTGATTATTATTTAATATTTCTTTTTTATCTTCAGGCATATATTTATTATACCACAAAACCAAAAGAATTAAAAATATTTTTTATTTCATTTAAACTGCTGACATTAATCAATTCTCTACGCATTTCACTGGCACCTATTATGCCATGTACATACCAGCATAAATGCTTGCGTATCTCGATGATGCCTTGTTGGCCTTTTAGGCTCTCGGCTAACTCGGCATGTCTTAAAGCGATTTCAAAAATTTTTTCAGGAATTTTATTTTCTTTTTTAATATTTTTTAATTCCTGAAAAATCCAAGGACATCCCAGCGCGCCACGCGCGATTCCTAGTCCGTCCGCTCTGGTTTTTTTGAGTACTTGGATTCCGTCATCCAAAGAATTTATCCCGCCATTTGCCATAATAATTCCACCAAAGTAATCGCGTGCTTTTTTAATAATATCAAAATTAATATCTCCGGAAAAACCCTGCGCCAAAGTTCGTCCATGAATCATTAGCGCCTTAATATCCAAATCATGCATATAATCCAAAAATTCCAAAGCGTCAATCGTATCGACTTGCGCGCGCGTCTTTATCGAAACCGGCAACTCGGTATTTTCAATCGTGCTTATAATTATTTCCCGTGATTTTTTCTTGTCGCGCATAAGCACCGCGCCCGCGCCCTGCTTCGCCACCTTTTTTACCGGACAACCAAAATTAATATCAATTCCGTCCGGATTAATTTCTTTTGTTACTATTCGCGCCGCCTCCGCAAATTGTTTTGCCTCACTACCAAACAATTGCACGACATAAGGCCTTTCTTTTTCCGAAAACTCCAATAGTTCCAAAGTTTTCTTTGGATTATAACAAAGCGCCGCCACGCTCGCCATTTCCGAGTAAACGACATCTGCCCCAAAATCTTTACAAACTTGCCGAAAAGCAGAGTCCGCGACTCCCGCCATCGGCGCCATCGCATAAAATGGCTTATTTAATTTTTGCCAAAAATCATTTTGCAATTCCATTTCTTTTTGTCATTCCCGCGAAGGCGGGAATCTTGGTTATAAAAACACCAATATAGTTTTATTTTTTACTTATTTAAAACCACATTTTCAAAACTTATTTAATTTTCAACCGAGATTCCCGCCTTCGCGGGAATGGCAATAATACAAATCATTTTTTAATAATTCTCATTCCATCTTTCCCGTCCTCCACACCATAACCCAACTTTTCAATTTCTTCACGCAATCGATCAGATTCTGACCAATTTTTTTCTCTACGAAATTTTTCTCTTTGTTTTATTAAGTCATTTATCTCATCTGAAATTGGCTGATTGTATATTTCTTTCTCTATATCCAAACCCAGAACCTTGTCAAAATCCAGTATTGTATTTAATTTTTCTTTTTTTGATAAATTGGATTTTATTGTTTTTTGCAAAACCGCAAGCGCTTTCGACATATTTAAGTCATCATTTATTGATTCAATAAACTCATTTTTAAAATCTTTATTAATTAAATCGAATGACCCGTCAGAGACACCTAAATTTTCACGCTGATTGTCTGAAACTTCAATTAATTCTTTTACTTGATTATAAAGATGATTTAGTCCTTCTTGCGATGCCTTTAATCCTTCCCAGGTAAAATTCATTTGTTTCCCGTAATTTGTCTGCATGCAGTAAAAACGATAAACCAATGGCTTAAACCCTTTTTCCTCAAGATCTTTTGTCGTATAAAAATTTTTAAATCGCTTGCCCATGCGTTGTCCGTCAACCAATAAATGATCGTTATGTATCCAAAAATTTACTGGTTCTGCGACATTATATCCGATTATGCTTTGCGCAATCTCATTTTCATGATGAGGAAATTTTAAATCAATCCCTCCCGTATGGATATCAAAAGGCATCCCAAGCTCTGCCTCACCCATAGCGGAACATTCGATGTGCCATCCCGGGCGTCCGGGAAGCGATTCATTATTTAATAAAAATTCCCAAAATGGCTCGTCAGATTTTCTGCCTTTCCATAAAACAAAATCTTGAACGTTCTCTTTTTCATACTCATCCGCCTCAACGCTAACGCCAAGTTTTAAATTTGAAACATCAAGATTTATTAATTTTCCGTAACTATGATTATTAGAATACTTTTTTACATTAAAATACACAGAACCTTCTTTTACATAACCGTAGCCTTTTTCAACAATTTTTTTTACCAAGTCTTGCATTTTTAAAATATAATAATCATCAGCCGCATGTGTAACTTTATTTGGTTTTAAAATATTCATCTTTTCCATATCCTGCCAAAAAATACCCTCGTATTCCGATGTCAGCTTTTTCAAAGCCGGCATGGAGTCCATGTCGGGATATTTTATTTTTGAATCTCTGATTGTTTTATCATCAACATCCGTAATATTCATCACCCAGAGCAATCTATTCTGACCAAAATTGTAGCGCAAAACCCTAGCTAAAAAATCAGCAAAAATATATGACCGCAAATTGCCGATATGCGCGTAATTATAAACTGTCGGTCCGCATGTATACAAACCGACCTGATCATCCTTGATTGGATTAAATTCTTCCTTTGATTTACTCAATGTGTTGTATAGATATAGTTTTCGCATATATTTAATAAATATTTATCAACTTAACATAGCTTTTGTAAGCTGATAATCCTTTTTGTGCATACATAATTGTAGCAATTTTTTAAAAAATTATTCAATATTTTATTATAATTCATAATTTTTTAAAAAATGCACAAATTCTGTCAGCACAAAAAGGATTATCAGCTTACAAAAGCGGTCGTGATTTAAAACAAAAGCTATCCAAACAATTTAGTACTCAAATACTTCTCCCCCCTATCCGGAAAAATCGTAACAATATTTCCGGAATCGATTTTTTCCACTACTTTCAAAGTAGCCAACATTGCGGCACCAGAGCTCATTCCGACAAAAATTCCCTCATTTTTAATGATTTGCAAGGCCATTTCATAAGCTTTTTTTGTATTTATCATTATTATATCATCAATCTTGTTTTTATCATATATTGCCGGCACAATCGCCTCTTCCATGTTTTTTAGCCCCTGAATATAGTGCCCGACCTCCGGCTCCGCACTTACGATCCGTACTTGGGGATTATATTTTTTCAAATATTCGCCTACCCCCATCAACGTTCCTGATGTTCCGATTGCGGCTACAAAGTAGTCGATATCCCCGCCTGTCTGCTTCCATATTTCCTCTGCCGTAGTTTCATAATGCGCAATTTTGTTTGCTTCATTGGAAAATTGATTGGCATGAAAATATTTTTCCGGATTATCCGCCACTAATTCATGGACTTTTATAATCGCGCCGTCTGTGCCTTTTGTGCCGTCTGTCAACACAATCTCCGCGCCAAATGCCTTGATCATTTTTTGACGCTCAATCGAAACCGCCGCGCTCATAACAATCACAACTCTGTATCCTTTTACTGCCCCAATCATAGCCAAAGCGATTCCCGTATTTCCGGAAGTAGCCTCAATAATAGTTTTGTCATGGCTCAACAATCCGCTTGCCTCCGCTGATTCAATCATTTTTAAAGCAATCCGATCTTTTATGCTTCCCCCCTGATTTTGCCCTTCGATTTTGGCAAAAATATTTACCTGATTTTTTTTATTCAATTTATTAATGCGAACCAAGGGCGTATTTCCGATTGTTTGTAGGATATTGTTGTATGTCATATGATAGTTGTTTATTTAACTCATACTACGAGACAAACTGAAATAAATTAAATTATTTTTTTAAAATTACTCGCCTTTACGTCTATTACTATCAGCGTGTATGTTAAAGTAATAAATAAAATATCTTGTCATATACTTCCATTTAAATTTTAAAAGTTTAAAGGCTTAATTTTAAAAAAATAATTTAATTTATTTCAGTTTGTCTAATCTGAGTATTTTAATTAACATGAAAAAACTCGGGTTTTCCCCGAGACTTATTTTGATAAAATAAAAATCTGTCCGGGAAGTCAACACCTTTCTGCGCAACAGATATTCAAATTTTTATATATTTTTAACATACTATTATAATAACATTCACAAATAAAAAGTCAATATTATTTATTTACGACCGATACGGATGTGAAATACCCGAAAATATTTTAAAAAAAATTATTTATTCTCCCACTCCTTATCCTGACGCACTAAAAGCTCGGGAGCTCGTTTGGGCTCAAGCATGATTTCTTTTACTACATTTTCCATGCGCATCCCTTGCGAACCTTTTACCAATATCAAATCACCGCTTGTTATTTTATTTTTTAAAAACACTCCGGCTTCAATTGATTTATCAAAATGGAAAATCTGATCCTTTTGCATTCCGGCTTCAATAGCGCCACGTTCAATATTTACGGATATTTCGCCTACCAATACCAAACGATCAATCCCTAGTTTAAAAATATTTTTTCCAATCTCACAATGTTCTGCTTCGCTATATTTTCCAAGTTCCAGCATATCGCCTAAAACGGCAATTCGTTTGTTTTTTGTCGGAATTTTCTTTAGTATGCTAATAGCCGCAATCATAGATTGCGGTTCAGCGTTATATGTGTCATCAATTATTATCGTATTTTTTATTCCCTTTATAATATTCATCCGACCTTTTGGAGAAACTAATTTTTTCAAAGCCTGGCTGATTTCAACCATATTCATATCCATTGCCCGTCCTACGGCCGCACTGGCTAACGCGGCATAAATCACGTTCGTGCCAATAACATTCGGCAAAAGCACGGGAGTTGCCGCACCATTATAGATAATTTTAAAATTCACACCTTGCAGAGCACTATCGTTCATATCTTCAAAAAAATATCTAATCTCCTGCGCGCGCAAATTCGCTTTCTCATCCAAACCATAGCTGATAACTTTGGCTTTGCTTTCAGAAATTGATTTTCGCGAACCCTCATTGTCGTAATTGATTATTGAATAGCCGTTTTTATCAACACTTTTGATTAATAAGGATTTTTCCTGTCTTAACTTTTCTTTTGAGCCGAAAAACTCCGCATGTACTGACCCAACAAATGTCAAAATACCGATTTCCGGCTTTGCGATACCGAGCAGATATTCCATATCTCCCGGATGATCAATTCCCATCTCCAAAATAATCACCCGAGGATAATTATTATCATAAGAAAGAATTAATTTTAGAGCTTTAAAAAAAACTTTAAACCAGCCGATTATGGATTTTCCAGCTGAATCGGTTCCGATAATAGTCAAAGGCAAACCGATCTCATTATTATAGTTCTTAATACTGCTCCGCGTATTGAATTTATCCCGCAAAACCGTATACACCGCTTCTTTCGTACTAGTCTTACCTACACTACCGGTAATCCCAATAATACGCGGCTTATACTTAGCAACAATTATTTTTGCCAATATTTTTAATTTAAATTGAATTATATTTTTTAACATACTGATGTTTTTTAAATCGTAAATCTAAAATCGAAAATCAAAAATCACCTCATCTTTCCTTCGGCACTTGATAATAATTCAAGATAAAGTCCGCGATTTCACCGAACAAAGGCGCGGCCGAGGATTCTGCCCATTCAACATCCCGCGGATTATCTATTTTTACCAGCATCGCGAAAACCGGATCATCGACCGGACCAAAACCGGCAAAAGAGCCGATGTGCGCGTTTTCTTCGTATCCGCCGCCTTTTTTCGGAACCTGCGCTGTACCGGTTTTCCCGGCAATATAGTAGCCATCAACACCCGCGCGCTTACCATGCCCCTTATCAACCACTTTCACCAGCATACCGCTGACCAAGGCGGCAGTTCGAGCTGAAATTACACGACGAATTTCCCGTGATTGCGTTACGGTCTTTTCACCGTTTTCTTTCCGGATTTCTTTGACTAAATATGGCTGCATCAATATCCCACCATTCGCAATAGCAGCGAACGCGTTTATCATTTGCAAAGGCGTAACCGTAATTCCTTGTCCGAATGTTGCCGTTGCCGCTTCGATCGGTCTGATATTTTTCGCCTCAAGCATCCCAATGCGCCCGCCGCTTTCGGTTTCAAGCTCAATTCCAGTTTTTTCACCAAAACCAAAATTTTTTACATATTCCGCGAATTTCTCCGCGCCAATCTTTTGCATCGCAAATATCACGCCGGTATTCAAAGATTCTTCCAAAACCGTAACCATATTTACCACGCCATGCCCGCCTTTGGTTTCAAAATCAGAATTCCTTATCGGCTTTGGCCAACCCTCAATCATTACAAAACCATTGTCAACGTATGTTGTTTCCGGACTGATTTTTCCCTGATCCAAACTGGATGCCATAGTAATCGCCTTGAAAATCGAGCCCGGTTCCCATTGATAAAAAATTGCCGGATTATTATATACATCAATATTGTCAACTGACTTATATTCATTCGGATCATAATCCGGATAAGAGCACATCGCGATAATCGCGCCGGTTTTTGGATCCATAATTACCACGCTGCCGCCATCCGCTCCGTGGCGCAAAACCGCTTCCCGAAGCTTGCCGCATGCGGTAAATTGGATTGAACGATTAATCGTCAGAACCAAATCACTGCCGCTTACCGGCTGATTGTATTCACGCTCTTTAACGATAATCAATCCGCCCTTTGCCGCCCGTTCTGCCTTGATAGAGCCGAATGACCCGGTAAGCTCGTCATCAAAAAAACCCTCCAATCCATATTGTCCATGCCGATCCTCCCTATTATCACTGACAAAACCGAGTATCTGTGAACCGATATTTTTTTCCGGATAAAATCGAAAATTTTCCAAAATATAATCAATTCCGACAATATTCAAATCCATTAATCTTTTTAATACGTCTTCATCAACTTTGCTTTTGAGCGGTTCATATGGATCATGCTTTTTGGACAATTTCGCTATATATCCTTCGATAACCATTTTTTTTCTAAGCTCAATTTCCGCTTCTTTTTTAATCTTGTAAAATTCTTCGCTTTTATCGTCCGCAAAGCTTTTTTCGGAATTTATTTCATCTGTTGTGCTGGCTTGTTTAAAAAACTCATCACTTGCAAGTAAATCCTCGACTTCTTTGATAATTTTTTCTTCATCAAATATTTTATATAAACTTTCCGCAACCGCGGCCGGATCTTCAATCTTTTGCGGAACCGCGTATACCAAAGCAAAATCTTTGTTCGTAGCAACCGGATAATAACCGCCTTGAGTATTATCTATGTCCTGAAAAAATATCTGCCCCCGCTTCGGCTCCAGTTTGTTGTACACCTGATGCTGATCAGAGGCAAGCGCGATATAAAGATCGTGATTGGAAACTTGCAAAATAAATAAACGAATTACAACCAAAATACATAGCAAAAAAACAACCGCCAAAATAAAATTGAGGCGATTGGAGTTTTCCTTGGAACTATTCTTATTTTTATTCCTGATCATCATTGCTTTTTCCTGACTTTATTATTTTCTGGCAACCGCATCCATGCCTACGCTGATATATTCAATCTTATCCACCTTAACCATTTTTATTTCCTGCGCTCTTCGATTAATATTGTCATATGACTCTAATCGCATCACTAATAGTTCATGATTTTTCTTTTCTTCGTTCAGAGTTATGGCATCCTTTTTCAACTCCTCCAATACAATCCCCTTTATAGACAAATCATTAATAACGACAATATAGCATAAACCGCAGATAATAGCCATAGAAAATAAAAGTTTATTGAACAAAGCCCAGTCATAAAAAGATTTGCTTCTAGCTATTTTTCGCCTGGAATTATTGCAATTATTAGCTTGCAAGCCTTCTTGCTTGTATTTTTGAATTAAATTTTGACTCATTTTATTTTTATTTTTTAATTTTTTTGTTTTAATTTTTTTCCACTACTCGAAGCTTTGCGCTTCTTGCTCTGGGATTATTTTTTATTTCTTCACTACATGGCAATATCGCTTTTTTTGTTATAATTTTTAAACTTGGTTTATGATTACAATTGCAGATAGGTATTTCCGGCGGGCAAATGCATTCTTTGGCTTCATTCCGAAAAAAATGTTTTACAATGCGATCTTCCAAGCTATGGTATGATATGACGACCAATCTTCCTCCCGGTGACAGTAATTCCATGGATTGTAATAGCACGCTTTTCAAACTAGTCAACTCATCATTTGTCGCGATACGCATAGCTTGAAAAGTCCTGGTGGCAAAATGAATTTTTTTATTATTTCGATAAATTCCCGGTACTGATTTCGCGATTATATCGACTAGCTGTTTTGTTGTTTCAATGTTCCCATTTTTTCTAGCAGTAACAATTCCTTTAGTAATGCTTCTGGCAAACCGCTCTTCTCCGTACTCTTTAATTATTTTTTCAATCTCCTTTTCACTCCAAGTATTTACTATATCTTTGGTGCGAGTTCCATATTGAATATTGTCTATTGAATATTGTATATTTCCAAAAAGCATTTCTAACGGAGCATCCAGTTGAAAAGAAAATCCCCGATTCCTATCCGCGAGTTGAGCTGAAGATAAGCCAAGGTCAAGTACAATCCCATCAACCTTCTTGCACTGTTCTTCCGGCCAAATTTTTTTCGTAATTTGATAAACATTTTTAAAATTATCCTGAACTAGACTTATATTTTTTAATTCTTTTTCTTTAATGATTTTTTTGGCATTTTCAATCGCCAAGCTATCCAAATCAATCGCCAACACAGATCCTTTTTCTCCAACCTCTCTTGCTATTGCCACTGTATATCCCGCTCCTCCCAATGTGCAATCGATAATATTTTTCCCCGGTGACAACAATAAAAAATCCAAAGCCTCCCGAAGCATTACTGGAATGTGTTTATACTCTGCCATAGTTATAATCCGAATACTACAAATAAAAAATTCCCACCGATCATTAAGCAATCCCAAAATTACAAAACCAATGCCCTGGTACGAGCAAAAATAATTTGTTTTAACAAGCGCGTATCAACAATCGGCGCCTTAATAACTCTGACTTTTAATTCCTCCGCTTTTTCTTTTGTTTTTATTTCTATTTTCATATTTTTATTTATTTATACATCATTCGTCAATCGGAAATCGGAAATCATAAATCCCTACACCCCCAACTCCCCAAGCGCCTCCGCAATCTCCGTACTCTCATTCTCAGCGCCTTCCTTATATTTATTCCATTTTTCTTCATCCCAAATTTCAAGCCTGTCATAAAGACCGGCTATAATCGTATTCTTTTCAAGTCCGCAGAATTTTCTTAAATACTCCGGCAATGTTATGCGACCTTGGCTGTCGAAATCAACGTCCATGGCGCCGGCAAGCATCAAACGTGAAAAAGCCCTGGCCTTTGCCTGGCTGATCGGCAGATTTGCCAATTTTTCCGCTATCTTTTGCCACTCAGCTTTTGGATATAAAAAAAGACAGTTATCCAAACCACGAGTAACAACTGCCCCGCTATCCAGCAAACTTCGAAATTTTGCAGGAACCGCTAATCTCCCCTTACTGTCTAAATTGTGCTTGTATTCACCGATAAACATAAAAAAATTTAAGCACTGTAAGCATATTTATAAGCGTATGGGAATTAAGATTAACGAGGAGACTGATCTTCTGCCAAGACGCAGGTATCAGGCCCCTTCTTCGCCTTAATTATTTTTGTTTTAACTCGTTTCCGGTTGACCGGAACAGAGCATAAAAGCATCCCCATGCTTTCTCCAAGAAATAACTTACGCTTTCCTGAAGTAGTTTTTTGTCTACCCCGTGATTGCGTAAGCAATTTTACGGGGGTTTTTGTTTTACGCTAGCGCGTATTATCTTGGCTAGCTGTTTTTTTATTTTTATTTAAAATTTTGTTTTAAATTTTTTTTATTTTTCTTTCTTTGTTTTGGTTTGTTTTATTTTTCTGTTTTATTTTCACCACTCTTCCCCACTTTTCACCTTCATAACTTTAGTATACACCACTATTACCCAAAAGTCAACATACTCTACCATATTATTTATATACTAAAATTAAATGAAATTATAAAAATTTTTGTTAATTATTAAAAAATAATAATTATCTTTTGTCCAGATACACACAGTTTCAGATTTTTAAAAAAACTTTATTAACAATTAATCCACAGAAAATAAAAAACAGCCTATTAGGCTGTAAAAAATTTTGTGTTTTTATCTATCTAATTTTTAATTTCAACCAGCTTTTTAATTAATGAGTCATTTGATTTGTGCCCAAACCAATTTGTTACATCATTTTTTGTAAAATTTATATTAAAATAATACTCGCTCTTGCCCATATAGTTGTCATCAGACTGTTTTTCTACCAATATTATCAATTTTTTATTTCGATATTTTTCCAAATGATTTTTTTCCAAATTCTTACTAACAACCCTTAATTCTTCCGAACGATGCTTGATTTCAAGTTTTTCAATATGGTCTGGCATAGCATAGGCCTTGGTTTTTTTATGAGCCGAAAATGAAAATACATGCAAACGGCTAAATTCACACTTTCTGATAAAATCTTTGGTTTTTTCAAAATCAATTTTTGTTTCACCGGGAAAACCGACAATAACATCCGTGCTTATCGCGACATCCGGCAATTCTTTCTGGATCTTATCAATCTTGTTTTTGAAGAAAGCGATATTGTAAGGGCGATTCATAGCTTTTAAAATTCTGTCTGTACCACCCTGCAATGGAATATGCAAATGACGGCATATTTTTCGATTTTTTTTCATCAAATCAATCAATTCGTCAGTAACTTCATTAATCTCGATTGAGCTTAAGCGAATTCGACCCAAACCCTTTATTTTCAAAATTTTTTTTATTATTCCGCATAAATTAGTTTTTGTTTCGTTATTCCCTTCCCTGCCATACATGCCTAAATGTACTCCGCAGAGAACAATCTCTTCATAACCGAGTTTTACCGCCGATTCTGCTTCCAAAAGCAATTCGTCGGAATCACGGCTTTGATATTTTCCTCTGGCAAAAGGAATAATGCAATACGAACAAAATTGCTCGCAACCGTCTTGGATTTTTAAAAAATAGCGCGCACGGTCAATGGAGCTTAAACCCGGGATTTTAAAATCTGTATTGTTTTTATCCGGAAATAAATTATTTATTTGCAAAATTAACTCATTAAATTTCCCTGTTCCCCAAATAATATCCGCACCCGCGTTAGTAGCTTGCGCAATATCAATTTTTGGCCAACAGCCAAGCAAAACAACCTTGGCCAAAGGGTTTTCTTGGCGCGCCTTATTTATCATCCGCTTATTCTTATGAATAGCACTTTCCGTTACCGAGCAAGTATTAACCAAAACCAAATCGGCTTTTCCTAAAACCGGTTTTAGTCCCGTGGCAATCAATTCCGCTTTGACAGTCCCGGAATCATAACGATTCACCTTACAACCAAGAGTATATATTTTAAAAGTATTAGGCATACAAAAAGAGCAGGATTAGCGCGGCTAGAGCAAAACGGTACCAGGCAAAAACCGTCAAGGAGTTATTTTTTACATAACGCAAGAAAAAAGAGATTGTAAACATGCCAAAAACAAAGGTTGAGGCAAAAGCAATGGCGATTATAATCAACTCTTGACTGCCAAAGCTTTGAGAAAATAAACCCGGAATCTCTTTTATGCTTGCGCCAAAGATAATCGGCAAAGAAATCAAAAAAGAAAAACGCAACGCTTCCTCCCTCTTTAATCCAGCACCCAAACCTGCTATAATAGTAATACCCGAACGGGATGTACCCGGTATTAGGGCAAGAGCTTGCGCGAAACCGATACTTATAGATTTTCGCCAATTAATATCTTTTAATTCTAAGGTTTTTTTTCCGATTTTTTCAAAAATAATAAATAAAAATCCAATAAAAATAAGCATAAATACTACGACCAAGGGCGACCGCAAAACGTTTTCAATTATATCATCAAAAAATATTCCAAAAAAAGCCGCTGGCACGGTCGCAATAACAATATACCAAGCCAAGCGCGATTCCGGATTTGCGCCTGATTTAAAACTTTTTAACCAAGCAAGTAAAATCAGCCAAATATCTTTGTAAAAAAAATAAAATATCGCCAAAAATGTGGCAAAATGCAAGGCCACGTCAAAAGCTACCTCATTATTGATTGGCAAATCAATAAATTGGTGCAAAAGAATAAGGTGTCCTGAACTGGACACCGGTAAAAATTCGGTTATTCCTTGAACAAAACCAAAAATAATCGCATTAAAATAATCCATCATTATTAAAGATTAATTAATAATATAAAAAAAGTCAATCATGCACGATATAACCCTGTTTGATTAAGCGATTGGCTTAAATAAAAAATCTATGAATTATCACATTTTACTTGCCCCGCTTATCGCCGGATTTATCGCGCAATTCGCAAAATTTTTTCTAAAATCAAACCAAAGGAAATTTGCGTTTAAAAATCTTACCGCGTATTCCGGTATGCCTTCCGGACATAGCGCGCTCGTAATCGCCCTAGCGACAATAACCGGTTTGGAAGAAAGCCTAAACTCACCCTTTTTCTCAATCAGTATTGTCTTGGCAATCGTTGTTATCCGCGATGCCCTTGGTATCAGGCGCTATTTGGGACAACATGGACACACTCTGAATGTCTTGGTTAAAGATTTGAAAAATGACAATGTTTTAGAAGAAAAATATCCTCATCTCCTAGAAAAAATCGGCCATACGCCATCTCAAGTTTTGATTGGATCATTAATTGGATTTTTAACCAGCTTGGCTCTGCATTTGATTGCGGCCTAGGCACAAAAATAACGAAAAAATACGAATAAAACGGAACAATCTATCACGATATCTAGTTGAGTACGCACGGCAAGGTAAAATCAAAGATGCATAGGTTCGGACAATCCGAATCTGCATTGTCTATGTCGCCGTCACAATCATTATCGATGCTATCGTTGCAAGTTATTTCTGTTCCGACTTCATAGGAGGCCATACCACTACCGTCTACGGTAGCAGGATTGCAATCGTTATCGACACCATCACAAATATCTGCATTTCCTGGATGTCTTAGCGCATTATTGTCATCACAATCATTCCCATTAGCACCGTTAGCTACGTTTGTCAAAGAACAGACAAGCAATGGATAATTGTAAAACAACATAAGCGCATCGCAATATCTGTCACCATCATTGTCGCAACCGTCATCAACGCCATTCAAGCAATCATTATCCAAACCATCGCAAGTTTCTATCCCGCCCGGCTTAGCCCAAGGCGATGAATCATTGCAATCTGTGCAATCCGTAATATAATCAACTCCTGGCGGAACCGGAGCGCTAACAACCGTAATTAGATCGCCAAATCCATCTCTATCGCTATCTCTGCAATATGAATTCATAGCACATCCCTCGTCAACATTTCCGTCGCAATTATTATCTACTGAATCACCACATACTTCAACAGTTCCCGGTTTGACACTGGCACTCGCGTCATCACAATCGCTATTATTAATAACATAATTAACCGGTTTGGTGGATAGACAATATTCACCGGAAACGCTCGGATTGCCGTAAGTATCTCCATCGCTGTCAAGATAAAAAATCGTCTTTACGCCTTCATCAATCTGTCCATCACAATCGTTATCAATTCCATCGCATTTGGTTTCTGTTCCATGTTCATAGTTATTGCAATCCACTGTCGCCGCTACCGTCCCGCAAGCCTGATCGCATTTGTCCGCCATTCCCGGATAAGCATTCCAAAAATTCGGACAGCCGATTGATTGATTACCGTCATCATCGCCTTCGTTATCGCATTGATTACAATCCGGCTGATTAAACAAATACCAAAAGCTTTCATTCAAGCTATTGCCGGCATTGCAAGAAAGACAGTCAGTATCCGGATTTAATAAATTTACAGAATCATTATCAAAAAATCCATCGCAATCATTGTCTTTGCCATCCGTGCAAGAAGATTCAATGGCTTCATACGGTCCACCCTCATTAAGATCATTACCGCAACAACGCAAAGAACCGGCGCGAGACGGATTATAATTAAAAGTGCACAAAAAGGCACAACTTTCTGCTGTAAAATCTTCGTCAATCAAGCCATCGCAATCATTATCCAAGCCGTCGCAGATTTCCGCCTTGCCCGGAAAACGATTTAGATTATTATCGTCGCAATCGTTATTCCCAAGACAAGATTGAGTGCCGTTTCCGCACACATTGCCACATATCGAAACAAGCGTAGCTTCTTTGATATATCTGTCTTTATCCGCATCCGTGCAAGTAGCTATGGCCAGGGTACAATCAGAATTACAACCTACTCCGCCATCGCATTCTTCGCCACAATCCACGTGTCCATTTCCGCATTTACAATCAGCGGGACAGACATATGCTTTTCCAGGGCATTCTGTTGCGTTATTGCACGAACCATCTCCGCAACAACAGTCCGCTGGACAATTTGCACAAGTTTCTCCGGCATCGCAACTACCATTAATTGTACAAACATTTACAATCGCACAGTTGTGATCAAAAACACAGTCTGCGTCATTACAATCGATCATGCCGTCGCAATCATCATCAATGCCATTTATACATATTTCAGGACCACCACCGGAAACCGCCGGATTGGTATCGTCGCAATCGGCGATGTTGTGGACACAGGCGCTATTTGCAAAAAGCCCGTAACCGTCGTAATCCATATCTACGCATGGCTTTGGACAAGCAGCACCGATTAGCTGATTTCCGCCGATTGCCAAGCCAGATTCCAAAACCGCGCATAAGCTATAAGCCAAACCAAGCTTGTCAGTGCTATATACGTAAACCAAGCTGCTATCCGGCAATACGCTAGGCAAATTTGTCGGAAAAATTTTCCGATTTTCATCCCAGCAAGTTTTGGGATTGTAGTCATTCCCGGCTGTGCAAGAAAAACCAGCGCCAGCAGGACAGCATTTTCCAAGCTGATTAACCGGGTCCAAGGAAATAGACGTACCAAGCTCGGCGCGAAATTGTTCACGCCAACTCGGCCATGCCGATATGGTTTTATTCGGGAGATAGGTTCCGGCCGCAAGGAGCGGATAACGGTTTTGCTCTTTAAAAAAATTATTCAGGCTTATCCGAATCTCGGATAAATCCTCAAGCCGACGAGCATCACGGATAATTAACGACTTGCGGCTATCGCAAAAATCACTGATAGCACATTCGCTATCCAAGGAACAAACAGTTGAATTGTCTTTTCGACAATGACCGCGATCAGACACATTGGTATTAAATTTCCAATTTTTGATAATATTGCCAAAAATATCTTGAGTTGCTTTTTCTGCTTCCTGGTTATAAGTAATCAGATAAATATTCGTATAAATGGTATTATCTCCGGATGAAACATTGGCAACATTAACATAGACTGTCCGGCCATCGCGCACCGCGCCATATCCGTCAACCAGCAAGCTTTGCGGTGATCCGGTAAATTTTTGATTCTTGTACCAGCGCATTGCGCTGTAATGCTCGATATTCGGCACAATCCGAATCGCAATCGCGTCTTTCGCGCTTGTTTGTGCCGATACCGTGGCATTATTTTTTATTACAAACAAAAACAAAACAACGATAAAAAATATCAAGGTTGTTCCAAGACTGGCGTTAATAACTTTTCTTTTATTCAGCATGGCGTGTTTTTTTATATCTATATTATAACACGTTTTTTGTTTCAAATATAGTGTCAAGTGACTTAGTTAATTAGTAATTAGTTAATTAGGGAATAAATATATTGCTTTCTATATTCATTGAATCTTCTAATCCACTAATTAACTAATCAACTAATCACTAAACACCACCACCAAAACGCCTTTTGCGCAAAGCATATTCTTCCAAAACAAAATCCACATCTATTTTTTCAAAATCCGGCCAATACTTTTTTACAAACAAAAGTTCACTATACGCCGATTGCCAAAGCAAAAAACCGGACAAGCGATTTTCGCCGGAAGTACGGACTATAATGTCCGGATCTGGCAGATCATTCTGGTACAAATATTTTTTTACCATACCCTCATGTACCTGTTCCAGGTCAACCTTATTTTTCAACATGCTTCTGATAGCGTCTACGATCTCGGCGCGTCCCCCGTAATTCAAACAAATATTCAAAATACCGCGATTGTTATTCTTGGATTTTTCCATCGCCTCAAGGCATAAATCCGGCAAGTCACCGGGCAAGTCGCTTATACGTCCGGAAATCAAGATTTTTATTTCCTTTTTACTTATTTCTTCCAACTCATCAGAAAGTGCCTGCTTCATCAATTGCATTAAATAATTAACCTCTTCTTGACTGCGATTCCAGTTTTCCGTTGAAAAAGCGTAAACCGAAATTATTTCAACGCCTTTTTGAAAAAATAAATCAGGTATAATTTTTAATTTCCCATAACCCTTGGCATGGCCTTCTATCGTCGGCAGATTACGCTCGCGCGCCCAGCGACGATTGCCGTCCATGATAATAGCCACATGTTTCGGTATATTTAATGTTTCTTTTTTTGTTTCCATATGTTTTTATTTTATTATTTTTATCAATTTCAAAGATTCGCTTTTTCCGCTGATTATTTTTATCTGATCAGTGGCAACCGCAAATATTTTGCTCAAAAATTTTATCAGCTCTTTGTTTGCCTGATTATTTATCGGCTTGGCCGCGATGCTAATCTTTATCGTATCATCATCCAGAATCTGATTAACCTCATTCTTCGACGACCCTGGACGGACTTTGACGCGCAGATAAAGTTCTTTGTTTGCGTTTAGTTTGTCTTGAAATTTTGATAACATAAGTTTTGGAAAGTAAGAAGTTAGAAGTAAGAAGTTATAAAGTTGAAAATATTTAAAATCAAAAACACTTTATAACTTTATGCTTAATAACTTTTTACTTCTTACTTCATACTTCTTATTTCTAACTTCTCACTTCTTACTTTACTGAGTAAACACAATCGCGTTCGGAACATCGCGTCCAGGGTCGACCATGTATTCATCGTTATACCAAAGCGCGGCTGAATAGCCTCCGTCCAAATTTAAGGAATAGTCAACTCCGATTGTCTTCATAATATTTGCCAAATCCGGCACCGTGGCGGATTGGGCGACCACCAGATAAATCAGATTGTCCTTGATTCCGATTGCGTTGCGTGCAAGCTTAGCGTCTCTTTGCTTTGCGTCGATATCCCACTCGATCAAAAGATTCATGCCGTTTTCAATCAAACGCGGTTTGTTGCCGAGAGCCGCTTGGATTTTAACATTATTTTTTTCTTCAAACGCTTTTACGCCGACAAACTCGCGAGAATCTTTGAAATAATAAAACTTATTATTCACATCCCAGACAAAAATCGGTCCGGTCGTCCAATATTTCATCTGATCTTCATTGATCAAAATCTTTTCTTTTGTGTCATACACCGGATAAAAATAATAATTTAATTTTGCGGCAGAATAAGATTCGAAATACGTTCCGTTGATTCCGGCAAAGGCATTGTTTTCCAAAACATATCCGTCCAAAGCCCTTGCTTGGCAAGCGGATTCACAATCCTGTTTATCGGCTGTTGCGCTAATGATTTTTAAATTCGGATTGCGCATGTCAATCGTAACTATGTCAATCGTAAAAAGCGTACCGTTGACATCGATTTTTTTATGCTCGTATTTGCTGTACGCGTCAATGCTTTCCTCCGCACCCGGTTTGTGGATTTTTGACAAATCTTTGCGCGTTATGCCAAGACCAAGCTCGCGCATTATCCGAAAAGCATCGGCCGGCCGCCCCAAATAATATTTTTTTAAATCGCGCGGATAAATATACCAAGCCTCACCGTTCTTTTCAGTCTGGATAACTATTTTTCCAGAAAGGCGCTTTGCCAAATCCGTATCCCCAGCAATCAGCATTCCGGCCTGCGCCAAGCGCTGAAAATCTTTTTCGACAATACCAAGCCCAAGCTCGCGCATTACGCGAAAAGCGTCATCCGGACGGCCAAGATAATATCTTTTTAAATCTTCCGGATAAACATACCAAGCCTCGCCATTTCGTTCAACATCCAAAAGAATACGACCACTAAGATTGTTGGCGAAAGCGGCTTTTGTGCTGATTGGAAAAAATAAAATGATTAAGAAAATACTAAATAATAATTTTTTCATTTTTCTCTACCTTCGGCTGAATTCACAGCCACAATAATTTTGACGATAAAAATTATATTTTTTGGATAATTCCAAAGATTTTTTATAACCATCCTGTTTTTTAAAATCTTTATCTAAAAATTGCACGCCATATTTTTCTTCCAAATCTTTACCGATTATGTTGATTGCTACGGCATCTTTGTGCGGGCTGACCGACAAGGTGCTAGCAAAAATATCAATTTTTTGCTTTTGAGCGGTCAAAGCTGTATTTTCAAGCCTTTCCCAATAACAAATTCGACAACGCGAACCTTTCTCTGGTTCATTTTCTTTCCCGGTTATTTTTTCTAGCCAAGAAGAATGATTATAATCACCAATAATCAATTTCAAGCCAAATTCTTTTGCGATTCTTTTTACTTCTATCAATCTTGTATCATGTTCATTTTCAGGAAAAATATTTGAATTAAAAAAATAAAGGACAACCTCATAATCCAGATTAAGCAGGTTTGTAACATACGCACCACAAGGTGCACAGCAGATATGTAAAAGCAATTTAGGTTTTTTTATTTTTAAAATTTTCATAAAATATAAAAAGCGCAAATGTTATTCCAAGCGTTCCTGCCAAAAAATCATATTCGGAAACTGTTCTTCCTGGCACGTATACCTGAATAAACTCGCACATTGCGGAATAAAATATTCCCGAAAAAAAAGCATAGAAAATAACGTGCGACAGATTGGCGTTTGCTTTCGCAATCAGTACCTGCGCTAAAAGATATGAAAAAACACCAAACAACAAAACGTGCGCCACCTTATCGTACCATGTAAAAACATCGCACTCATAGCACTCGCCTGTCGGCCAAGCGATCAAAACCAAAATAATCGCAGACCAAAAATATAATAAACTAAATTTAGTTCTTGTATTCATAATGTTTTATTTTTCCTGTCCGCGCGACTGAATACGGCAATAATCCCTAGCATGATTATTACTAAAATTCCCAAAGCGAATATTTTTCCTTTGCTTTGCATGAAAACCGCGCTTAAGCCAAAAATAAGGGCAAACAAATAATAAGTCGCCGATGTCTGCCTAGGGCTTAGGCCGATATCCTGCAAGCGGAAATGCAGATGTTTGCGGTCCGAAATCTTAAAAGGATTCTTGCCTTCCGCTAGTCGCCGGAAGATTGTCCAAAACAAATCCAAAATCGGAATACCCATTATCAAAAGCGTAATCGCGATTTTACCGCCCGAAATAATCGCGAGCACGCCCAACGCAAAGCCAAGAAACAGTGAACCGCCTTCACCTAAAAATATTTTTGCCGGATGCCAATTCAAAACCAAGAAACCGAAACAAGCCGCGGACAATATTAATGCGGCCAAACCGATATCCGGCTGGAAATATTTTGTTGTCATGGTAAATAAAAAAGTAATCAAAGCACCGACACCCGTAACGCCTGAAACCAATCCGTCAACGCCGTCTAAAAGCTTTGTGGTATACATCATGCCCAAAAGCCAAACAGAGACAACAATATCCGAAATGATTATAAAAGTAAATTTAAACCCAAACAGCGTAAATAACTGGATCTGATATTTATCCAAATAAAAAAAACCGCCAAACGGATTCGTTATTTTTTCAATCTCTACACCCCCAATCACAACGGACAAAACAGCAAGTACTGGGAAAATCAATTGTCTCCCCGGACTTAGGTTGTGCCTATCATCCAAATAACCGCCAATCATCAAAAATAATCCGCCAGCAAAAAAACCGATCCAGTGCATAGCCTCAAGATCTCCCGCCAAAAGTAGATCTCTCACAAAAAACAAGCAAACAAAAAAAGCAAAAAAAATAGCAACACCGCCTAGAAGCGGGGTAGGTTTTGCATGCAGTTTTCTATCGCCTTTTGGCTCATCTAATATGCGAAGACGCCAAGCGAGTTTTTTTATCACTAGCGTGCAGAGGATGGATAGTGCGAATGTTGCTGTGAATATGTATAGATAAAACATATTATTAATATTCAATACTCAATAACCAATATTCATTCAATAAAATAATAGGCTTGTTGCTTAATAGCAACTTTAAATAAACAGAATTTCCCTGGAGATTCTGGAATTATCACCTCATCAATAGATGGTAATTCCAGAGTCCGCAGGAGATTGTCATTGCTTGGTCATTGAACTC
>Ga0209319_1001212_pt1 | contig 22521 bp, 20 predicted proteins | sample RifGroE2_FD_184000 | JGI IMG/M metagenome (GOLD analysis project Ga0209319, IMG submission 184000) | Groundwater microbial communities from Rifle, Colorado - Groundwater E2 (SPAdes) (version 2) | ecosystem: Environmental > Aquatic > Deep subsurface > Groundwater | place: Rifle, Colorado, United...
CAGCTAACATCGCATATACCCAATGGCTGGTCTACTGCACTTTGCAAGGCTTTTCGCCCGCTCAAACTTATCCACGGTTTGACAGTTGAATCGCTCGCAATCAGCCACTGGGAATATGCGTAACGTTGTGTGTAATGCAAGAAAAAATTTCGTAAAGCATTATGAATAAGGAGAAACTTAGAGAATATATGCAATCTATCAATTCAATGCCAGACTATAAAGTAATTGAATTGACTGAGGATTTCGAATATTTCTCATTACCTAAACACTCATTTCTGATTAAAGAAAATAGGATTATAGAACAAACTTATTTTTTGGAAATTGGGTATATCCGCTCCTTTACCTTAGACAAAGATGGACTTGAAGTGACAACCAACATATATTCCACTCCTTGTTTTGTAAACGATTTTTCATCATTCTTTAAAATGTTGCCCGCTAAACAAAATTTCCAAACATTAACTAACTGCGAAGGTTGGACAATGAGTCTTGAAAATGTTGAAAAATATTTTCATAATACACCAGAATTTAGAGAATTTGGAAGGCTTTTAGTTTTAAATCACTATGATTTACTTAATGAAAGGATGTTAGATATGATTAAGTATTCAGCTGAAAATCGCTACTTAAAATTGTTATCAAACCATCCTGATGTATTTCAAAATGTCTCACTTAAAATTATCTCATCATATCTAGGAATAACCGATACTTCATTAAGCAGGATACGAAAAAAAATTTCTCATAAGTGATTTCTTGCCAAATGATAAGTAAAATGTAAGATGTGAGTTCTAATTTTACAACACATTTAAGTAAAAGTTGTAAAACAAATTGAAACTATGAAAAATACAATAAATATTAATCAAGAAACTTGTAAAAAGTGCCTTTTGTGCTCAGAAGTTTGTCCTAATAAAATCTTTAAAAAAAGTGAGTTGAACGAAATTGTTTTAAGACCCGATCGGGTTGATGTATGTTTTAAATGTGGTCAATGTATGGCGGTATGTTCAACTAAGTCTATTGTTGTTGATGGTTTATCGTATGAAAAAGATTTTTTTGAGTTGCCAGAAAATGAATCGAATAATTATGAAAAAACATTTTATAGTATGATTCATACACGGAGGGCAATTCGTAACTTTAAGGATAAACCTGTACCTAAGGAATTGTTAGAGAAAATCGTTGAAGCTATTTCATTTGCACCTCCTGGTTTTCCTCCATTAAAAATTAAAATTATTATTGTTCAAAATACTGAATTAATAAAGCAAGCATTGCCTTCTATGATTCGGCTATACGAAAATTTGGTAAATATGATGGGAAAACCAATACACCGGTTTTTTATAAAAAGGAAAGTAGGCAATAAAAAATTTAAAACAATGCAGGAGCATTTAATTCCATTATTAATAAGTAGGCTTCCATCTTTAAAAAATGGTACTGAAGATACTCTTACCCGAAATGCCCCTGCAATGATTCTGTTTCTGGCAGACAAAAATGAAGAAGATATTAGGCAAGACATATCAATTGGCGCGACTTATGGAATGCTTGCTGCACATTCTATTGGTTTAGGTGGTTCTATAATGGATATTATTCCTCCTGCAATTGAAAATGACAAGGAACTAAGAAAATTATTTTGCGTACCGGATAATAATGAAATATTAACTTCAATGATTATTGGTTATCCGAAATACAAATATCAAAGAGGAATAAAAAGAAGCTTAAAAAGTGTTAAATGGCTATAAATGCACTACACACAACAACGTGTCATAAAACAAAGCGGGCGCAGTGCTTGGGTTACAGTTCATCCTGCATCAGCGTTTCAGCGGCGGATACGAACGCAGCTCCACAATCCGCTTCGTTTCATACACGCGACCGTTATGTGCCAGCAAAAGATTCGAACGATGAAATTGACTGAAAAACAAATAGAAGAAATTGCTGATAATCTTGATTCTGGAATGAGATGTTTTTACAATCTTAAAACTGGTGAGATTAAGACTATAATAAATTTTGATAGTTGGATCGGAGCAGATGAAGAACCTTGGGAGGATGAATTAAAGGAGGTTGAGAAAAACTGGAGTGATTACTTTGAGTTTGAGGGATTTGAAAGTCATGAATCATTTCAGATAATGGTTGATTTTGCCGAGAGTATTGATAATAAACGACTACAACAAAACTTGATAAATGCGTTAAATAGACCAAAACCATTTCAAAACTTTAAATGGCAGATTGATAATTCTGGAGAGTATCGACAACAGTGGTTTGATTTCAAAAAAATGCGTTATATTGAGTGGATTAAAGAGCAGATTGATTTAAATAGCAAGGATTTTGAATAACATTGACTTAGATAACGAAATAAAAAAACTCGTTTCTAAAAATCGGTTTGATAAAGGATACGTTTGTGCTGTTGATATACTTATACAACTTGATTACTTAACAAACAAGGATTATGAAGAGTGGAGATTTGGTCGGGTTGATTATTTAGAGAAAGTTTGTAAAGTTAATTTAAGTAAACTGACTTTAATAAACAAGTTGATTAGAAAATATTCGACTGATTTAGGTTTGCAAAGCTCTTGGACTGGATATAATCAATTTGGAAAAGGCACAAATCGCCGATTAAGATTTAGTAAAACAGGGGATAAAAACATTGAAGCAAGATATTCAACACATTACATTGACATAAAAAGGATTGAAGAATTGAAAACAAAAAAAGCCGGCACATAACACCGCATATAAACCATAAGGGGTCAGTGGTTTGCGAAGTTTACATCTCGCATTTAGCTTTTCAACGGCGGACAGAAACGCGGCTTACGAAAACCCTTACGGCTTATATCCGAAACGTTAGTGGCAATAATATAACCAATTACTAATCTAAATTTAATAATATGCCAACAATCCATGAGTACTTCCAAAATGATGGCATAGATTTATGCGTTCCCATACATACACAATTAGAATTGACTGTCCCAAGTAGTCAGACGAATTCAATCAAAAATTCAGATAACAAATTAGTGATTACTCAAAGAACAATGATTAGTTCTAATTTTGCAACCCGAATTCACATTTTCTATATTCCAAAAACAGATTATACCTTTTTAGGTTGTAAAGCAATAATAAATCAATTGGATTATGTGAAAAAACAAGCTGAAGGATTTGATATTTTATCTGGCTTTCAAGGAGATATTCATCTTGGCATTTATAGACCTTTTATATCAAATCGGATTTTTTTATACACTGAAAATCAATTAACTCAAGAGGAACTTAACGGAATAGAAAAGCTCTGTATAGAAAAGGATATCTATGCCACATTTAGAAGTCAAACTTATTTAAACAAAAGAATGGAAATACAAAAACCACTTGCATTTATATCACATGACAGTAGAAACAAAGAAAAAATTGCAAGACCTTTAGCAAATGGATTAAATTCTAGACTTTGTTATGTTTGGTATGATGAGTTCTCTTTGAAAATTGGTGACCATTTAAGAGAATCGATTGAACAAGGAATTAAAGAAGCTAAAAAATGCATACTTATCTTGACTCCCGAATTCTTGAATAATCCTGGTTGGGGTAAGACAGAATTTAATTCAATATTTACAAGGGAATTAATAATGAATGAAAAGATTGTTCTACCAATTTGGTACAATGTTTCGAAAGAAGATATTTATAGTTATTCTCCTTCTCTTGCAAATACCTTCGCATTAACTTGGCCAAATCAAGACAAATTATCCGAAGATGAATATAAAAGTGAAGTTGAGATTTTAATAAGTAATGTCCATTCTGCTTTAAATAAATAACTGCCACTAACACCGCATAATAAAGCAGTTGCGGGCAAGTGCGCACTTGAAACTATGAATAAGAAATTAACTATATTCGTTAACCGAAATGAAGTGAAAGCAAGCGCAACCGCTTCATATGCGAAACGTTGTGTGTAATTTAAAGAACCGATAGTGAATTATGAAAAAACTGACTCAAAAGCGTATTAAATTTCTTGTTGACAATTTCTTTGAACAACCTGACATTGATTACAGCTTGTTCGATTCGATACAAAATAGAGAAGAGCTTCACTTTATTGCAGAGATTTTTAATTGGGATTATGACATTGAATTATTAAAAAGAATTATTAATAACCCGATATGCGACAAAGGAACCGCATTATTGATTTATTGGCTTTCTTGTCCTGGTTTCTATACACAATTTGATTCAATTGATGAAGTTGATATTAATCCTGAGGTCTTTGAGTTGATAAAAGAAATTGAAAATAACTTTAATTCAGATTTTTATAAATGTGAGCAAATTGCATTTGACCCAACAAATGACAAAAAATTCGGAAATATTGCTAAAAGTAATGGAGAAGAAGATGGAGATAAATGGCACATAGATAAAAAGTTATTTAAGCCCACAAATGGGAAACCTTTTCCAAAGTATGAATGGAAATCATCGAAAATGGAATTTGCAGGTACGCCTGTATCTCAGGGACAAGCAAATGCAAATATTGAAATTATTATAGACGAAAATCCAGATTTGATTCCAATTAATAAAAATGAAATTGAAAATGAGTTGAAATTTCCAATTGAGTTAAAGGGAAAGGAATATGAATATTCAGATTCATGGAGCGCACATTTTAGGATTGGAGTAAATCGAAAGGGCGATTTGTCAAAAATTTGTTTATTAGTAGCTGATAACAGTTTAGTAATTAATAACTCAAAGGGAATTGCAAAATTAAAATTTGTCCCGATTGAAACTCTGGATGACGAACAAATTGAGGTAAATTTAGAGGTTAAATTTTCAGTTGCAAGCTTCTCAAATAATGAACCGAACTTGAGAATAGTAAAATAAAAAAAAACTACACACAACAATGTATATACAAAATAGGCGAACTAGTAGTAAATTCAGCGGTTGTAGCCCGCTTCAAATTTGTAACGGTTTGATAAGTTTGAAGCCCGCAATCGCCTACTTTGCATATACTCAACGTTAGCAACCATGCTAAGACCGCTTCTTGCGAGGTTCATATAATTCGTTTTGCGACCACCTTTTGCTGATTTGGCTCATCAGCCATTGACAAGCCAACTGCATTTCATTTTCCATATCTTCAAAACCTTCCCCTTCTGGATGTGAGCAATACCAACTTCTTTTATATTCGTCAATAAAATCTAAAAGTATTATTGCTCTTTGTTTTGTTAATCTGGTTGGTTTTACAAATGAACCCCTTGTGTTTATAAGGCGTATGCCATCAGCAAAAGACCCCTCCTTGATAGAAGAAGCACAGTTGCTAACACTATGTTTATGCAATTGGGGTTTCTGTGTCGTATTCATCTGTATTTCAATTTATTAAGTTAGTACTAATTTGACAGTGCAGCGGATTCTAATCCTCAACTGCACAAACATTTAACGTTGTACACCATGGGCGTAAACCGTAACAGCCGACCATAAACTATAAAATTCCGTATATTCGTAAATAAATTGAAAAACGTAGGATAAAACAATGTCGATTAAAAAAGTTGAATATCAGGATTTACTAACGGAAGTTGTTGCTCTAATTGAAAAGACTAAATATCAAGTTGTTTCATTTGCGAATAGTTCACTAACTATGCTGTTCTGGCATATTGGGGAACGCATATTGACTCAGAATTTGCAAAATGACAGAGGCGAATATGGAAAACAAATTGTCGTTACACTGTCACGAGAATTGGTAAAACGATTTGGGAAAAATTATGAGGAGAAAAATTTGTGGAGAATGATTCAGTTTACCAAACAATTCCCCGATATTGAAAATGTCGTTACACTATCACGACATTTATCTTGGTCTCATTTTTTGGCATTAATTCCAATAAAAGAACAATCTGCAAGAGAATTTTATGGGAAACTGGCTTTTGAAAGTTCATTTGGAGTTAGAGAGCTTCGCAAACAAATTGAGAAAAAGACCTTTGAACGTATTGAAAAAGCAGACATTCAGCTACATAATGATTCTATAATTAAGAAAGGTATTTTCAAAGATCCTTACTTGCTTGACTTTCTGGAGCTGAAGGACGGTTATTTGGAAAATGATTTGGAATCGGCAATTCTCAAGGAACTTGAATTATTTATTCTTGAATTGGGTAATGGATTTACATTTGTTGAAAGACAAAAACGTATGATTATTGATGGTGATGACTTTAATTTAGATTTATTGTTCTATCACCGAAAATTAAAACGACTTGTCGCAATTGAACTGAAAATAGACAAATTCAAAGCTAAATACAAAGGCCAAATGGAGTTGTATCTAAAGTGGCTGGACAAATATGAAAAACAAGAAGGGGAAGGTACGCCAATTGGATTAATTTTATGTGCGGAAGCAAGTAGTGAACAAATAGAATTACTGCAAATGCAAAAGGATGGGATTATGGTTGCCGAATATTGGACTGATTTACCACCAAAAGAAATCCTAGAGGCAAAATTGCATGAAGCATTAATTGAGGCTAGAGAAAGAATAGAAAGAAAACAATTGAGAGAATAACCACGGTGTACAACACGCAATATAAAACAGTTGGGGTTCAGTGGTTTGCGAGGTTTTGGTTTTCAAACCAACTTTTCCAACGGTGGATACGGATACACTTCGAAAACCCAACCGTTTCATATTGTCACCGTTGGCAGCCATTCCCCACATCAGACGAGCCGATTAATTTCTCGTGCTAACGACAAATGGGGAAACTGAAAATGTGATGAAAATGATAGATTTGACAAAAATATAAACAACTGATTATCAACAACAAAATCTGACGTTAGTCAGAATATAATAGACTTATACAGAATAAGAACCATTATGAAAAAATTAAAATTTAAAAAGATTAAAATCCTTACTGACTTTAAGGTTCAGAAAAGGGCAATTCAAATCTCTAATCAAACATCTTGAAACATTATGTAAATATCATATAATAGAACATTTAACATACTTAAAACTGTTTAATTTATATAAAGTCTAATGGACAAATTAATTAAATTATGAAAAAAAAATCTTTAAGCTCGGGTAAAGTTCACTTAAATATTTACAATTTTAAGTACTTATACTTTAATTCGTTAAAACGAATAAGAAGTTTTACAACTATCATATCTTATAATATCGCAATTATGTTTTTAAGGTACTTATTAATTATTTGTTTGTTTTTTATCCCTGAAGCCTGTGGTCCATCAGAAGATGAACAATGGCAAACAACAAAAAATAATAATACAACAGAAGCTTATGAAGAATTCTTAGGCAATTTTCCCACAAGCAAACATACAAAAGAAATCAAAACAATACTTGATAGTCTTCGTTTCAAGTATGCTAGAAATTCCAATACTCGGGAAGCATATGAGGAATACCTTGTAAAATACCCAAATGGGGTTTTTCATACTGAGGTTAGAAATAAACTTGACCAAATCGAGTTAATGGAATTCAATAAAGTTAAGCAAGAAAATACTAAGATTGCTTTTGAGAACTATCTACGTATTTATCCGAAAGGAAAGTTTTCATCGGAAGCATTAAATTGTATACACAAATATTATCCAACAATTAGGGTGATTATCAAAGAGTCTTATAAAAATCTGAATGTCTCAAATCTACTTCCATTCGTTGAAATATGCAAGAATTACTTAGAACCCTTAGGTTTTCAAATATCATTAAATGATAATGATAAGATTGATGCTGTTTTGACAGTCGAAGTTGAAGGAGAGCCTATAGACTATGATGGAATATACCTCGGAGCCAAAGTTTCTGGAAAGATAATTTATAAGTATTCAAGAAGTACAGAAAAATATACTGTGTTTTTTCATGGACAAGAAGCCCCCTATTCTTTTGCACGTTACAGTGAGATGATGAAAAAACCAGAGAACGCCCCATTTAAACTTGCACTTATTCGAGGTGATTTATCTAGAGTACATGAGGTTTCTTTTTATTGTAGACTTCTACAATTAGTGGCTAATGTTTGGGGTACTTCAAGACTATTACCTCTTCTTGAGGATGTAAGTATTGATACTAGAAGTGTAGCTATTACTACACTTATCTACAATATTAATCATTCAGACCTACCACATGATCCTCGTTTCATAAATGCACTTTTCGATGTTTTGAGAGGCGATTACTCAAACTATAGTGATTATTTTCCTTATAATATAGAAAAGAATGACGCTCTTTCATTACTTGGATATGTCGGTGATAGTTCTTCAATTAAGGATTTGGAGAAGCTATTATCTCAACAACAGTCAGATATAGATCCAGCCTCTATTAGAAAGGTCATTAAAAAAATTAATTATAAAAAGTAATGTAAATAATATACGGCTGCCAACATCGGCTCATAACCAATGCGGGTTTCAGAGGTTTGCGAGCGGTAGCGCCCGCTAGCAAGTTTTGTATAGGCGGATAGAGACGCAACTCCGCAATCCCGCACTGGTCATAGCCGCGAACGTTGGCACCAATGTTAAAAAAACTCACTAATAAGATAATAGATATGAAAAAAACAAGCTTTTTGCTATTAATAATGATAGCGATTTTTAGACCAATGATAGCTCAGAATAACAATATGATACTCGTAAATGGAGCGTCTTATAAAATGGGTGATTTTACTGGTAAAGGAAAAGACAATGAGCGTCCTGTTCATCAGGTGACAATCAGTTCCTTTTTGGTAAGCAAGTATCAAGTAACAGTTGGAGATTTTAGTGATTTTATAACGGCGACAGGATATATCACAGATTGCCAAAAGAAAAAGGGAGGAATGGTCTGGCTGGTTGAGAATGGCAAACAAAAGTATTATTTTGATTCCACTGCTTATTGGAAAAATGTTGGTTATGTCCCTAATGATAAACAACCTGTTACTTATGTGAGTTGGAATGATGCAATTGCTTATTGTAATTGGAAAAGTAAAAAGGATAATTTAAGTCCATGCTACAAGATAATGGGAGACTCTGTGATTTGGGATAAAACGGCTAAAGGATATAGACTATTAACTGAAGCTGAATGGGAGTATATGGCTCGCAGCGGTGGTAAGGATTATATATTTTCATGGGGCAACGACAGTTTGCCGTTTATCAAAGGAAAGAAAGCTGCCAATTTAAAAGATGAATCTTGCCAAAAGGCATTAGGAGATGATATACAACCATGGAAAGGCTATGAGGATGGATTTGTATATACATCACTTGTAGGGAGTTTTGCGCCAAATGAATTGGGAGTATATGATATTTGCGGCAACGTATATGAGTGGTGTTGGGATTGGTTTGATGACAAATATTATAGCATAAGTCCACAAGATAACCCAAATGGACCATTAATAGGGAAAAAGCGAGTATGTAGAAATGTTGGATATTGTTGTCCGATTTATTGGGTTGCTATTTCTCGACGAGGAGTTGGGGATACAAATGGATATGGCGATAATATGGGATTTAGAATAGGATTGTCAAAATAAAACTCTGGCGCCAACACATTCGTTGTCTTTCCTTTTATAAAATATCACAAGTATGAAAATTGTTATAAATATTTTAATCTTAAGCATTCTATTATTTGACTTATTACAAGGACAACCTTGTAATTATGCGATTAATAATGAGATTCCGCCAGAAAGCGAACCGATTATTTACGGCAAAGGAATAATTTCGAAGGATTCGTTGATATTATATGGTATTTCATTCACACCTGATGGTCAAGAATTGATATATTCAGTCAAATCGGAAGGGGTTTATTACATGAATAATAAGAATGGTAAATGGACAAATCCTGAATTAATGGAGTTTTCAAAACATTCCTTGACTCATATCATGTATCCAATGTTCTCACCTGATGGAAATACTATAAGCTATGTAGACGGTAATTCAAAACAATATGGCTGGGGTGATATATTTATGATTAAACGCCAGGTTGATGGAAAATGGTCTCAAAGTATAAAACTTCCAGAGCCAATAAATTCAACGCACAGAGATGCAGGTCATTGCTTTACTTTAGATGGGAAATTGTATTTGACTTCTGGTAGGGTAGATTGTGCAGGTAATTGTGATATTTTTAGGGCATGCCCACAACAAAATGGAGAAATTAAAATTGATTTTTTGAGTGATATAAGTCAATTCGGGATTATAACCGATGAAGAAAACTTATACGTTTCGCCAAAAGAAGAATTTCTAATTACTGATTCGTGGCATCAACACAGCAGTCACAAGCGTGATTTATATATAACTTACAGATTAGATAATGACAAATGGTCTCCAATAAAACCTCTAAATTCAAAAATAAATACCGACTCATTCGAAACAGAGCCATTTGTAACAAGTGATGGTAAACATTTGTTTTTTATAAGATGGATGAATGAAAAACGTAATGTTTATTGGGTAAGCACTAAGGAGGTATTTGTTCCTTATCAAAGATTGCAAATCCCAGATTTCTATACAAAAGCGAATGCTGATATGTTAATAAGCTTTAGTAAAAATATTTTTGCCGATTACAATGGAAAAATTGTTGATTATGAAGTGTTTTTGAGAAACACTAATAGTTTGCTTAATTGGATTAATTTTGACAAAGAAAAGATGGAATTAACAGGAAAGCCATCTAAAACAGAAACATTAGACTTAGTCTTGAGAGCCATTGATAATGATAAAAATGCTGGCGAAATAGAATTCAAAATAATAATAGAAAAATAAAACACTGGTGCCAACAACGGCTCATACGCCATAGGGGGTTTAGTGGTTAGGCAAGTTCAGTTCTCGCTGGCAAGTTTTGTAACGGGGGATAGGGACGTAGCCACGAAGTCCCCTACGGCGCATAGCCGCGACCGTTGTAGGGCATAATAAGAAAAACTAACAGGTTATTACATATTTTTAGAATATTAAACATGGAAAAAATTATTTCGGAATTGTTTAAGGAATATTATTCTGATTACTTTAATTATCAAGTTTTAATTGATTCTTTAACTTTCATTTTGATTTTGGGAGTAAATATTGGTTTTGGCTTTTTCTTAAATAGTAGGATTGAAAAAGTAAAATTAAAAAACAATCAAGAATTATCTTCATTTAGTTCTGAACTAAATCTTTTAAACAAAAAATCAGAAATTAAGTTTCAAAAATATCAAATAGAACAGGCTGACGCTATAAAAGAACTATATTCAAAATTAATAGATATAAAATTCTCAACTAATTCGCTGTTTAATGAAAAGTTTTATTCAAGTCCCCATATTGAATTTAAAGATAAGCTAGATAATTGGGTGAAAAATTACTCTGAGTTTTATCTCTTTTTTTACAAAAATCGAATTATGTTTAATGAAGAACTTTTAAATCTTACCCAAGAAAATTTTGAGACACTTCATAAGATATTTTTCATAGTATTTAAGAAAACAAAAGATATTGATGAAATGGAAGAACATTATTATGGTCAACTTGAATATTTATATAATAATTATTACGAAGAAGAGGGAGCAATTATCAGGGATTTAAAAAAAATGAAGTTGGAAATGGATAATGGTGTTGGAAGTTTTAGTTTTAATAATTTAACAACGGCTTTAGAAAACGAATACAAAAAACTTTTATATGAAAAATCATTATAATATACTTTCCGTTGATTGCAACGCAACTGATGAAGAAATAAAAAAAGCATATAGATTCTTAGCATTAAAATGGCATCCTGATAGAAATCATGAAAAAGATGCAGTAAATAAGTTTATTGAAATTAACGAATCCTATCAAATCCTGATTGACTTTGAAAAAAGAAAAGTTTATGATGAATTATTAGAAATTTCCAGAAAAAAGGATGATGATTTTTTAAGAAAAGAACCAACTTATCAACGCTATGAAAAGTGGCAAGAAAATGCAAGTAGAGAAGCAGAATCAATGGCTAAATCATCATTTGAAAGTTTTCAAGAGAACCTTACAAATACAATTAAGGTTGTGGGTCAAACTGCACAGTTAGGTTGTGCTTTTATATTTGGTTTAGCTTTAAGTGGTTGTGCTCTCTTTTCACTTGGACTAACACTTTATAGGATTGTAACATGGCAAGATGATGTTGGCATTGGATGGATTATTTTTGGACTTATTTATGGTATTGGTGGTACTTTTATTGGAGGACTTTTAGTTTATAGTCCATTTGCGAAACATTAATTACGCCCTACAACAATGTATAAAAATAATAGCCGGTTCAGTAGTAAATTAAAGGTTTGCAGCCCGCTTCAACTTTCGTGCAGCATGACAGGAATGGAGCCCGCGGTCGGCTACTATTCTTATACAAACCGTTGTAACACATTTTAAAAGCAACAATGATTTATACAGATGAAGAATTCAAAGAAGAAGCTTTAGTTTTTTGGAATAAAAACTGGAAATATCTCAACGAAAACTATCCCTTTGATATTGAATCAATGGCTTATGACTATGTTAGAAAAAATAAAGAATTTAAATATAAAGACCATGTAGAAGCTGGAGTTTTAGTTAATTGTTTAGTTGAATATGGCTACATTGAATTCACAAAAAGAGAAAATGACATAAGATATCATTCACTTACAAAAAAAGGATTGAATTTTATAAAAGAAAAGAATAAAAAAAATGAGGATTGAACGGATAAGCGAAAAATTTGATATTGATGTTGGAGCACCAACACCAACAATCTTATCGAATGAGCATAATCTATATCTAATTTTTTATGTAAGTAAGGTTGACCCTAATTGGAATGGGAAGACTATTCATATGCGGACAGAAGAAGACGAAGGAATTGTAACTATTAAATTTGATAGATTTGCACAATTCAAATTTGGAAATCCTAATGATGAAGCTATTAGCGGACACCCATTATACAAATTGGGTCTTGAACCTTATTCAATTCAGAAAGTAATTGACTCCGAATGGATAAAAGAGTTGATTAAAATGAATTCAGTTCATCCATATCACAAAAATGAGCATTTTTCGAAATATGAACATTTTATATTTTTCTTTCATGACACTTGTTTTGAAATTGCTGCCGAAGGATATACAATACTGGAAAATTCGGAAATAAATATGAGAGACGAAATTCAACGCATTGGGAAAATATTATGAACAAAAAACGTGTTACAACACGCAATATAACCAATGGCGGGCGCAGTGGTAGCTTGAAAGCGTCTGCCCCGCACCAAGTTTTGTAACGGCAGACAGTGATGTCGCCCGCAAACCGCCACTGGTCATATTGCAATCCGTTGGCAACAACTGTAAAAGACGAAAGTACATTATAGAAACTTCTAAGAGAGAAAAATAGAATGGCAATATTTGAGATAGATAAAGGAAAAGCAAAGCGTGTTCGACTAAGTGAATTTAAGCTTGAAAAGGACCTTCAAAAACTTGTTGAAGAGAATGTTGAAACAATCTTTAATTGCCGTTTTATAGCAACAGAATTTTCAACAGGAAATATTCATTCTGGACGAATTGACTCTTTAGCAATTTCCGAAGACAATAATCCTGTAATTATTGAATATAAGAAAGTTGCATCGTCTGATTTAATTAATCAAAGTCTTTATTATTTACACTGGATTAGAGACCATAAAGGAGATTTTCAAGTTGCAGTAAATAGAAAATTCGGAAAAGAAATAGAAGTTGACTGGTCAGACATTAGAGTAATTTGTCTTGCACCTGAATATAAAAAATATGACTTGCATGCTGTTCAAGTTATGGGAGCAAATATTGAATTATGGCAGTATAAAATTTTCGAAAACGGAATTTTAAGCATTGACGAGGTATATAAAAGAACAAGTACTTCCAACCATCAGGAAAATGAAGAATATTCCGAGAAAAATCCTATTATGGTGGAAGCTGGAAAAAAGGCTGCACTAACAAGAAAAACAGCAACTTATAAACTGGAACAGCATTTTGAAAATCTTGATGATAGCATACTGGAATTGTTTAATGCGACAAGAGATTATATTATATCAATAGACAGCACTATTGAAGAAACACCAAAGAAAAACTATGTGGCATATAAAACGAGCCAAAATTTTGTGTGTATGCAGACTTATAAAAAGAAAATAACTCTATATTTAAAACTCAATGCTGACGAAATCGAAACACTGCCAAAACAAGGACGAGATGTTAAGAATATTGGACATTTTGGAACGGGTGATTTTGAACTTACAATTAAAGATTTAAAAGACTTAGAAGAAACGAAACATTTGATTAATGAAGCATACAAAAACATTGGTGGATAAATGGAATAATTATTATAAATGATTGATAAACAGCAGTTGCCAACAGCACCTATACCCAATGCGGTTTCCGTGGGACTAAAACAGCTTCCTGCATTTATAAAATCAGCAGGTGGCGGGACAGTTTCCGGTTTTAATTCCGCACAGGGCATAGCTGCGGGGCGTTGTACACCATGGGCGTAAACCGTAACAGCCGACCATAAACTATAAAATTCCGTATATTCGTAAATAAATTGAAAAACGTAGGATAAAACAATGTCGATTAAAAAAGTTGAATATCAGGATTTACTAACGGAAGTTGTTGCTCTAATTGAAAAGACTAAATATCAAGTTGTTTCATTTGCGAATAGTTCACTAACTATGCTGTTCTGGCATATTGGGGAACGCATATTGACTCAGAATTTGCAAAATGACAGAGGCGAATATGGAAAACAAATTGTCGTTACACTGTCACGAGAATTGGTAAAACGATTTGGGAAAAATTATGAGGAGAAAAATTTGTGGAGAATGATTCAGTTTACCAAACAATTCCCCGATATTGAAAATGTCGTTACACTATCACGACATTTATCTTGGTCTCATTTTTTGGCATTAATTCCAATAAAAGAACAATCTGCAAGAGAATTTTATGGGAAACTGGCTTTTGAAAGTTCATTTGGAGTTAGAGAGCTTCGCAAACAAATTGAGAAAAAGACCTTTGAACGTATTGAAAAAGCAGACATTCAGCTACATAATGATTCTATAATTAAGAAAGGTATTTTCAAAGATCCTTACTTGCTTGACTTTCTGGAGCTGAAGGACGGTTATTTGGAAAATGATTTGGAATCGGCAATTCTCAAGGAACTTGAATTATTTATTCTTGAATTGGGTAATGGATTTACATTTGTTGAAAGACAAAAACGTATGATTATTGATGGTGATGACTTTAATTTAGATTTATTGTTCTATCACCGAAAATTAAAACGACTTGTCGCAATTGAACTGAAAATAGACAAATTCAAAGCTAAATACAAAGGCCAAATGGAGTTGTATCTAAAGTGGCTGGACAAATATGAAAAACAAGAAGGGGAAGGTACGCCAATTGGATTAATTTTATGTGCGGAAGCAAGTAGTGAACAAATAGAATTACTGCAAATGCAAAAGGATGGGATTATGGTTGCCGAATATTGGACTGATTTACCACCAAAAGAAATCCTAGAGGCAAAATTGCATGAAGCATTAATTGAGGCTAGAGAAAGAATAGAAAGAAAACAATTGAGAGAATAACCACGGTGTACAACACGCAATATAAAACAGTTGGGGTTCAGTGGTTTGCGAGGTTTTGGTTTTCAAACCAACTTTTCCAACGGTGGATACGGATACACTTCGAAAACCCAACCGTTTCATATTGTCACCGTTACATTTTATTCTGTCCGCATTTCAAAGTCAATTTTCTAACCATTAGTGGGCAAGGTTCTTTCAAAAAGGTTCAAGGAATAAGCAATAGAGACCGTGGTCTTTAATACAAGTTTCCTTTCACTGACTTTTCGACTTCGATTAGACCAAAAAAAGAAAAACCAGGAAAAAGGAGTTTGGAATAGATTTTCTGGGAATTGATTGCAGGTAAATCCGGTGCAGCGCTTTTTCATTAGTGCTTGTAGGCCGTTAAGATTAGATTTGTCGCCAGTATTTTAAGTAATTGCTACCGGAATAAAATATGATTTAGTGTTTTCTGGAAACGGCATCCTGATTTTTAAGATTTAACCTAAACGACTGATATGTTGATGGATTTGAAGCTATGTGACAAAAAGAACAAAATGTAACAAAGGCTAATTTTAAGCGGGTTACAAGTGAGATATGATAAATTGATTATATTTGATACGGCACAACGGTCGGAAAAGGAAAGCGGGGTTAAATCCCGCCAAAAATTAGCCTGGGCCGTTACATTTTATTCTGTCCGCATTTCATAGCAAATTTTCAACCAATTGTGGGTTAAGTTCTTTCAATCGGGTACAAGGAATAAACAATAACGAAAGTGGTCTTTAATACAAGTTTCCTTTCACTGACTTTTCGACTTCGATTAGACCAAAAAAAGAAAAACCAGGAAAAAGGACTTCGGAATAGATTTTCCGGGAATTGATTGCAGGTAAATACGGTGCAGCGCTTTTTCTTTAGTGCTTGTAGGCCGTTAAGATTAGATTTGTCGCCCGTATTTTAAGTAATTGCTACCGGAATAAAATATGATTTAGTGTTTTCTGGAAACGGCATCCTGATTTTTAAGATTTAACCTAAACGACTGATATGTTGATGGATTTGAAGCTATGTGACAAAAAGAACAAAATGTAACAAAGGCTAATTTTAAGCGGGTTACAAGTGAGATATGATAAATTGATTATATTTGATACAGCGCAACGGTCGGAAAAGGAAAGCGGGGTTAAGTCCCGCCAAAAATTAGCCTGGGCCGTTACATTTTATTCTGTCCGCATTTCATAGTCAATTTTCGTTCAATTAGTGGGCAAAGTTCTTTCAAAAAGGTTCAAGGAATAAGCAATAGAGACCGTGGTCTTTAATACAAGTTTCTTTTCACTGACTTTTCGACTTCGATTAGACCAAAAAAAGAAAAACCAGGAAAAAGGAGTTTGGAATAGATTTTCTGGGAATTGATTGCAGGTAAATACGGTGCAGCGCTTTTTCTTTAGTGCTTGTAGGCCGTTAAGATTAGATTTGTCGCCAGTATTTTAAGTAATTGCTACCGGAATAAAATATGATTTAGTGTTTTCTGGAAACGGCATCCTGATTTTTAAGATTTAACCTAAACGACTGATATGTTGATGGATTTGAAGCTATGTGACAAAAAGAACAAAATGTAACAAAGGCTAATTTTAAGCGGGTTACAAGTGAGATATGATAAATTGATTATATTTGATACGGCACAACGGTCGGAAAAGGAAAGCGGGGTTAAATCCCGCCAAAAATTAGCCTGGGCCGTTACATTTTATTCTGTCCGCATTTCATAGCAAATTTTCAACCAATTGTGGGTTAAGTTCTTTCAATCGGGTACAAGGAATAAACAATAACGAAAGTGGTCTTTAATACAAGTTTCCTTTCACTGACTTTTCGACTTCGATTAGACCAAAAAAAGAAAAACCAGGAAAAAGGACTTCGGAATAGATTTTCCGGGAATTGATTGCAGGTAAATACGGTGCAGCGCTTTTTCTTTAGTGCTTGTAGGCCGTTAAGATTAGATTTGTCGCCCGTATTTTAAGTAATTGCTACCGGAATAAAATATGATTTAGTGTTTTCTGGAAACGGCATCCTGATTTTTAAGATTTAACCTAAACGACTGATATGTTGATGGATTTGAATCTTTGCGACAAAAAGAACAAAATGTAACAAAGGCTAATTTTAAGCGGGTTACAAGTGGGATTTGATATTTTGATTATATTTGATACAGCTTAACGGTCGGGAAAGGAAAGCGGGGTTAAATCCCGCCAAAAATTAGCCTGGGCCGTTGGCAACAATTTGTCCATGCTGGTGAACTTGATGTAGATTAAATGGAAAAGCTGATTTTACTCTTAATACAAAGGAAAAGACTTTTTAAAGTAACTTGGAACAAGCTTGAGAAAGCTCTGCTTTTGTGCCAGTCAGATGCAAGCAGTTTGAAAGCTTGCTTGAGGAAATGCTTGGAGCTTACTGGCAAATCTTTGTTTGAGAAGCTCAACAAAGTCAAGCTTGGACAAGTTACAGGTTTTTTAGGAGAAAGTCAAGTTTTGCAAATTAAAAACTTTACTTTCAATTGTTTTGTAGTGATTAAGAGTAAAAGCAGCTTTGATTCTATTTTATCAAGTTCACTCTATGGATTCTAAAAAACTGAAGCGTCGACTGCATATATTTAACCCAATATATTGCAATAGACTTTTTTCTTCAGTTTTTATGCGAATAAGAAGTATTACTTATTCGTCGATAACGTTTACAAGGTCAGCATGGACAAACAGTTCCAGTTTTGTTATTCCGCGCATTGACCTGGCTTGGCATATGAATACAAAACTGTTGCCAACATCGTATATAAGCCATTACGCTAATTATTATGTAGCTAAAGCATACTGGGTAGGTAGCGTAACGGCTCATATACGTTACCGTTACCGCCAAGTTTAAAGGGACAGTGGTAGCAGACTATTAGCTACAAATAGACAGAGAAATCTTTTAATAATACGACTAACAAATTAAAATAAATATTTATGGATAGAGAAAAATCATTAAGCCTACTTTTAAGATACAATAAGGAAAATTTTCACATTCAACATGCTCTTACTGTTGAAGAAGTAATGAAATGGTTCGCTAATAAACTAGGATATGATGTTCAATATTGGGGAATAGTTGGGTTACTCCATGATCTCGATTTTGAGATGTATCCTAATGAACATTGCATTAAAGCAGCCGAAATCTTAAATTCAGAAAGTTATAGTAAAGATGTAATTCATGCTGTGTGTTCTCATGCATACAAAATAACTGTGGATGTTCAACCAACTCATGAGATGGAAAAAGTATTATATGCTGTAGATGAACTATCTGGCTTAATTGGGGCTGCAGCAAAAATGAGACCTTCAGGAAGTGTTTCTGATATGGAACTGAAAAGTTTAAAGAAAAAGTTTAAAGATAAATCTTTTGCTGCTGGGTGTTCCAGAGAAACAATTATCTATGGTGCAGAGATGTTAAAATGGGATTTAGACAAATTATTTGAAATGACTTTGGAGGCTATGCGCTCATCTGAATCTAAAGTCATTTTTGAAATGTCTACCTTGAAAATAAATTAATTAAAGTGAAGCCTCATGGAAATTTTAGATTGCATAGGAAATACACCTTTAGTCCATTTGCCAAATAGTTTTACATTAAGTGAAGCAACTGTATTACTCAAATTGGAAGAGTACAATTTGGGAGGTAGTGTTAAATCGCGAATCGGGTATCAAATGATGATTGATGCTGAACAAGATGGGAGAATAGATATAAACCAGCCTGAGAAAGTTACTATCCTTGAAGCGACTGGAGGAAATACAGGAATCGGTATAGCACAAGTATGTGCTATACGAGGTTACCATTGTATATTAGCTGTTCCAGATAATTATAGTAAGATTCGGATTAATTTATTACGGGATTTGGGGGCTCAGGTAGTCCTTTCAGACCACACAATAGGAAATGATTCACATATTAGAAAAGCTTATGAAATATTAGAAAATAATCCAGAATTTATTTATTTGAATCAGTTTGCCAATCCTTCAAATGTCAAAGCACATTACTTGGGTACAGGACAAGAAATTATAAAATCATATAAAGAAGTTGATTATTTTGTAGCGGGTATTGGAAGTGGTGGGACAATTAGTGGTGTTGGAAGGGCGCTTAAGGAACATTTTCCGAGTTGTAAAATAATCGGGGTTCAGCCTGAAGGTTGTGATGTATTAAATGGATTAGCAATACCACATATTATGCAGGGTTTAGCTATCGGGCATATTCCAAAAATTCTTGACAAAACATTGATTGATGAAATTATTAGTGTTAGTGAAAAAGATGTTGTTAACATGAAACTTCGAATCTCTAAAACGCTTGGATTGTATTTAGGGTGGTCATCAATTGCGAATATACTTGGAGCAATGTCAATAGCTAGAGATGTCGGCAAGGATAAAACAATAATTACTATTTCGCCGGACGGTGGAAGAAATTACCAATCCATATAAACTTCAAATTAAAATTAATTTATGAACTCACAAAAACAGTTTATTGAAATATTTAAAGATTCTTTTAATGATTTTTATGATGCTTTAGAAAAGAATCTTTTCCAAATCGTTGATATTGATATAATTAGCAAACAACAAATAACAGAAGATTTAATTGAAATTATAAGAGGGGATGTTACTGCTCTTATTAAAGGAGATCCAGCTGCAAGAAGAAACAGAAGAACAAACGATTATTCAATTGATGATGAGGGTCAAGATAAAATTGAAACAGACGACATTAAGTATGTTTTAAACTCATATCGTTCTCTAAATTCTGTAATAATGTATAGAGTTGCTCATTTAATCTATAATTATTGTGATTCGTTGAAATCAACTGATTTAGACCAAGAAAATAAGGATGAGGTTAAGCTTTTTCTGCAAGCTCAGGCTCGTAAATTATCAGATAGCACAAAATCCTATACTGGTGTAGAAATTCATCCTAATGCTAAAGTTGGAAAACGTTTTGTAATTGACCATGGATATGGTACTGTGATAGGTGAAACTTGTGAAATTGGGAATGATTGTTACATATTACAAGGTGTAACATTAGGTGCAAAGGGAATAATGAAAAACGATACTGGTCGCAGACATCCAAAATTAGGAAATAAAGTTGAAATTGCTGGTTTTGCTCGCGTATTCGGGCCTATCAGTATTGGTGATGAAACAAAAATATATGGCTTTGCGGTCATTGACAGAGATATTCCTCCAAAACGAGAGGTGTCAATTGTAAACCAGTTACAATTAGTTTTGCCTAAAAGTAATCCAGTATCAATTTATGGCTTATTTCCTAAATATGATGGCATAGAAATTATTGGTAGAAATTTGGATTTTTGTTCCAATATTCAATTACTTAATAGTGAAGGCATTCATGTTGATTCATGTCCCGTAACAACATATATAAAAGGAGATTCGATATTCCTCAGAATAAATAATATTGAATCAATTATTGAAGACCCCAAAATTAAAAATTATATTCTCTCCATAGAATTAAAAGAAGGTAATGTCCTACTTGAAAACTCTGCAGGTTGGATCGATTATATTAAACTAAACATAGAGAAAAATGAAAAATAATAACACAACAAAAGTTTCCTATGTCTTTTTTGGACCAGCAAATGTTGGTAAATCAACTATAATTGGTTATATGAAGACTTTTCATTTTAATAAAGCAAGTTTTGCTATTGAAATTGAAAAAATAAAAAAGAAACTTGGTAATAATTATATAAGTGATAGATTATACAGCTATTTTGTTGATGAAGCAAAAGATGAATACAAGAAAAATATTGAAAAAAAGCATGGTATAACTAAAGGTACTTCAAAATATACTCATATTTCGAAAATGGGTGATTTTTATTTAATCGACACTCCTGGCGGTGATGGTTATGAATCTCAACGGTTTAAAGGAATTTCAATAGCTAATATCGGAATATTTGCAATTGAAATTAAACAACTCCTTAATTTAAGAGATGATAATCATGAAAAGACTTTTGAAAAGTATATCAAAACTGTACAAAATTTCTTCGCTTCATGGTATGTTTGGCAAAAATTATTTGGCGACAATAATTCAATAATTTTGTTGACTAAATATGACTCTTTCCCAAGTGAAGAATATTTTGAAGAAGCTAAGAAAATACTAATCAGTATTATCGGTGATAATAATGATATTCCTATTATTCCAACAAGTGTTGACGTTAATACTGAATCTCGTCAAGATGTTAATATTTATACAAAGTTAAAAAGTGAGTGGTACAAAGGTAAGACATTAATAGAAGCGATTGAAGATAAGTATAATTATCTCATTAGTATAGATTTAATTGATGAATTACTACTATTCTATAATAGAAGATATGAAAATGTAACTGGTGTTGGACCTATTATTAAATGGAAAGTTAGTGGTGGAACATTAAACATTAATGATAAAATTTCAATTGTACCTGTTCTTGTTAATGGCAAATACCTTAAAGTTAATGCGACTATCAAGAGTATGCATGATGAAAATAACAAGAATATTGAAAGAGCAATTTCTGGAGATATTGTAAATATTGCCCTTAGTAGCATTAATTATGAAAACACGACTATTCATAAGGACAAAGTCGAAATACTAAACACTTCCATAATAGTAAGTTCAAATCGAGAAATAGTATTCGGTAATGTACTTCATGCTAGCATTGCATTTAACCGATGTTCAAAAGATGAACTTTCTGTTTTAAAAGGGTTTAAAGAAGGCACACAAGTAAAAATTCTATGGTATTCTAAAGTTTTATTTCCAACCATTACTTCGTTGTCTAATAACGATGAGGAATTATTAATTGTCTTTGATTTAACAAATAAACTCGATGCAATACCTTTAAATAGTCAGGTTGCACTACCGATTGAGAATCTTCCAAAAAGAATTTTATTGCAAAATAAATTAACACATGAAAATGATTTATCTCGCAACTTTGACTGTGTAGTAAAGAAAATTTCAATAACGAGTTAAAGGAACTGAAAACAAAGAACACCAGGCGGTAACAAGCGGTATAGTTAGTCGCTCCTTAACAAAGTTTTAAACATCAGGATATTAACAATATACGGTTGATAAAATGGGTTTTGGAATTGTCCTTTTTTGCAGGAAAAACACTATATTCAGATCAAAACCTTGCAAAAAATGA
>Ga0209319_1001213_pt1 | contig 22520 bp, 27 predicted proteins | sample RifGroE2_FD_184000 | JGI IMG/M metagenome (GOLD analysis project Ga0209319, IMG submission 184000) | Groundwater microbial communities from Rifle, Colorado - Groundwater E2 (SPAdes) (version 2) | ecosystem: Environmental > Aquatic > Deep subsurface > Groundwater | place: Rifle, Colorado, United...
TCTCTCACACCGTTCTTTCCGATGTTTTAATTGTGTGACAACTCGCTTAAAACAAAAATCACCCAACGGTGAATAATTTTTGGTTTGATTTTAAAATTGATTATTTTTTAGTTTCGTAATTCACAGCTACCAGGAGGATGTGTGGGTAGCGCTCGGCGTATCCCACAGGGTAGGTCACACTGTCTGGCCAGTGGGCGATGTAGGCCTCGGCACTCATGCCGCGACGACCGTTGTCCGGCCACTTGGCGTGCTCGTGCACGCCGGCTGCAATGAGGGCGCCGACCAGGTTGGCGATGCCGACCTTGATGAGGCGAGTCGACACGGTCGGGATGGGGTCGGGCACGGTGATCGGCACATCTCGGCGGACAAGACGGCCGGCGAGGAGGTCGGTGAGCTGTTCGTCGTTCAGCTCTCCGGCGACCATGGCCTGTTGGAGACGCGCGGCCAGGATGGCGCGGTCGAAAACGAATTGTTGGGCCGGCCGACTCACGAAGAGTGGGTCCTCCGGTTTGAGGTTGCGACGCTTGATGAGTTCGATGAGCTGTCCATCAGTGATCCGTTCCATCTTTCCTCCAACCCAACCGATTCATCTGCCGTGGTTTCATTGGCAAAAAACGCGCAGAATTCACGGATGGTCGGTTATGGCGCGAGAAACCGCTCGCACACGGTTGTGTCCCAACTTGGACCACGGTAAATATTCGCCTATTTTACGAAAAAAGTCAATGGATATAGCTCAAAAATTCCTAAAAACCAAAAAAACTGTTATATTTGTTACAAATTATGCCATTCCTCCTTATCGACAAACCCGTCGGCCCGACTTCGCACGACATTGTTGACCGGGTTCGCCGCAAAACCGGCGAGCGACGTGTTGGTCATGCCGGAACACTCGACCCATTTGCCAGTGGGCTTTTAATTATTGGTGTTGGTCGCGAATCGACTCGGGAACTCGGAACTTTTTTGGGCATGGATAAAGATTATGAAGCGACTTTTGTTTTGGGTGGCGAAAGCGATACCGACGACTCAACCGGAAAAATAACACTGGTTCCCTTGCCCAAGAATTTGACCAAAGAAAAAATCAAAACCGCTATACAAAAATTTCTCGGCGAAATTCAACAAGTTCCACCAGCCTACTCGGCCATCAAAATCAAAGGCCAAAAAATGTACGAAGCCGCCCGCGCCGGCAAACCGCTCATAGCCGAACCGCGAACAGTAACGATTTATAAATATGAAATGGTGGGCGATGACGATGGCCACGATCGTGGGGGCGAATGGCCATTCGCCCCCACGATCACCGTCCGTGTCAAAATAAAATGTTCCTCCGGCACCTATATCCGCGCCTTGGCCCGCGACCTTGGCCGAGCCCTTGGCACCGGCGGCTATGTTTCCGAGCTCCGACGCACTGCTATCGGCGAATACCGAGTGGAAAATGCTGAAACCTTTTAAAATGTTCTCCGCCTCGGGCAGATCAGCCTTTGGCTGATAATTATAAATTATATAATTTTCTAATCATGGAGCAATTCTTTAAAAACTCCAACCGCAATTTGAAAATTTAATAACCCCGGTTTTTCCCAACAAAAACCCATCTTGTCAAAGACGAGTTTTTTTGTCATAATATAAAGGAAGTAAAAAAAATAAATGTTGTACTGAATCGAAGTTTCTAGAAAACGCTCAAATCTACTTTCCAAATTCTATAAATTATTCAATATTATGATGCTCAGACCGCTAAAGTTAGCAATTTTCTGGCCACAACAAAAGGCATCAATTTTATTGTCTTAAAAAAATCTGGAAATTTAAGGCGTTTTTAAGGGGCTTCTTAGGTACCTAAGAAGTTTTTATGTTTTCAATCAATTCAATAATGACCGGAGCGGCATTATTGGGAGTTGTCCTAGGAATGATCTTTGGCTACTTCCTGCGCCGTTTTCTGGCTCACCGAAAGGTAAAAGATGCTGAATCCCGAGCCGAAAAACTTTTGTCCGAAGCTAAAATCAAACAGCAAGAACTCTTGCTCGAGGCAAAAGAGAAGAGCCTTAAAATAATTGACGAGGCCAAAAAAGAAGAAAAAACCCGGCGCCAAGAAGTTCAAGAAACCCAAAAACGTTTAGAAAAACGCGAAGCTTTGTTTGACCAAAAATTACTCGATATCGAGGACAAGAAAAACAAACTGGAAGAAAAAGTAAAACAAATCGAAGAAACCAAAAAGAAAGTTTTGGAATTGCGCGATCAAGAATCTTTAAAACTTCAAGAAATTTCCGGTCTGTCAAAAGAACAAGCCTTAGAACGCTTGTTCCAAAAACTCGATGAAACCAATCAAGAAGCTTTGTTAAATCGCTTGCGCAAATTGGAACAAACCACCGAAGAAGAATTGGAACGACAATCTCGCAAACTGGTTTCTTTGGCCATCAGCCGTTTTGCCGCGCCCCAAGCTGTCGAAACCACCACCACGGCCGTCTCGCTGCCTTCTGATGAAATGAAAGGACGAATTATTGGTAAAGAAGGTCGCAACATTAAAACCATCGAACTTTTAACCGGCACAGAAATTATTGTCGACGAAACCCCGGAAATGATTACCATCAGCGGCTTTTCACCAATCCGCCGTCAGGTGGCCAAACTGGCTCTTGAGATGCTCATCAAAGACGGCCGCATTCAACCGGCCAGAATCGAAGAAGCAATTTCCGAAGCCAAAAAACAACTTTCAATCGAAATCAAAAAAGCCGGCGAAGAAGCTTTGTATTCACTCGGTATTCCGGTTTCTTCAATCGACCCAAAACTCATTTCCATTCTCGGCCGTTTGAAGTATCGCACGAGTTACGGTCAATCGGTTTTACAACACTCGCTCGAGGTTGCTCAACTCGCGGCCATGATGGCCGAAGAGCTTGGCGCCGATGTAGCTATTTGCAAAAAAGGCGGCTTGTTCCACGATATTGGTAAAGCTGTTGATCACGACATGCAGGGTGCTCACCCGGAAATCGGTTACAACATCATGAAAAAATTCGGACTGCCCGAAGAAATTTGTTATCAATCCGTCGCCCATCACGAAGACCATCCGCGCACCATCGAGGCCGCGCTTATCAAAGCCGCCGATGCTATTAGTGGCGCTCGTCCGGGTGCTCGCAAACAGTCGCTCGAACAGTTTATCCAACGCATGGAAGAACTCGAAAAAACCGCCAGCGCTTTTGACGGCGTCGAAAAAGTTTACGCCATCCAAGCCGGTCGCGAAGTTCGAGTCTTTATCCAACCAGAAAAAATTTCTGACTTGGAATCTTATCAGCTAGCCAAAGACATCGCCAAAAAAATCGAAAGCGAATTACAGTATCCGGGCGAGGTTAAGGTGACAGTTATTCGGGAAACCAGGGTGATTGAATACGCAAGATAAACTCTGGTGGGTTACAAAACTACAAAATTTAAAAAGACGGATCGTTTGATCCGTCTTTTTTGATTTCAAAAAATTATAAATGCATCCAAATCATCTTCCACATCGAAAGCAAAGTTTTAGCAATCGCCACATCTTCGATAATAACGGCAATGTAAGGTTTCTTAAAACTCAACAAAGCCACTTTGTTATCAAAAATATTTATTTCTGTTTCCAAGTCAAAATCTTTATTAAAAATCCTGGTCTCGCGATTTTGTTTCTTGTCCCAACTTTTTACACATCGCGCCGCCTGCGAATCGCGAGCCAAACAAAAAGCGCGAATTTTTTGTTCACCTCTCTGTCGAGCATAATCAACCAACCACGCCTCGGACATGACCTGAAACATTTTTTCATAATCAGAGATCAAATAAATTTCTTTTTCGGCCTTCAGGGTTTCGAGATAAGTTTTTTTGAGACCCTCCACACCTTGGTAAAATTTCACTTTTGGTTTATGAGCCACTCGATTATAAAGGCCGAGAAACTCTGGCATGAAAGTTTGCAACGATTCAAATCTTTCTCTGGCTTGTTTAAGAAGGCCTTCCGGATTTTCGGCCACTAAAAGAATTTTGCCGCCGCGTTTGATTTCGGAAACATAACCTTGTCCTTTCATTGTTTCCAAAAAATTATAAACACTCGTCCGTTTAACACCAGACTTTTCAGCAATCTCTTGAATTGTCGATTCGCCAAGTTCCAAACAAGCCAAATAAACTGCCGCTTCCTTATCGGTAAAGCCAAGATTCAAAAGGGTTGAATGAAGATTTTTTTGCGTCATATTTTTTGTCTACTTAATAGACAATGTCATATTTTGGCCAAGACGTCAAGAGTTTTGGTCTTTGTTTATTATGGTTTTGCCAATTATTTTTGGTCTGAATTGTAGACAGAAATGTATTTGTCTTGATATTTTAATATTATCAACGTTCCTTTAACAGAGGAAAAACCGATGAATTACAATTTCACTGATTCCGTACTTCTTGTCATCCGACACGGAGAATTCGACAAGTTTGGTCGAATGACCGAAGATTCGTTTAAGCAGGCCCTAAGCTTTGGACAAACACACCTTAGCAATATCACACTTGCGGGTGTCGTCATCTCTGAAAAAATCCGCACACTAATCACCGCGGCAACCATTTGCCGCGGTGGCGGCGCACAAACAGACAGCGGATTCTGTTCATTACACGATTCGGGATCCGATGATATTGCGCAAATCAAAACAGAACTCATCAAAATCTGTCTCCAAATCATCGATAAGAACAAAAAAGGGGTTGGTGGAAATCTTCTCATGGTAACCCACCTCCCGATTCTCATAGCCATCAATAAAGAAGCCGGTGGGAATTCCGCCCTCGTCTTTCCACCGCTTTCCGGCCTTATGATCAACCTTGATCCTCTAAGTGGGAAGTTTACGATCATTGAAAGGATGTGCTGACATGTCTCGCTTCTATACCCTCAGTGGTGAGTTGATTGTCGACAAGGAAGAATACCTGCGGGAACTCCGCATCCGCTTCAACTCGAGACTAGACAACCTTCATATTCCGGAGATTGAAGCGCGCAGTGACGCAACACTTCGCCATATCTCAGATAAAATTTTCGAGCTCTCCATGCCGCAAATCGTTCCGTTCAGAAAATCCAGGAGGTAATCCTTGTGCCAATAGCAAAATCTACCCCAACCACTCTCCCGACCGACCGGTACTCCCCGGCCAGTCGGTATTTTTTTATTCTTAATTCGGTTCGTCACTTTCAAAAAAAAAATCCCCAATGGTTGATCAGAGAAAACGAGAATGATTGAGTACACGAGATAAACATCGTTTCCCTCTTTCTGTCACTGCGACGAGAGAAAAAAAGTTAGAACAGACGAGCCAATCGGCTCGTCTGTTTGTTTTACTGACTGTTGACTTTTTTCTTCTAATGAACTATAAATATCAACCGCAACTCCCTGCGGATCTGGAGGAAACCGTGGAACTTTTCAACACCATCACCCCCTTCCTTCTCGCAATCTTCTGCTTCTTCAGCGCCTGCACCATCCGCCCCGCCCACGCCGACCCCGCGCCGTCCGAACCACGGGTCGAAACCCGCGGCGGTCTGCCGACGATCACCAACGCGCCGAACGGCCAGCCAACACCGGCCGCCGTGCAGATCCCGGCCACGGCCCTGCCAAACGAGCTGGCACCATGGCGGGAACCAAGTTATACCCAGACCCGCGAATACTTGACCCACTGCATCAATCCCGGCCCCGAGCTCGACGACACCGTTGGTATCGCTGCCTGTGGTGATGCCCTCAATCGCCTGGCCGCCTACTATCAGGCCACTGCCACCTGGCAGAAAACCTGGAAGGCGGCCGAACAGTCAAATCCTACTCCCCGGCGCTCGATCGATCTTCCGGCCTTCCCTAGTCCTTTCAACACCGAAGACGACCACTAGTCACTTCGTCTCGTTCCCTTCTCGTCTTCCGACCAGCCTGGTCGGACTTTTTTATTATTGACACTTCAATTCTTTTAAAGTAAAAAGACCCTGCTCCCAATCCCCGGAGAACGCAAAAATGTTCCGCAGAATCTGCTTCGCCACGATCATCATCGTTGTGTGTCTCCTCGGCCTCTCGAGCCGACCCGTCCTGGCCTACTTCATCGGCTACCCGTACGATCTGATGACCGAACAACATGCCCGACTCTGTCTGGCCAGCCCCTTCAACGCCACCACTGTCGACGAACTCCGAAACTGCGCCGGAGCTCTCTCGGCGATGAGTCTCCGCTTCGAGAACCAAGCCCAAACCCTGGCCACCGAGCAAGCGGCCACCGCCGCCAAAGTAGACGCCTACAAGCTCGGCGACTAGCCGTCTCGATCTCTCTCATCTTCCGGCCCCACACGGTCGGACTTTTTTTTATTCGTTCTCTCGTGTATATTGAATTCGCAATAAATTTTTATATTCGAATTTAGGACGAATACCATTCGCCCCCACGAACTATGAACGTCCTCATCTTTGGCGACACTGTCGGCCGCATTGGTCGCGAAGCCGCGGCTAAAATTCTTCCCGAACTCAAAGCCAAACATCAAATCGATTTTGTCATCATGAACGCCGAAAATTTGGCGCATGGTTTTGGGGTGACAAAAAAAATAATTCTGGAAATGACCGAGGCCGGCGTCGATGTCTTCACTTCTGGCAATCATGTTTGGGCCAATCCGGGTTATGAAGAAATTTTTGCCGAGCCAGAATTGCGAAATATTGTTTTGCGTCCGTATAACGATTTGAGTAATCGCGGTTTGGGACAAACTATTATCGAAAAAAATGGCCAAAAAATTTCCATAGCCAGTTTATCGGGCATTGTTTTTATGGAAGAAGCTAAGGCCACTAATTTTCTTTCCGCGGCTGACGAAATTACCGCTCGTGCCGCGCAAGCCAAAGCAAAAATTTCGATCATCGACTTCCACGCCGAGGCCACCTCGGAAAAAGCCGTACTTGGACTTTATTGTGACGGAAAAATTTCAGCTTTTGTTGGCACTCACACTCATGTTCCAACCGCCGACGAACGCATCCTTCCCAAAGGTACAGCTTTTGTTACCGACATCGGCATGACCGGCGCTCACAACCAAGCTATCGGCGGCGAATTTGAATCAATCCTCGAAGGCATGAAAATCGGCGAACTCGGAAAATTCAAAATCCCAGAAGATGGACCAGTCGAAGTGAACGCAGTGATTATTGAGATTAATGAAGAAACCGGGAAAGCAAAAAAGATTGAAAGAGTAAGAAGAATAATTTAAATACCCCTCAAGCCTCTCAAGCCTCTCCAGCCTCTCAGGCCTTTCCAGCCTCTCAACCCCTCCACCCCCTTGACACCTCTCCACAATTTTCGCTATACTATCAACAGAAATTAACTTTTATCCCTCTATGAACAAAGCGGAATTAGCCATCAAACTTTCCGAAAGATTAAACATCGCCAAAAAACTGGCCGAAGATTTTATCGAAAATTTTGAGGACATCGTTACTCAAACTCTAGTCAACGACGGCGAAGTCACCATTGCCGGCTTTGGCACCTTTTCCGCCCGCGTTCGCGCCGGCCGAGCTGGTGTCAACCCACAAAACCCCAGCGAAAAAATCCAAATCCCTTCGGTTAAAGTTCCAAAATTCAAATCAGGCAAATCTTTAAAAGATGCTCTGAAAGGCAAAATCAACAATCCTGCTCCGATTACCCCGGTCGAACCAGTTAATCCACCACCAGCAGTTTCCACAATGTAAACCGATTTTCAAAAACCGTTTCGTTTCCGAAACGGTTTTTTTGTTAACCCCAGAAGTCATTCCGAACGGCGCACGAAGGATCCCTTTGGGAACCAGAATAACCAACGGTTTACTACAAAATTAAAAACTTTAGTTGGAAGTCTGTAGTAATCCTTAAGTTGATTCTGTAACTTAGGCGATCCCTCCCACCGTCGCTCGCGACGAGCTATGTCGGGCGCGGCCGTGGCGTCGGGGTGACAGTAGTGAAAACGATAGTAACAGAAAGCATTAAACCACCCCCACGGAGGGAGGGATCCCGTTGAAGACACTACAAACCATGATTTTTTTTATTTGAAAAATGAGAAAATTAAAAAACTCATTTTAATCCTTCATCCCCACCTGCCACAAAAACTCAAATACCTCGCGCAAACTGAAAGCCAAATCTGAAGAATAAATAATAAAGGCCGAGTCTTCTTTTTCGGTCGAGATGACGCCGATATTATTTCCATAAACATAAATACTACCCTTCAAATCAATATTACTTGGCAAATAACGAATCTGACGCAAAAATTTTTCTTCCTGATTATACTCGGAAATGTCTGGCACATCTTGGCCTCGCACTCGAAGCGAACGCGAATGAAGTCCCTTGGTTACACGACGAGCAATCCATTTTTTCATAAAAACCGGATCAACCATTTTGGCCGTGAGTTGCGATGGCGACAAATAAATATAATCTTCGCCGACTTTTAAAATATCTTCATAAACTTCGCGCGAGGCAAATTTTCCGGTAAACATTTGCACAAAAGGTGAGGAACTTTTTTCGGCATAAATTGCTAAAAAATCCGGCAACAAATCTTTGAGCTGTTCTTTTTGAGCCTCGGCTTTTTTTAAAAGCTCTTTTGGATGAAGAGCGACATAACTTATTCGTTTACCTTCTTTAACTACTTGGAGCAAACCTTTTTCACGAAGACGCTCCAAATTATCATAAGCCGCGGTGCGTTTTATGCCGAGTTCGTCAGCTAATTCTTTGGCCGTGGCCGTGCCTTTACTTAAGGCCGCCAGGTAAAACCTGGCTCTTTGTTCGTCTAAACCAGTAGAAATCAGCCAGGACAAAAGATTATTATCAAACTTTTTCATATTTTTTTGACGAAATTTAGAGAGTATAAATAGCTAAAATTAGCTATTTTTTGTTTAACGTAATTAAACTCTCCAAAAATATTTTACCAAATTTTAATCTTTTTGTAAAGTATCAGCGTGGTTATCAGCGTGGTTACAACAACGGAGGCCGCTATGTTCGATCACCCCATTCCCTGTCAGATCACTGTGAAAAACCCGGACGGCAGCAAGGAGAAATTCGTCCTGACGAACCAAAAACAAGGCCGAGACTTCCTCAAGAAGCTCGTCTTCACGAACGAACCGGGGTTTCCGAACGATGGCCGCTTGATCGGCGCCACTCGCCGAGTGCTCTGGGAACGCAACTTTGGCAACGGCTTGCGCCATTGCCACCTCGCCGAACTCCGAGCCCTGCCGGCACGCATCGTTCACAACCTGCGAACGCCGCGACACGAAACCTGTTTTCCACTCACCATGATCCTCAAAGATCTGGTCGAAGCAACGGCTCGTGAATTCCGCAATCAGAACTTCTGGCTGAAGCACGGAATGAACCAGACCCTGCTCGGACGGCGCGAACTCGAAGAACTCGAAGCCGCTCTTGCCGAGCTCGAACCAAGCTTCCGAAGTGTCGACGAAGAAATCAGCGCCGCCGGATTCACCATGAGAGAAATCTTGATAACACTCCGCGATCCGAACTTCACCAAGTTCTCGCGAGCCTTGCCGTAGTCCAATCGTCTATCTCTGCCCGAAAACTTTTCGGGCACTTTCTCCAGACAATGAAAATCATTTCGTTTTCTGAAGACAAGCAACTGGAGGAATCGTGCGTATCAACTCTCTTACCTCGACAACGTTCTTCGGCACTATCGGCTCAACGATCATCAACAAGCTACCGCTGACTCCTGAAAAAGACCGCGCCGACCCGCGCAATTTCACATCCACAAGCTTTTTATTCTGGAAAGCGGTAAATGAAAAAGTCATGACCATCAACAAACGTCAGAATCCGTGCGTTGATGAAGACGCTAGTCTGAGACAGACCGAAATTAGCCTCGAAGATCTGCTCGATATCGAAGATCCAGAAATCTTCGAGCGACACAATGCCGACGACACTATCGGCCTCTGGCTGGTTCTGGTTTTCCTCTGCCTTGATGACTGTGATAAAACACCGTTCGCGAGTTTCCCAGAAAATCAAGTCAAAAACGTCTTCTTGTTTTTCAAAAGATGGAAAAAAGGTCGAAGCCTGGTCTCGAGAATCCACAAAGATGCTTGGAACAAAATACTGCGCTCCGCGATCAAAACCGAACACCACCTCGACGAACTCGAGGAATTCGCTATCCGCGTTCTGCTCAGCGAGGTCTCCGGCCTCGTTACCAATGAGCCCACCCACTTCCACGGCGGATACTGACAACTTCTTCCCGGCCTCTCCACCGAGAGGCCGGCTCTTTCTCCGGCCGACGAGAAACAACTCGCCGGCCGAAGCTGAGAGGAAAAAAAAACGATGTCTCCCCAAGGTCCTTCTGTAACAAACCACTCCGGCATCTGTAAGGTCTGTGGTTGTCGTGACGCCATTGTATTCAGTTGTCTAGGCGGCGCCTCTGGCAGTCGTTGTCCGATGGAACATTTCGATTGGCATCTTGAAGTCGATCGTGTCCGTGAAAAAATATCAGTAGCCTTCAGACGGATTAGCGAGAAAGAAAGACAGGCCAACAGCTCTTCATCGATCGTCCGTCAATGGCGAACGGTAGAAATTCGAGAACTGCGAGACAAGATCGATTCTCTGGAACAAGAGGAAAGAGAAGCTGTTAACGTAGCCCACCAACGATTCCGTGATTTTCTCCCCGAAAGAGAAAAAGGCAAAAGACTCTTGCAAGAAACCGAGTTCGAAATTGAGACTTGGAGGATAATCGCTGGAACAACCAAACTGCAACTGCCCGCCGCCTTCACCAACGAACCTTCGACCGTCATCCGAAAATTTCTCGAAGACATCAACGGGCCGCCGATCGCCAATCAAATCAAAGAAGAGCTAAAACGATTGGAAACCAAGCTCCAACAGTTAAACTCTGATTTTGGACTTTGGATCGAAGACTGAGTAAACGTCTCTCCCGCCTCTCTTCAAGAGACAGGAATCTTTCTTCGGCCGACGAGAATTGATTCGCCGGCCGAAGCTGAGAAAACTGGAGGAAACCATGGCCTTTCTCAAACCGACCTTCGAATGGCGCCAGCACCCCCGCCGTCCCAACTGGCAACAGCTCTGGCTCATCACTCCGTGTTCGTGCGGCGACAACTTCGCCAAGCCCTTCGCCGAAACCTGGAGTGGACACCTCGGGGTTCACTGTGAAAAGTGCGGAATTCACACCCACTTCGACGTCCTCCGTGAAGCGCCCTGCGACTGGACAGTCGAGTGGAAAAACGTTCCCGGCAGCCTCGAACGCGTCGACAACGGCAAGCCGTGGCGAGAGCTCGAAATTCACTTCTCGAGTCGCTGTCACGAGTGTGGTTTCGAACTGCACGACACCATCGACTGCCCGCGCTGTGGCTGGCAGGGCGGAAGTCGCAGTGAAGCCATCGACAAAAAGGTCGAAAAACTTCTTCACGAAGCCGCCATTGCTCGCCTTGTTCAAGACAGAAACTCCAACCGTCACGACGCAGTCGTTATCTGCCCGTGCTGTGGCGATGACATCAATGTCTTCCATGGCAACGACAGGATCAGTTGCCGTCGCTGTCGGACGGAGATGACCGTGAAATTCATTCCCAATCTCGGCCAAGTTCGAGCTCAACTCGAAAAACTGGGTCGAACTTCGTAGTCCTTCCCCGTCTCCTCCCCGAGGAGACGGTCTTTCTCCGGCCGACGAGATTTCCTCGCCGTTCGAAATCGAGACAGCAGGAGACAACATGACCGTCTTTCCATCATTCTTCGTCGCCATGCCCGAAGAAATCGCCGGCTGGCGAGCGCGTTCGCCCACCTCGGCCGAGCAGAACATCTGTGTTACCGGCGTTGGCAAGGTCAACGCCGCCTGCGCGGCCACCAGCTTTTGCCTACGCGAAAGCGTTCGAGGTTCGACCGGCCTGGCTCTCATCGTCGGCACAGCCGCGGCCTGCGATCCCGAGCTCAGAATCGGCGATGTCGTCATAGTGAGCGAAACCCTGCACCACGATGTCGATGTCACTGCCCTCGGCTTTGATCCGGGCCAAATCCCCTTCGAAGAAACCTGGCGTTGGACGAGTAACCTCGCAACCCAGGAACAAGTCCAACAAATCTGTCGAAAACTCGGCCTGCGGCACAGCCTCGGCCGACTCATCACCGGCGACCGCTTCATCTCGGATCCAGCCGAAGTCGCTCGCCTTCGCAAAACCTTCGGCGCCGCGGCCATCGACATGGAAACCGCGGCCGTGGCCCAAGTTTGCCACAAACTCGGCCCCTTGCCCTGGCTCGGCATCCGGGTCATCTCCGACCTGGCCGACAAGTCGGCCCCGGTCGACTTCAACAAGTTCCTGCCCGAGGCCAGCAAGAGGCTGGCCGATATTTTGGAGAGACTTCTCTAGAAGACTCCTCCGACCGTTTCTAACGGTCGGAGTTTTTTTGTTTTCCATTACATTTGAAACCGATCGGTCTTATTTGTAATGACAAAAAACTTCCAAAACCAAAAAACGAGTCCAGTTCAGACTCGTCTTTTCAAAAAAAAACTTCAACTACTTCCCGCCACCAAACCAAACGTGCAACATCTCCCCAACTCCCCACGAAATCAAATTCGCTGTCAAAGAAATTACCAAAGCTTTCACCAAACCAAACCGAAGATAAACTCGATAAAAAATCATCTCGACCGCCACCACAAAAATCTCGGCCACAATCATCGCCCAAACAAAACCAGAAATCAAATACGGAAAAACAAACCAAACATAAGGCAAGGTGAGCGACGAAGCAAAAACAACGGCCAAAAAAATTTCTTTATTTGACAACCGACACTCTGGCCAAAACTTTTTCAAGAACAAGAAGATTACGCCGGCCTCAACCGAGAGTGTCAAAAACCAATACAACAAAAAACTGCAAACGTAATGGAACATATTAAAACAACGACTTGATGAAATTCCAAAATCGCTGCCACCAATGAAGCTGTGGGGCTGATTCTGAAACAACTTCGGGAACAATTTCCGAAGTTGTGTCCGAAAAATTTTCCGAGATAGAAGTTATGTCTTGATTTTCACTTTCTGCATTCAGCAAAAGAATTTCATGTCCGGAAATTTCGCCAGGAACATAAGTTACAATTTCTTCTCCGAGAATACAATTTTTGCGACCACCAGTATAACCAGTCTGACAAGTCGAATCGTCTTCACCCTGACGAGTGTAATAGTCGGCATTAAAAGGAAAGAAAACCGCATCCGTACTGTTCTCAATAATTCCTCGTTCGTTAAATAAAGATTCTAATAACGGATCATCTTTTTTAATGACAAAATAATACGAATTTGCTTCAAGAACCGCGGCGTCGTTCGGGGTCGTGTTTGTGAAATCGTCCCCTTTGGTAGTTGTAAACAAACCTTCCATGCCACCACTATTTTCAAAAAAATCTTTTTCCAAAGCAAGATAATTCGGCATCAGGTAACTATCAGGAGTAATAAAATTATCGGTGATATTGTAATATTCGTCTCCACGACGAGAAGATCTCTCAATAATCGCGAAACGATCATATAAACTCCTTAAATCCACCTGAACATTTAATTTGGTATTCGGATACGCCGGCGTCGGTGGGGCCATATCGGCACGAACAACATTGGCAATGCCCGCTAGTCCGCAGACAACGACCGCAAACAAAAGAAAAAGAGAAAAATTTTTCATAAATAAAATTATTGAATTGACTCAAGTAACTTAACCCAAAAAATGATCTTTAACAAGGATCAAAAAAATCCTCGACTTCTATTCCGAAGTCGAGGACAAAGATTCGCGCGGTCGCAACAAATACAGGACCAGGGCTCCAACCACCATAAACCCGCCAGAAATCATCCAAACTATGGCCACACTCGCGCTATTGCTCGGTTCCCCGCGCAGACAGAACCAAACGACGAGCGGCGAGATAGCAAAGCCAAGACGACCGACAAGTGATTGGAGCGAACTAAAGGTGGCACGAAATGAACTGTCGACGCGGTGGTGAATGAACGAGTCGGTTAACGGCTCAAACATGCCGCGACCGATTTCGTGGATCACGACTGCCGGCAAGGCAAAAGCGAGTCCGTCACTCATCATTGGAATCAAAGCTAAGCCAAAGCCGCTCGCCAAAAGCGCCGCCAGAATTCCCGGCTCTTCACGGCCGTCAAGAATGTGACGACTACGAACCAAGAATCCGGCGATTGGCACTGATGGATACATAATGAGCCAAACCCACGAACTACTGGCCGGACCGAAAAGCTCGTTGAAGTAAACCGACCAAAAATGGTTGAACGACACTACCAGTCCGAAGACAATCAAAGTGCCGGCCACCCAAATCAAGGAACGACTGCACTTCAAAAGAGCAAAACTGCGCTTCAAAGCCTCCCACTCGGAAATCTTTTCATCAGGCTCGCCGTGGCCATTCATGCGATAAGTCGCGAACCACCAAGTGAAAACTCCACTAAGAATCAGTGGCAACCAGATGAAATTAAAACCAACATGATGAGCCAACCAGTTTCCGAAAACTCCGAAAACCAGAAGTATTGAGCCGTGAACAATTTTGTCCATACCAAAAGTTTTCTTGGTGGCACGCTTCAAAGCCTCATCGGCCAATCCTTGTTTTTTGAGCGAGTCGACCATCCAGGATTGTTTGGCCCCGGACATGAAGGCTCCACCAACACCAACCAAAACCTCGGCCAACATGGCTGTCCAAAGACCACTGGCGCAGAAGTAAACCGCCGCGCCAAGACCGAAAAAAACTCCGGCCATAGCAATCGACCACGAACGACTGCGGCCATCAGCCAGAGCGCCGGTCGGCAACTCCGAACAAATGACCACCGTCCAGAAAACGAAGTTAATCAGACTGAACTCGGCATACGAAAGTCCAAGCGACGACATAAACGGCCCGTAGGCCACACAAGTTGTTCCCATACCGACAGCCATGACTGCGGAAAGGAAGTAGTACATTGTTTGAGGACGCATATTGTTCTCCTTAGTTGTTGGAGGGGATGGGGGAAAGGGTTGGACTGTCATTATTTTTTAAAAAATATGACTACCCTCCCTATCCCCTAAACATAAAAAAACAACCCGGTTTCCCGGGTTGTTTGGAAATTGATTTAATTTAACTTACAAGTCAAAAAATCAATGGCGGACAACCCGAGAATACCAAAATTACTTCGACACCATAATCGGTGGTGAAGTGCTTGGACATCGAGTTGTACCAGTATTGATTCATATTTGGAATTTCTAATTTTTAATGTCTAATTTCTAATGAAAGCTGTATTTTTTAAAAACTCTCCAAAATTAGAAATTAAAAGTCAACTACCACCGACTTCGTCGGTGGCTTGTTGGTTGGATAAGAGCTACGCTCATTGAATCGGTTGGTTGGTTGTTGGTTTTTTGGCATATCGGAATCGAGCAAGGACTTCGTCTTAAATGGAAACCGTTGCCGGCTTCGCCGGCGGTTTATTGCGGGAATTAAGTATTAGAAATTGTTCACAATTATATAGTCGTCAGGACAAGGTAAAATATCACATTGGTTGGGGATGTCAAGGATAAAAAAACGAGCGGTCCAAGAAGAGGACGCGCTCTAAAGGTCGAGAAGCTGTCGGAACCTACTTGGCTTCGGGCCAGCAGGAAGGGACACCTCGACGGACGAAGGGCTCGACGATGACGCGATGTTCGATGAACACTGGCTTGACATCGCTGCCGTTGGGGTCCTTGAGCATGACCCAGGTACCATCAGCCGAGGCTGGCGGGAAGAGCCCGTTGGGCTCAGCCTGGGGCAGACGTTCGGTACCGTAGTTGTCGGTCCTCCCGGAGCCCATGTCTACTCGCCAACGCAGCATGGTCTCGGAAGCCGAGTACTGAGTGGCGTAGGGCAGACCGTAGCCGACAGACTCGCCGTAGTAGCAGAGGTTGTTGTCGTACTCGCTCTTGAGGTAGGTGTAGGTCACCAGCCCGGTCTGGTCGCGGAGCTCGTAGAGATCCTTCATGAGACGCCTCTCGCGCCAGTTCTTGATGGCCGGCAGGCCGACCGACTGGATGCCATCCAAGAGGCTGACCTCCTGCTGCTCGCGTATCTCGTCGTTACTGGTCTGAGGCGGACAACCCACCGCCAGGACGAAGACGAAGGTGATGGCGAGAAAAACGAAGGTTCGACGGAAGTTCACCATGGTTGCTCCTGCGGGTAGCTAGTAGCTGTTGAGTGTGGGGTTCAGGCTCTCCCGCTTCAGTTCGTCGATGAAGCTGCGGAGGTCGGCGGGAACGACGGGGTCGTTCAGGTTGTAGCCCGAGGCGCGGTGCAGAATGATGGAAGCCATGGCTTCCTTGGCCTCGGAATCCTGCGTCTTCACGTACTCGAAGCGCATGTTCTCGAGCTCCTGAACCATGCCCTGGTTGAAGGACCGACTCTCCTCGAAGACCTGGCGCTGAACCTCGACCCGACGTGGGGCGAAGAACTTGTACACGAAGAAGTCGTTGCCTTGGAAGATCCAGACCAAGGCCAGGACGGCCAACAGGGCGCCGAGAGACCAGAGCACAATACTCTTGGTCGAAGAAACATTGCTTCCACCCATCAGAAACTCCGTGAGGTTTCACTGCTTCCCGGAATGGGAAGATGAAATTAAAACATAAATAATACAAAACGTCAAACACCCAACCAAAAAAACCGCCGGAAATCCGACGGTTTCCTTAAAAAACTAGTTTTTTACTCGGTAACTTGCATGGTCTCAAACACCGGTCCAAAAGTTTCTTCTTCTCGCAAAACTACGCTGATGACAATTAAATTTTCGCCGCTCGTAAACAAATAGTGAATTTTGTCTTCACCAAGAGCGGTGGTGCTGACAACTTTTTTCATTGGAATACCGCCTTGATTAATATCGGTAGATTCCTTAATGGTGATGGATTCCGGATCCGAAGCTACTAATGAGTCTTCGAATTTTTTATAATCAACATCTTTCATGGCGTAAAAAAGTGCCAAGGTGGTTGAGCTTTCCTCGCGTTCTACATCGCGCAAGGAAAGGAAAAATTTTCCTTGAAGACCGGCATAGGTAGAATCTTGTTGGTCGAGTGGGCGTTCCTTTAATTCCATGCTGTCCGGATAAGCCAGGGAAAAATTATAATCGACGCTTTCAAAATTTGTCCAACCAAAAGGAACTTTTACACTTTGGGTTTTTTGACAACCAAAACCCGAAAAAAGCAAAACAAACAGAATGATGGGAATGAATTTTTTCATATACGACTTTTTTTAATTTTATTCCAAGAATTTTTTAATTGAGGTGACAATTTCTGAAAGCAAAACCAGTTGAGAATTTTCCGCAGAGCGTTCTTTCCATTCCACGGAATTTTCTTTCAAAGTTTTTTCTGAAATCACTAGGCGCAAAGGAATACCAATTAGGTCAGCATCGGCAAACTTGGCACCAGCCGAAAATTCGGCGCGGTCGTCCCAAAGAACTTCGACCCCGGCGGCTTCGAGTTCGTCATGGAGAGACTGAGCGGCGGCATTATTTTTTTCGACTACGGCTGGATCTTTAGAGCTCAAAGAAATTAAATGAACTTGATAAGGCGCCACTGATTTCGGCCAAACAATTCCTTTGTCGTCGTGAAACTTTTCGACGATTGTGGCCATGGTTCGTCCGAGTCCAATTCCGTAACAGCCCATGTAGTAAGGTTTGGTCTGACCATCGACATCGGTATAAACCGCGTCCTTCATTAATTTGGTGTAATGATAACCAAGTTGAAAAATATTTCCCACTTCAATTCCCTGCTTTTCCGCGAGCTTTCCACCACGTACGCCTTCGGCACCAACCACAGCTTGAGCAATATCACCAACTACACCAGCTTGCCAATCGCGGCCGTAATTAACATTAAGCAAATCACGATTAACCGCGTTCGCTCCGGTGTACATGTTTTTAATATCGACCAAAGAATCATCGGCCACAATCAAAAGTTTTTCGTTTTTCAAATTTACTGGCGAAATAAATCCGGCGGTGCTTCCAAGAACCACAATTTCCTCCTCGGTTGCTGGACGTAATTCAATAGAACCAGACTGGTGCCTAAGTTTCATTTCGTTAACTCCCCAATCACCACGAATAACTGCCAAAATATACCGACCTTGCTCGTCGATATACATAACACTCTTCATTTGTTGCCAAGCCGGCAAGCCATGAAGTTTTACACCATCCTCGATAGTATTTCCGCGAGGCGCGTCGACTTCTTCCACAGGCTTCTCTTCCTCGCTCTCGTTCATTGATACTTTTTTCATGATGGCAACTTCTTCGTGGGCCACATAAGAACCGTCTTCGGAAACAAAAAACTTACCCTCACCATCTGGATGTTCGACCTGAAACTCGTGACAATATTCGCCGCCGATATAACCGTTGTCAGATTCGACAACCATGGTTTGCAAACCCAAACGTTCAAAAATATCGGTATAAGTCTGCCACATTTTTTGATATTCGATTTTAAATTCTTCTTCGTCGCGAGAAAAACTGTAAGCGTCTTTCATGACAAATTCACGCACGCGCAAAAGCCCGCCACGAGCTCGTAGCTCGTCGCGAAATTTTGTGGAGAATTGATAAATGTTAAACGGCAAATCTTTGTAGCTGACCTGAAATTTACGAACCACGTCGACAAACATTTCCTCGGCCGTGCCACCAAGAGCAAATTCGCCGCCACGGCGATCAGTGACTTTCATGAGTTCAAAACCAGTGGTGTTGGTGCGATTGGTTTCTTGCCAAAGTTCCAAAGGATGCAAAACCGGCGAGATCATTTCTTGAGCCCCAGCCTTGTCCATTTCGTCTTTAATAATCGCTTTAATTTTTTCGTGAACCCGCCAACCGAGCGGCAAGAAAAAATAACGACCAGCCACGCTTTCTTTAATAAAACCCCCACGAGTCAAAAATTGATGGCTAATCATTTCCGAACCCTTTTGTTCGCCGTAGGTAGTTTTTCCGAAAAGTTTGGAATATTTCATAGATTTTTAAATCTTGACAGAATTATACGATATAGTATCATGAAAATACAAGCGATAGTAGTGTCGCCTGTCATCAACCGCGGATCTCGTCGAAAGGCGAGGTCTTTTGTTGTTTTGGGGCGATTCGCATGAAATCGTGCCTAAAATCAACCAAATCGAAGTAATGACTGCAGGCCGGAAGGAGTTCTTTTGCTACATGGCCGAAGCGAGAAAAAACAAGCGCCTGCTTATTTTGGCCGCGTAAAAATTTCAATAAAAACTCGAAATCACAATCCCCGGAAAACAAAATAAAAGTATCGTATTTGTTTACGGAAAACGTCGCGTCGACAGCAATCTCGACGTCAAAATTCGCTTTTCGGTGCGGATGAGTTGCCGAATGATCAAAATATTCTTTTAACGGTTTAGTAATCATTTTAATTTTCAGAGCTTTGTCAAGAAACCAAAAAAAATTTCGATGTGATACCGTTTGAAAATCCGGCGAGTAAAATCTAATTTCTTTTAGATCACCAATTGTCTGAAAAAATTCTTTGAATTTCTGATAATCAACTCGCCAACATAATTGTTCCGGAAAAAAACTTTTATGACTCTCTGGGACATCTTTTGGATTAACAAAAAAAGATTGGACCGAGTGTTCCAAATTGGCCGCGTCAATAAAAATTGCGACGCGACCTTTGACGACTGATTTTAATTTTTCCTGAGCTCCAAGATTCACAAAAAAGTTTGATTTTTACCCTTAAATAATGCCCGAAATCCCAAAAAGTGTCAAAGTAAAAGACCGCCAGTGATGCTGGCGGCTTTTATCTTGCCGTCTTCGACGGCTAAAATGGCAGTTTCGGCATCTCAACTTGGTGGTGTTGCTGATTTAGAACATAGTTCTTAACAGCATACTCATCGAGTCCAACCGTTGAGACATAGTAGCCTCGTTCCCAAAGCGTACCTTGCGGCAATTTGTTAGTCTTCTTCTTGATCCAGGAAGAAGATTTTCCTTTCAGAATTTGCAAAGCATAGGCCACGGAGTATTTGGGTGGAATGTGGATGACTAGATGGATATGTTCATCCCCAATGTGCCAGCTTTATATTTGAAAGCCTTTCCGTTTTGCAATCGACTTGAACAGTTGCTTCAGTTTAGATTTAATATACTTGTCTGCCAAGACCTTGCCTCGATATTTTGGAGTCCAGACAAGATGATATTGGCAGAAGTAAGTACAATGGTCGAGTTGGTACAATCTTCGATTCGCCGTAAATAAAATCACCTCTCTTTCTGATCTAAGGTGGTTTTATTTTAACACAAGGGCGATGCCGTTAAACGCACACGCCGGCTAAAGCCGGCGGTTTTTTCTGTTAATAAAAAACCACGACGGCATGTGGTGTTCGTGGTTTTTTTAAATTATCTCAATAAAATTCCGAACAACTTTTTCCGCGATCGGTGTTTCTTTTGTCCGCCGAATAATCCGTTGGTATTCCCCGCCCGGCGAATAAATATCTTTAAAAAAATCCAATCTGGTTTTAACATCTTTAGCCGAAAGTTCCGGATGAAACTGAGTAGCAAAAATCGGCTGATTTTTTATCTGAAAAGCCTGATAGCGACACCGGCGGCTCGAAGCTAGATTGATTCCGTTTTTTGGAAGTTTTACCAAACGATCTTTGTGCCCCTCTTGAGCCAAAAAAGTTTTGGGGAAATTCTTAAACAAAACATTTTTCTGACCGGCTTTTTTAAGTTCAATTTTATAAGTGCCAACTTCTTTGTTTTTTGGATCATGAACAACTTCTCCGCCCAAGGCTTGACCGATCAAATGGAAGCCAAAACACAATCCGAGCATCGGTAAATTTTTCTCGGCGGCTTTTTGAATCAATTTAAAAATTTTATCTTGCTGCGAATAATTATTTTTAGAAACAAAAAACTCGCCACAACCACCAAAAATCAAAGCGTCATATTTTTCTAAAATATTCAACGGTGGAGCTTTGGTAAAAGCGTTATAAATCTCGAGTTTTATGTTTCGAGATTTTATTTTATTTTTAACACAATCGAATTCGTGTTCGACTAATTCTTTTTTTCGAAATTGAACGAAAAGAATTTTTTTAACAGTCATAATAAAAAAAAGAGCGGTCGAGAACGGCTCGACCGCTCGAAGTAGAAGGAAAAGTGCAACTAGAAACCGTAGAGGCGGAGATCTTGGAGAATCTTGGACCAATCGGGTCCGTTGTCAGAACTCGACGCTTGGTCGGCTTGGCGCTTGATGATCGGTTGCTCGAAATCGGTGGATGAAGAACAGGAGGAACCAACAGTCTCAACGACCAAAGTGTGGGGAAAATCGAGAGATGTAGGGAGCGCACGGTCGCACATGTGAAAGAACCTCTTGGATAGTGGGCTGGTTTCTGATCCGAACCGTTCCGGAGCAGAAAAAGGCCCACTGCCAAATTTTGAAAAGTTTAACAAAACAAAAGAACCGCCAACTGAAACAGTCGGCGGTTCTGGACTTAGTTAACTTCAACAAAGCCCGGCTACCGCCGACCGGCTAAAGAAGAAGAAAAAATTGTTGGCGGTTAATTTCATAGGCTTGTATTTTGACTGTACCCGAGCTTTAAATTCTTGTCAAAAGGCTTGTGGAAAACCGTTTGGACACAACAAAACCGCAATTTTTAAAAATTGCGGTTTTGGTGGTGCGCGCAGAGGGAATCGAACCCCCATCACTAGTTCCGAAGACTAGTGCTCTATCCGTTGAGCTATGCGCGCGTTTTTATTTTTTTTCTTCCACAAGAGAATATCAAAAATCTTGACTTTCGTCAATGAGTATGGCACAATTTTTGGCGTCAATCCAAAAAAATGCGCGCATAGCTCAGTCCGGTAGAGCAGGTGGCTCTTAACCACTTGGTCGAGGGTTCAAATCCCCCTGCGCGCACCAAGCAACTGCCCAGCAACAACCGACGATTGCTAGGCAACTGCCTGGTGTACCAAAAACACCTCTGAAATTTCAGAGGTGTTTTTATATTTGCTTTTTTGTATCAAAATGCCTACACTCAAAAGGTCTCTACGGAAAAATTGCAAAAGCGATCAACCGGCTCATGCCGTTCGATCGCTAGTTAAATCCCTTTGGGGTTTATTCCCCGCCGCTTGCGGCGTGATAAAATAGAACCATGAGTACTTTTATCCACAAAAGTCATAATGTCACCGTTTTGATATATCATTTCGTGTTTCCTGCGAAATACCGTCGGGCTGTTGTCGATGAGCAGGTAGATCAAGTTATAAAAAATACTTGTCTTGAGATTGAAAAACGATATGAAATACATTTTCTAGAAATAGGTACAGATAAAGACCATATTCATTTTCTTGTACAAAGCATTCCTACCTATTCCGTAACAAAATTAGTCACGATAATAAAAAGTATAACCGTACGAGAAGTTTTTGGACATTGTCCGCAGGTTAAAAAGCAATTGTGGGGCGGAGAATTTTGGACAGACGGTTATTTTGCAAGTACGGTTGGTAAACATGGTAATGAAGACACAATATCTAATTACGTAAAAAAACAAGGTCAAGAATATCAAAAACTATATAATACTTAGATCCTGCGTGAAAAAATGATTTTTCACGTAAAATTTAGGTAATGTATAAAATCATTTTTAATCGTTCTTTTATAGAACGTCGTTCAAATCCTTTAACTTGTCGATTTTCTTTTTGGCGTAC
>Ga0209319_1001215_pt1 | contig 22378 bp, 16 predicted proteins | sample RifGroE2_FD_184000 | JGI IMG/M metagenome (GOLD analysis project Ga0209319, IMG submission 184000) | Groundwater microbial communities from Rifle, Colorado - Groundwater E2 (SPAdes) (version 2) | ecosystem: Environmental > Aquatic > Deep subsurface > Groundwater | place: Rifle, Colorado, United...
AGCCGCTCAAGCCGAGCCGGCCAAGAAAAGAGAAATCATGCCAGAAGAAGTTGAGGATGACTTAGGAATTCCGGCCTTTATTCGAAAGAAGATGATGTAATTTCCAGCACAACACTTAGTGTAATACAAAAGATAGGGGCTACCCCTATCTTTTTATACCGCCGGCGTCAGCCGGCGTGTGCGTTTAAAGCGTAGCTCACGGAAAAATCATTCACAACATGGTATTCACAAATGCCTCCGGCGGGTCCTCCCCGGACGGGGGGTTACTTTTTTAATGGGTAATACCTGTTTTTGCCACCAACATTTTAATGTATTTTCTTTAACATTTGAATAAAATCGGACATAATTTTAGAATAACTTTTTTTGCCACCAATTATGTCTAAAAAATGTCCCTTTTGCGGCTATGGCCGCGCTTGGCGATTACGTCGTCAAAAATTAAAATGCAAGCGTTGCCGACATGAATACAGCAACAAAATCTACCTAAAAATTGCAGGAGTAAGAGCGACTCACAAAGAATGGCGTGCTTGCATAGAAACGTTTCTCAAACAAAGAACCATAAAAAGAATAGTGGAGGAAACAGGTATTGGACATTGTCGGGTTGAAAAAATGGTTAAGCATATGCGCAAGGTAATGTTTGAATATGAGTTGCCGCTATTTGACGGTGTGACTGAAATAGATGAAACCTACATCGGGGGACAAAGAAAAAACAAAAAATTACATATTAGAAAAATATCCCCTCCCAAACGTGGCCATGGAACCGAGAAAATGCCGATAATAGGCCTGTTTAATCGTGATAGAGGGCAGGTCTATATCAAAGTAATTGTAAAAGAAGAACAAAAACGCAGACGTGAAAGAAAAAGGAAGATGCAGATTTTTAAAATAGTAAAGGAAAGGGTAATTAAAAATTCAACTATCTACACTGACTCCTTTCCGCTCTATGAAAAAATTTCTGAATATATTGGATGCAAGCATGAAGCAGTGAATCATAATCAGGGAGAGTATACCAGGGGCGATATTCATACAAATAACATAGAAGGTTTTTGGGGCATTTTGAAACGAAGAATGGGATGTATCGGCGGAATGCGCAGAGAAAGTTTGCCATATTTTACAGCCGAAATCGTTTGGAAATTTAATCATAGAAAATTATCATTTGATGATCAGATTAACATTATGATGGATAAAATTTCCCACTAAAATGGTGGCAAAAAACAGGTATTACCCATGTAAAATATAAAATCATTATAAAGTTGCTCATTATTTTATCCAATGGAGGGAGTCATGCCTGTATATTACGAACATAGGGTTAGTGAAAAAGATAAAAAAAGACAGAAAGAATGTTACCATGAATTTTGGGAAGGTAAATGCTCAATATGTGGATATATCCCCCCAAGTCTCAGCACCGGTGGTAATAACCCCTGTTATCATGAATTCCTGGAGGGCGAGTGCAGATACTGTGGGGTAAAAATACGTTACAGGCGCTAGCCACACCAAGCTATAGATTCGTGAAGGAAGCTCAAAAAAAGTGCAGAGGAATGAAGTAGTGTTGCCGAGAAAGAGATAAACTACAATTCCGGCGCAATTACCGGGTTCGTGGTATTTATTACTGCGAACCTGATTTTTTTATATTACATTTTAAAATTTATAAATGTAGACGATTAATGAGATGAACAAAATTGATATGGTTTTAGTCCTTGAGACATTTGAGTGTCAGTCGATGATTATTTTTTACCGTCGTTATAATTTAGATAATAATCGAGCGGACCCAGCTGAAGAGTGAAAAATTTTTCCGGAGTTTGCTCTAACAAATTTTTCAATTCAGACTTTTTTATCCACTGGATATCTTTTACTTCTTCAAGCTGAGGTACCGGCTTTTTATCTTCAACCTCGCAAATAAAAACGAATCCTATCCACGGCTTACCACCCTTAGTTTGTTGTCGGCAGCAAAAGGGGACGAAAGAAAAATTTTCATCATCTCTTGGAGAAAATGTTTTTGTTTTTATATCTGGAAAAATTTTAGTTACACGCAATCCTGTTTCTTCAAACACTTCTCTTTTTAAAGCATCAAAAACATTTTCGTAACGATCTATCCAGCCAGCAGGTATTTCAAAAGTGCCGGAATAAACCGGATCACTCTCAGGTTTCCATCTTGTTTGTATTAATATTTCAGTTTCATATCTACCTTGTCTCTCAATTATGGCAGACACTACAGGAATGCAAATATTAATTGAATCAATCTTGTTCATAAGTTTAGGAAAAAATAAATTTCATCTAACGTTTCGGCATATGAGAAGCGCAACGCGTTTGGGTGGAGGTTTTCGCAGAAAACCGTAACCTCATATGCCGTCATACGCCGTCATAAAAAGCCTCAAATCTATTCCTTATTGCATTTAATAATTTTGGCAATTTATTTTACTCGGTCTTGGTAAGTAATCTGTAATTGGGGATAATACAAAGTTGCTATTAACACTAAAGCAACAAGTAATAATAAAAAAGAAGTAACCATAATTTTTTTATCCCATGGTTGTTTCTTTGTCCATCTAATCCCCAGCTCTGCAGAATTTTTTCCCATCAATACAATACAGCCGAAGCCAATGTAATATCCGACAAAAGTATTTTTTAAAAAAAGCATTATAAAAATTCCTGCCAAAGCTAGATAGATAAAGATTCTATGTTTTTGATCTTGTTTAGTGGTTATTTCTGTTTTTTGGGTGGGTGTCATTAAACTTTCTTTTAAATCTTCTTCTTTGGATATTTTTTGTTCTTTCTTAAACCTTAGATAAATAAAGTAGTAACCTGACAAAAATAAAATTATTAGTAATAGTTTTTCCATTTATTTAATAATTTGAAATAAAAGTGGCAACAAATTGGATTATCAAAAAAACCAGAAATGCGAGCCACAAGTAACCCCAAATTTTTAAAACCTTTTTGAAGGTTACAAAATTCTTTTTAACTAAACCAATAATCCCAAGAACAATAAGGGCTGCAGCTAAGCCCCATATTGGGATCATTATTAAAGTTTCAATAAAACTGACTGCGATTAGAATTTTTTCCATAATTTTTTTTGAGTTTTTGCGCTTCAAATAAATTGCCAAAATTATTAATTAATTAGATTTGAGGCTTTTTATTATGGCGTATAACGTATCCGAATATGAGAAGTTTTTGTCCGCTTCCTTATTATATATCAATAGAAGAAAAGTGCAAAAATTTGGGTTGAGAAAAATTTGCTTTCCTTGCTAGTATGATTGTGCAAATTTTTTGAACCTCATATTCGATGTTGTCGGATATATCTAAAATTTTTCAGAAATTTATACTCCACCGCAAGCATTTGGATTATATAAAATTTCAGGAGTTTTTTTAACTGCATAGACGGAAAGGCTCCAAAATATTAATCCTATTAAAAAAATGAACAAACAACTCACAGTAAGTATTTTTTTGCCAGCAGTCTTAAATTTAAATAATACAAACAATAAGCCAAGTAAATTAGCAATGAGTAGCGCAACATAAGGTAAATAAAATAAAAAACGACTATTATGGCAAACTAAAATAGAATTGTTGTATATCCAGTTAGTTATTATTATTTGCAAAAAAATATTCACAGAAACTCCTGCTAAAATTACAAAGAATGATTTTAAGAAAGACTTCAATTTATTCATTTTTTTAAGATAAATTTCTGAAAAATTTTAGATATTTTCGACCACTCGTTATTATGCGAAATGTTTTCGAACAATCTTATTTTTAATAAGAACCAAAAATCTTTCTACTTCTTAATCCCCGGGATATATCTTCTGATCTGTTCGAAGCGGGATTCTTTGGATAGGGCTTTGATTTTGTTTTTGGCACGACTAGTTTTGGCGAACTTCAGCCAATCACGGCTAGGGCCTTTGCGGTTTTTGTCGATTATGATTTCGACCATATCACCGCTTTTTAATTCAGTATCGAGCGGAGCCATCTTGTCATTGATCATTGAACCGATACAGTGGCTGCCGATTTCCGTATGGACGGCGTAGGCAAAATCGATAGTGGTTGATCCACTGGGAAGATCATATACATCGCCTTTCGGCGTAAAGACAAAGATGCGGTTGCGGAAAATTTCAAACTTTGCCTGCTTGATGAAGTCTTGAGTATTCTCTAAATTCAGATGCAGGTCCATTACCTCCTTAATCCAACGAGGTTCAGGTGTTTTCTTGTCCAATTTGTAATAGATATGGGCGGCAACTCCGTAATGAGCCTCTTCGTCCATTTCTTTGGTTCTGATCTGGAATTCAGTTGGCTTTCCTTCCAAGCCAAAAACAGTAGTATGAAGACTGCGATAGCCGTTGGGTTTGGGAATGCTGATATAATCCTTGAAACGATTGATTTTAGGTCGCCAGACGGAGTGGACAATCCCCAAGGCCTTGTAGCAGTCAGAAATGGAATCAACTAAAATTCTTAAGGCGAATACATCTTGGATATCATCGAAACGGCGGTCTTTGCGCTGCATTTTTTGCCAGATGCTATATAGATGTTTGAAGCGTCCGTTTATCTCATGTTTTACTCCGGCTTCATCCAGCTTTTTACTTAAGATATTTTTAGTCTTTTGGATGTACTGATTTCGTTCCGCCTTCTGTTCCACCTCATATTTGTATTCTATGTTTTTAAATTCATCCGGATGAAGATATTTGAAACATAAATCTTCCATTTGCCACTTCAAAGACCAAATACCCAGCAGGCCGGCAATCGGAGCGTAAATCTCAATTGTTTCCTGGGCGATTCTGACTTGCTTTTCCGGAGGCAGTGCTTCCAAGGTTCTAAGGTTATGAAGACGGTCAGCAAATTTTATGAGAATGATTCTGATATCATTGGCCATGAACAAAAACATCTTTCTCAGGCTTTCTGCATAGCGTTCAATGCCGCGATATTTTATTTTACTTAATTTGGTAATACCTTCTACTAGAGTAGCAATTTCTTCCCCGAAATTTTTACTTACGTCTTCAAGAGTATATTTTGTATCCTCCGGTACGTCGTGGAGAATGCCAGCGATTATCGTATTTAAGTCGGCTTTGATTTCAGCCAAGACAAAAGCAGTGTGCAGACAGTGCTGAATGTATGGTTCGCCGCTTTTTCTTTTTTGTCCGGCATGAGCTTTTTCTGCAAAATCATAAGCCAGCTCAATCAGATCGGTATTGGCATCAGGAGTATTTTCTTTTACGCGCTCAATGATTTGCTTGATAGTCATATGTTGATAAAATGCATTGTGCTTTTAAAATCATTTGTGTTATAATAATAAAACAAATTCGGCTTAAAGTCAAAATGGAAATTATTTAAAAATAATTGCTAAATTGCTAGATTGTTAAATTGATGAGGTTTAACAATCTAGCAATTTAACAATATAACAATTGTTTATTCTCCAATGTACAAAATCAAATTCAAATTGAATATTGCAGTTATTCTCCTTGTGAGCGCGACCGCAATTTTTTTATTGTCCAATTTTGCTTTGGCGCAAGCTACAGTCGACCCTTTTGGTGGGAAAAAAACAGAGATTGAAAACAATATCGGTTTGAGTGCGGAAGATCCGCGAATTATGGTGGCCAAGATAATCAATGTCGCTTTTGGATTTCTAGGCATTATTGCAGTCGGCTTAATTATATATGCCGGCTGGCTGTGGATGTCTTCCGGCGGCAGTCCGGAAAAAATAGACGAGGCTAAGAATATTTTGAAAAATGCAGCGATCGGTTTATTGATTATCTTGTCCGCTTGGGCGATTGCTACTTTCATATTCAACAAATTGCTCGGTGGATCATCAGGCGGTGGCGGAGGTGGACCGGATGGAGGCGGAGGATATGGAATTGCTGCGCTAGGCAATGGTATCGTCCAATCACATTATCCGGCTCGTGATGCCATTGAAGTGCCGCGCAATACTAAAATCGTTGTAACTTTCCGAGAAGCTATCACACCTTCATCTATTATCAACGCGAGCGGAAAAATAACTGACAATATTATCGTATATCCGACTGCAGCCGGTGTAACTAAAAAGGAAGTCGATATCATTGCTAATGTCTCTGCAGACCATAAAACTTTTGTTTTCAAGCCCGTTGAATATTTAGGCAGTCCTTCTGAGAAAATCTGGTACTCTGTTGCGTTAAAACCGGGAATTACCAGGGAAGACAATGGTAAAAGCGCTTTTGGCAGTTTTGCCGGGGAGATAGCTTACACTTGGAATTTTGAGGTAAGCACTTTCCTTGACTTGACTCCACCGAACGTTGAAAGCATCATCCCGATGACTTCATCTCTCCAACCCAGAAATGTAGTAATTCAAATTAACTTCAGTGAGGCAGTAGACCCCACTTCTGCAAGTGGCGAGGCTTCAACGACAGATAATCTAATCGTTTCAACCGGAGGTGCAAAAATTATTGGAAATTTTTATATTACCAACCAATATAAAACGGTTGAATTCTTAACGGATGACGCTTGCGGTACTAATTCTTGCGGCAACACAATTTATTGTTTACCGGCATTAAAGATTATCAACACCTTCATCCGTGCTGCATCAACCACACCGATTTTTCCGTATAATGGAGTAGTGGATATGGCGGACAATTCTTTGGATGGTAACAGGAATGGCGTAGCACAAGGGCCGCAAGCGGAAAGCAATCTACCGCCGTATAATTTAAATCAACCTCAGTCTTCTCAGGGTGATGATTACACCTGGACTTTTAGCACTACTGATAAAATACTCATATCACCACCGGCCATTAATCAAATCAAGCCTGATTATAATGCGCAAGGGGTAAATTTGAATGATATCCCCGAGGCTTCTTTTGATCGCGCTTTAATGAATAGCAGTCTGGCTCAAGGCGAAACAGGCAGTGTTCAATTATTTACAAAATCCAATGATTTGAATTTTAATTATTGGCTTTCGAATATTAATTCGGTTTCTTTGGATGGCACCAGTAGTACTACGGTAAGATTAATGCATGATGTTTTTAAGGAAAATGATAGCTATGCCCCGAATTTCAAATCAGAAATCAAGGATATTTACCAAAATTGTTATAAACCATGCGGCGGTTTGAATTGTGCGGTAAATCCGGGCAATCCTTCCTGCTGTCAAGGTACGGCAACTGCGGCAGAAAGTTGCACCTTGCCTAACTAAAACTAATGAAATTAAAATTTTCAAAAACAATAATCGCCTTTTTCAGCCTGACCTTTATCTTATTGGGTTGCTTTAATCTTGCTCAAGCACAAACTAGCAATAGTGTAGATGTTTTTGGCGGGCAAAAAACAGTAATTGGTGAGGAGCTTGGATTAGGAGAGTCCGATCCTAGAATTGTGGCGGCCAATGTTATTCGTGTTGTTTTAGGGTTCCTAGCTATTATTGCCATCGGTTTGATTATTTATGCAGGCTGGATCTGGATGACTGCCGCCGGAAATGCCGAGCAGATCAGTAAGGCAAAAAAGATATTGACTGGGGCGGCAATCGGCTTGATCATCATATTTTCCGCATTTGCAATTGCTACCTTTGTTTTAGGCAAATTGATGAGTTCTACTGGCGCCGACAACGGTGGAGGTAATGGCGGCGGGGGATTAGGCGGCGGCGGTGGAACATATTGCAGCTCCAGTAATAATGCTTGCGTACCGGACAGCAGTGAATGCAATACCAATGAAACTTGCAATTCATCTTGCCGTTGCGTGCCTACTTTTGGCAGCCCCTGTGATGGAGAGGTTAACACTGCGCAATGTCAGCCCGACACCTCTTTGTGTAACAGCTTGTTGACTTGCGATCCGTTAAGCTGCACTTGCCAAGGCGCGCCAATCATTGAAAACATCAGCCCCCGTGATAGTTCTGATACTCCTAATGGGGCGGAAGGTAATTTTATTACTATCACTGGTCAGTTTTTTGGCTGGGAACCTGGAACAGTCACTTTTTTAGGCAATGTTGCTGCTCCGGAAGACGACAAAGTCGCACCTTTAGCTAATACCGTAAACTCGCTTTGCGTAAAATCATGGCAAGATAATCAGATTATAGTCGTGGTGCCGGCCGGAGGGGTGGATGGACCGATTCAAGTTGCCAGAAGTGATGGACAATTGGATACTAGCGATGATAGTCGAGGTCCCCAGATAAATAATTTCGATGTAAATGATAAGACCCGACCCGGTATTTGTTTGGTTGATCCTGCCCAAGGACCGGTCGGTATAAATTTTAATGTTCAAGGAATAAGTTTCGGTTCCGGCGCTTCCGACCGAACGGTAATGATCGGCACTTCAACCGGCGCCGTTGCCGCTACGAACATAAATAATTGGGAGGCGACTTCGGTAAACGCCACCATCCCGGCAATGTCAGCAGGCCCGAATAATGTTTTTGTTAAAGTGGACAATGAAAGCTCCAATGAATTAAATTTTCTAATTTTGGCAGAAGATTCACCGTCGCCACTGATTGACTGGATAAGTCCGCTGGATGAAAACAGTACGCCCAATGGCGCACCAGATAATTTTGTTACTATCGGTGGTAGAAATTTCGGCAACGAACCAGGCTCTGTCGTTCTTTTGGGCGCCCCTTCGATAGCCGATGATAAAATAGCGCCACTTGCTGATACGGTTAATGCGCTGTGTATTAATTCTTGGAAAGATAATCAGATTATAATTGTTGTGCCAAATGGTGGGGTAGACGGTCCGATTAAAGTCGTGCGAAAAGATGGCTTGGTGGATGCAACCAATGATGGACAGGGGGTATTGATTAACGATTTTGATGTAAATACTATCGTACGTCCGGGTATTTGTTTGGCAAACCCTGACCAGGGAAAATTTAAAGATAAATTTGTCTTGCAAGGCAATGCTTTCGACGGTGCTGCGCAGGGTGTCTTTTTTGGCAGTGAGAATAATGGCATCCAAGCGAACGTAGTTTCTTCTTGGACCAATACTTCCGTAGAAGCCCTTGTTCCTGATTTAGCCAGCGGTATGACTAAAGTTTTTGTCAGTGTAGGCAGTCTAGTTTCCAATTTTTTGGATTTTAAGATTGTTATCGATCAGACTACTGATCCAGTAATCGACTATATTGATCCGAGCCAAGGGCCTAAAGGCCAGTACATTACTATTTATGGTAAAAGATTCGGGCAATACTCAAGCACAAGCACAGTTAAATTTATTGATGAAAATTCTCAAGTCTTGGCAGACACCAGTTTCCCGGAAGCTTGCCGTGATAGCTGGTGGCATGATACTTACATAACTGTAAAAGTTCCAGATATTAGCGCTAAAACCTGGCAGGTAAAGGTTACCAACAAAGACAATAAAAGTTCGAATGAAGAAGATTTTAAGGTTACAACTGGCCTTCCTGGACCGGGAATTTGTGTCTTGATTCCACATAATGGCCCAGTAAACCAATCAATTGCTGCTGTGGGAGGCAATTTGGGTAATCAACAAGGAACTGGCAGTGCAAGGTATTATAATAATAAAAATGGAAATAGCAGCGCTTGGACGGATCAGGTCGTAACCAGTACAGTACCGGTTGGAGCGGAAACAGGACCGTTTAAAATTTTTAAAGATAATTTCGCTACCTCCAGTAATAGTTTGCCTTTTACTGTAGGTAGTTGTCTGGGCAATACTTCGCCAAATAACGGTTGTGAAGCGGCTGAGGTTTGTTGTGCAAGTGATACACAAAAAAGTGGTCTATGTTTAAAAGCTGACGCCAGCAACCCAGCTAGCGTAGCTAGCGCTTGTGGTGGCAGTAATCTATTTAATAGTTGTGTCTTCAGTTGGAGCTTCACTACTGCCAAAGATCCGGTCAAACCTTTGACTTGTGCAGGATATTCCAATGCAAACGCTTGCCTTGCTGAAGTCGATACCTGTCCTAATTCTCCTGGTCAATGCCAAACTACAAGTGACAAGGTTGTCGGACAATGCGACGTGGCAGCTTGCGAAAGTCTTAACCCGGCTTGTGCTGGAGGATTTTGCAGTTATGTCAGTAGTTCAAATGACCCTAATTTCAACAAATGTAAATTAAACAACTCTACTTGCGATACAACTCGTACCGTTTCCGAAGTGGTTCAACAATGCAACAAAGTCGGTGATAAGAATTATTGGCAGTTACCAATTACCGGATCTTGTCCCTTGGGTTCATATAAAGATAAGAATAACTTTTGTACTTTGGGGACAATAAATAATCCAGAAGAATGTTCAACTTGTGCTAATGGTTTTAGTTGTAGCGCAGGCGCCTGTGTTTTAGATCAACAGATCTGTCCAAAAGACTCAACCTGCACCAATGGTCAATGTGTTTCGCAGGCAGCCACTTGCGAGTGCTGTTGCAGAATTGAAAAATCCGCGCAAGACTGTTGTCTTGGTTTGTCTTGCGCAGGTACTTGTGGAAGTGATACAAATGTTGCAGACGGTCCGGGAGGTTCTAATATAGGCTATGGCCAGTGTACCGGCTGTACGGTCAAGATTAATGGCATTGTTAATCAAGCCGCTTCCGATGCAGCTTGCAATTGCTCTGGCCATTCTTTAAAAACTTGCAACACCTCCGGGGCGGCCGGTTTGGGAATATGTGAAGATTCAGATGAGCCTGATCTGCCTGGAGAGATTGGCGATCCATGTGATGCAGATGAAAATACTCAGCAGTGTGATCCTGATAATACAAAATGTGGAAATAATTTAATTTGTAAAACGGACAGCTGTACTTGCCAAATTAATCCGGATAATGATTCTGCGGCAGGTAAATCATGTAAGAATTTGCCGGTTTGTACCGAAGGAGCAGATAGTTGCGGAGTCAATAATGGTTTGTCTTGCTTAACCCAAAGCACCGATTGTCGTTGTTGCTGTACGCCTGGTGATACCAAAGTGGTTACACCGACACTCACTTTAACATGTATCGAAAATAAAACGCCTTGCAGCGGAGCAAATCGTGGTTTGTTCTGTGGCTGCTCTGCTGATAATCAATGTAATGGCGGCAATGCGGAAGGCTGCGGTATTGATACCTGCTGTCGCGCCAGACCAGTCGTTGTGCCGCCAATCGAACCGGCTGATGGAGCAACCGGCGTTTGCCGCAATCCATTAATCTCTGCTACCTTTGATCAAATTATGGATCCTGCCAGCTTCAGTAGTAATGTTATAGTAGTAGGTGATTACGGCGCAGAACAATGCCCGGCAGGAACTACCTATTTAACTTTGAATGAAAAAACAGGCGCTTTGGCAAAAGTTTGGGATTGGGTGAAAAATTTATTCGCAGGCAAAGCCAATGCTGTTAGTGATAAGAATTTTTGCGCGGTAACCGGTACGGTGGGAGGATATAATGATGGAGGCAAAAGCGTGGTTACTTTTGCTCCTGCTGATGCTTTGGCAGAAAACAAAATTTACTATGTAATAATTAAAGGCGATGCTGATGCCACAGACGGTAAGGCTGAGGGAGTTTTGAGCCTTTATGGAATCGGTATGGCAAACAATCCAAATCCGATTGCTGACAAGAACTTTAATGGCGTAAACTACTCAGGCTATGCTTGGGAATTTACGACCAAGAAAATAATTACTCATGAAGAAACAGACAAGGATGGAAAAATAAAAACTATTATTGATGATGATGGTATTTGCCGATTAGATTCGGTGACAATTAATCCAAATAATTACGCTTTCTTCACTGCAGAAAACAATGTTGATTACAAGACAGGTAATGCGTCAGTAAATGACGATAATCCAGGACCTGCTTATGACTCCGTTGATGACAATGACAAAGTTTTTACTGCTTTTGCTAAGACATCGTCCGGCCAAAGGATAGTACCAATCAGCACTTATAGCTGGGCTTGGAGCTGGGCATCCGACAACAATGCTGTTGCAAAAGTAGATTCTTTGACCGGGTCTTCTACCAAAGTGATTGCTCAGAATGTGCAAGACGGCAAGACTTTTGTTAAGGCGGAGGCAAAAATAACTGTAGATTCTATCAACAACCCTTCAACTAAAGATAGTGTCAAAAATGCTAAAGCAGCTATCCATGTCTTTTTGTGCGCAAATCCTTGGCCTTCTGTAGGAGATCCAACTAAGTGGCCGTGGAAAGATTCTGCCAATAATTGCAGCGCCGGCCTGGAAGGCTCAAACGGTTGTAATAATAATTTTAATTTTGAATTTTATTATTGTCGAGATATGGCAGGAACAGGTGAATCAAATAAGAAACTGGATGCAATCAGCGCCCAACCGGTGACAAGGGGCCAGTATGACGAACTGTTAAAAGAATTTTATTTCTTGCGGGCAAAAAATCCTGAAAGCAATATTCCAGCATTAATAAGTGTCAGTAGTCAAGATCAAGGTAGCGGCTTGGGAGCCAGAGTTTATGCTACTTGGGCATCTGCTGGCAATGTTAATGGTTATAAATTATATTACGGTATCAAAAGCGGGGAATATAATCAATCTATTACAATTACTAATCCGGCAATTAATGGTACTCTAGTAACGGGACTTACTAACGGTCAAACATATTATTTCGTAGTCACCGGATTATTTAACGAACAGACTGCGTCGAGTCAGTATAGTAATAAGCTTGAAACAGCATATTCAAATGAACTTTCAGCCACGCCTAAAGACATAACTCCCCCTGGCTCTCCCGATAATCTAACTGTAATTGCCGCATCTAGCCAAGTTACGTTAACTTGGAGCCCAGATGCAAGCAATAGCGATTCCAAAGATGTATATAGAGTCTATTATGGAACAGCCCCCGGAGTTTACGGCGCAAAGCAGGACATGGATAATGCCAAGACTCTGACTGTTGCAAGTTTAACCAATGGTGTTAAATATTATTTCGGCGTATCAGCAATTGATTCTTCTGGAAATGAAAGCGCAATAACAACCATTGATGCAATCCCTAATTAAATATTCAAAAAAACCTAGGAAATACTTAGGATATAAAAAATAATCTTATGTTTGATGATTTAAAAAATTCAACGGAGGTAAATAAGGAGAAGACTGAGGATATCTTTGCCGGAGTAGAAAAATCTGCCCCTTTGGTCAGTCAGCCAAAGCCGTCACCTTTTCAACCGGTAGAATCTTCAGTGCCAGAAAATGTAGATCATATTATTCAAGAAAAAGAGAATAAAAAGTATTTTATCATCGGCATAACGGTATTGGTACTGCTGATCTTAGCTTCCGCAGCCTGGTTTGTGGTAAGTAATTTTTCCTCTCTTTTTCCAAAAAATAAAAATGCAGAAGTTGTAATTCCGCCAGCAGTTAATAATGTGGCGGAAGAAAATCAAATTGAACTTGTTCCAAATGTTTTTGTGTCGCCAGAACAGCCAGCCACCACCACTCTTGAATCCGGTGTTTTGCAAAATGAGACTTCAACTTCGACTGTCGTAGCTGTCACGTCGACTGTTCCGGTCATTGAAGTAGAAAAAGATACTGATGGCGATGGCCTGATGGATAAGGAAGAAGCATTATTATCCACCAATCCTTTATTAACAGATTCGGACGGTGATGGTTTGTCAGATTATGATGAAGTAAAAATCCATAAAACAGATCCTCTTAAGGCCGATACGGATGGAGACAGCTACAAGGATGGTGATGAGATAAAAAATGGCTACAATCCGCTTGGCGCAGGTAAATTAATCCAATAATCAAGCTCAATACAATAAGTACAGCCTTGTTGTTATAATACCAAAATTCCAACTATGTTTAATTTTTCCAAAAAAAAGGAACCGACAGTAAATGTTGACCAAAAATTGATTGATGAAAAGAACGTCATAGAACAAGAGGTTGAAAAAGAAATAATGGTTCACGTTATGCCGGAACATTTTAGGACCTTAAAGAATGATGCCGGCAAAGCTAAGGCTACCGGTTTGATCATTCTGATAGCAGGTTTTTTATTTCTAGCCGCGACCTCAATAGGGCTTTATTATTATTTATTTGAATATTCTGCCAAGGAAGCGGAAGTTGAACCGATTGAAGAAGTCAAGCAAGTCGAAGAGGTGGTTAAAACTATTCCCACCTCTACTCCAGTCATTGCTACCTCAAGTATAATTACTGTCATTGCAACAACTACGATTGCGACAACCAGTGAGCAGGTAGAACAAACGATTGCGTCAACTACCACCTCTGTTCTGGCGAAGGACAATGATAGCGATGGCTTAACTGATCCAGAAGAGCGCTTATTAGGTACCAATATGAATAGTAGTGATAGTGACGGTGATGGCTACAGTGATATTGAAGAAACAAGAAAACTTTACAATCCTGCCGGCTCAGGCAAGATAGAAGCAAATCAAGCAATCAAGCAGTATACTAGTGAGAAGCTTGGTTATTCTTTGTTGCGACCTGCTGACTGGCTAGTCAGGGAAGTAGATGATTCGATAATTTTTACCGCCCCTGATAATCATATTATTCAGATCAATAGTCAGCCGAATCAAAATCAGCAAACCATTGCAGATTGGTACAAGCAGGAATTTAATCTGATCAGCCTGAATGAAAGCAGAATTATTAAACACAAGGATTCTAAAGGACAAACTGATTGGCAAGGCATAAAAAATGATGACAACTCTACGCTTTATTTGATTGCTGACGGGAAAGAGATAATTACCGTAAACTATAATTTAGGTTTGGATAACATTCTTAATTATCCAAATATTTTCCAATTAGTCATCGATAGCTTTACGGTCGGGGTAAAATAAATACATGGTTGAGATTAATAATAAAACTCGCACTGCGATAGATTTGAAGTTAGTGGAGAAGGTAGTTGAAAAAGTATTGTTATTGTATAAAAAAAAAAATAAAGAGGTTTCAATCGGCTTTGTCGGTGACCAGGTAATGAAAAAATTAAATTTTCAGTACCGGGGGAAAGATAATCCGACAGATGTGCTGTCTTTTGTAGGCGAAGACAATGATTTGGGGGAAATATTGATTAACTTCCAACAGATTAAGCGTCAGGCAAAAAAATTCGGCAATACTGATGAGCAGGAATTGATTTTTATTTTGGTCCATGGCTTACTGCATCTGATGGGCTATGATGATGAAACAGAAAAGGATCGTTTGGCTATGATTAAGTTGGGGGAAGAGGTAATTAAAAATTTGAAATTATAAATTTTTATTTTCTTTCGTTCTGAGCTAATGGGGAAATGGTTTTATAGAAATTATTTAAAAATTAAAAATTACAAAAATTAAAAATTTTATTCAATGATTCGTTTCAAACGCCTTTATAAAAGTTTTACCTATGCCTTTCGCGGACTGTTAAAAACTTTTAGAGAAGAGCAAAATTTAAGAGTTCAGACAATTGCTGCTTTATTGGCAATTATTTTGGCAGTTATTTTAAAAATCGAACGGTTTGAATGGGCATTATTAATCTTTTCTATTTCGTTGGTAATTCTTATGGAAATTTTGAATAGCGCGGTTGAACGAGTTTCTGATGTTTTGAAACCAAGAATTAGCAGTTATGTTAAAGAAATAAAAGATATTATGGCCGCAGCTGTTCTTTTGTCTGCCATTTCTGCCGTTATCATAGGACTAATAATTTTTTTACCATACATTAATAACTAAATTTCCTTGTCCTAACTGGGAATATTTAGTATAATAATTAATAGGTTTAACTATTTAGCCAAAAGTAATTCTTTGTAATATTGCTTTATTGTTACATTGCTAAATTAATTTTAGCAATGTAACAATATAACAATTTAACATCAAATTTATAACACACTAAAGAAACATTTTGGTGTAAGGTTATAATTAATATTGATAAGTAAAATATGAAGGAAAATATTGTAGCCGGCCTCGATATCGGGTCAACCGCAACAAGAATGGTGATCGGTCAAAGAATTTTAAACGATCAAGGAGAAAAACTTCACATTATCGGTGCAGTTACTGTTCCGTCTGAGGGAATAAACAGGGGAGTGGTCAATAGCATTGAAAACGCTACTTCTTCAATTTCTGCTTGTCTTGAAAAAGCTGAGAGATTGGTTGGTGTTCCGATCAGCAAAGTTTGGGTGAGTATTAATGTCCCTCATATTAAATGTGAAAAGAGTCGAGGCGTGGTAGCAATCGGCAAAAGTGATGGCGAAATTACTGAGGATGATGTAGAAAGAGCGATTGAAGCGGCGCGGGCATTGTCAGTACCACCAAACTATGAAATCCTGCACGTGATACCTGTCAAATATACTATTGATAACCAAGGAGATATCAAAGATCCAATCGGTATGACCGGAGTCAGACTGGAAGTTGAGACTATAATTATCCAAGGACTATCTTCCCAAATCAATAATTTGACCAAAGCGATTTATCGAACTGGAATTGAGATTGAGGATTTAGTCCTTTCTCCTCTGGCAGCCGCAGAAACTGTAATCACTAACAAGCAAAAAGAGCTTGGTGCTGCTATTATCAATATTGGCGCGGCAACTACCAGCTTGGCAGTTTTTGAAGAAGGAGAGCTCTTGCATGCGGCAGTTTTGCCTATCGGTTCGGAACACATTACGGCAGATATTGCGATTGGTTTGCGTTGCCCGATTAATTTGGCCGAAAGAATAAAATTAGAATATGGCAGTGCCAAACCGGAAAAATTTGATAAAAAAGAAGAAGTTGACATAAGCCAATTGGCTGAAGAAGAGGGAGTGGTAGATGAGGACGTTAACAAAATTTCCCGTTCTTATATTTCTGAAATCATTGAAGCCAGAGTAGAAGAAATTTTTGAAAAAGTTGATGACGAACTCAAAAAAATTGAGCGTTCTGGTATGTTGCCAGCCGGCGTATTCTTGATCGGTGGTGGTGCTCAGTTGACAGATTTGGTCGATGTGGCTAAAACAAAACTACGATTGCCAGCTTGCGTCGGAACAAATAAGAATTTATCAGCGATTATCGATAAGGTTAATGACCCTACCTACCTTACAGCTCTTGGCCTAGTCGCCTGGGGAAACCAAAGTGCTAAACCGCAAAAAAGATTGAGTCTTTTTGCCGGCTCTGCTAAAAGTTCTCTGGACTCAGCCGTCGGACTAGTAAAGAATTGGGCCAAGAAGTTAATGCCGTAAGCAAAATTTTTTAATTTTAAATTTTAAATTTTCAAACAATTTTCAATGACATAATTTTTCAATGACTAATAATTGAAACATTAAAAATTTAATCATTGTGTTCTAAAATTGTAAATTGAAAATTAAAAATTATATTTTAGGTTACTATTGCCAACAAATGGCATATAAGATATTATAAGGGTAATCAAAACAATAGATATAAAATGAGTTATATGCATATTCGTTTATAATTCGTTATTAATTCGTAATAATTCGCGTTTATATGGCTGAAGTAAAACCAGAAGTTGAAACTTTTGCTAAAATTAAAGTTATTGGTGTTGGTGGCGGTGGAGGCAGTGCTGTCAATCGCATGATTGAAAAGGGGATAAAAGGAGTTGAATTTATCGCTGTAAATACTGATATTCAGGCGCTTCACTATAACAAAGCCAGCAAAAAATTACATATCGGCAAAGCAGTCACCCGCGGTTTAGGCGCTGGTATGAATCCAGATCTAGGCAAGCAGGCGGCTGAAGAGTCACAAAATGAAATTAGAGAATTGCTGAAAGACGCAGATATGGTTTTTGTAACCTGCGGCATGGGTGGTGGCACCGGTACTGGCGCCTCTCCGGTTGTTGCCGAAATTGCACGCGATTTGGGAGCTTTAACAGTGGCGGTTGTTACAAAGCCATTTGCATTTGAAGGAGCACAAAGAAAAGGCATCGGTGACAGAGGCCTGATGGATTTAACTGATAAGGTGGACACGATCATTACCATTCCTAACGATAGATTATTACAAGTAATAGATAAGAAAACTTCCTTGCTTGATGCATTTACTGTTGTTGACGATATCTTACGCCAAGGCGTTCAAGGTATTGCCGAATTGATTACTATTCCAGGTTTGATCAACGTCGACTTTGCTGACGTAAAAGCAGTTATGTCTAATGCCGGATCGGCATTGATGGGAATCGGTCAGGCATCCGGTGAGAACAAGGCAATCGAAGCGGCCAAGGCGGCAATCAGCTCGCCTTTGCTGGAAATGTCTATTGAAGGCGCTCGGGGGATTTTGTTTACCATAATGGGCGGGCCGAATCTTAGCATGAACGAAGTTAATGAAGCTTCAAAAATAATCACTGCTTCAGCCGATGAAGAAGCCAAGATCATTTTCGGTGCCGTTATCAATGAAAAGATGAAAGATGAGATTAAAATATCTGTTGTAGCAACCGGTTTTGATCGCAAGACGGTAGGTCCAACCAGGCAGCCAGAACGTTCATATGTCCCCACATCTTTTTTGAGCAATGACGAACAACGAGAAAATGAAATAATGCAAGAGCGAAAGAAAAACAAGATATCTCCGCTTAAAGCCGCTCAAGCCGAGCCGGCCAAGAAAAGAGAAATCATGCCAGAAGAAGTTGAGGATGACTTAGGAATTCCGGCCTTTATTCGAAAGAAGATGATGTAATTTTTAGACAACACTTAGTGTAATACAAAAAGATAGGGACCACCCTATCTTTATTATATACCAGGAAACCCCGGACTGCGGCCGTTTAGAAAGCAATTATATGCCACATTGAAGCCGCTGTCCGGGGATGAATGGCCGACGAAACGAAGTGTAGTTGTCGCGTTAGCGCCAAAAAAGGAAACCCCGGGTGCAGCGACAGCGGAACCCGGGGAGGAGGTCATTAATAGAAACCGCCGGCGTTGCCGGCATGGTGTATACCACTGGCCTCTCGCCGGTGGTAGTTCATTTAATGGCTGGGCAGGGCATTGTTGACATTATTGATTTGTTCATCTTTAAGTCCTGTGAAATATTTTCTTGTCAGGCGCTTTTTCATAAGCATCATTGAAATCCAGTCCGCACCTAAGAGATGGGGCATCATTACATAATCAGCACCGACGGTGTAAAGTACCTTTGAGTGGTCATAATGGTAGGCGTTGGCAATGATGATAATTTTGGAATTTAGTCTGCGTACATGATTGATGAGGTTGATCTGATCATCGAGAGAGGGTATCGTCATGATAATAATTTTGGCACCAGCGATAGGCAAGCTTTCCAGGAATTCTACATCTGAAATATCACCGAAGACCGATGGCATTTTATGCTTGTCCAGGTGGCGGATGGCATTGGGGTCATAGTCTATAACACTGAAGTTCGATTTTGCTTTTTTTAGTGCATGACAAACTCTGACTCCGATACGGTGAAAGCCGACTACCCAAATATCATAAATTGAAGGTATTTGCTCTGTCTGACGGTATTTGTCCGGCCCAAAAAGATTGAAAAGCGGAAGCAATATTTTGTAGATTTTTTCGCTATAGATAATCAAATAGGAAGAAATAAAGATGGTAGTTATCGCAACGATGGTAAAAATCGGAACTACACTCTCATCAATCTTCGTAACTTGACTTCCTGTAAACAGAACAACAAAACCGAATTCACTTACCTGGGCCGCTGTTAATCCGGCCATAAAGCTGTTGCGTCTTGTGAATTTCAGCAACCTGAATAATACATAAAGAATCAAGGGGTTGCCGATGAGAATAAATAATGAAAGGATCAGCCCTGGCAGCCAGATCGAGCTAGCTGAGCCCATAGCCATTTCACTGCCGAGAACGATAAAAAATATGACTAAAAAGAAATCTCTGAGCGGTTTGATCCGGCTGGCTATTTCAGGTTGGTAAGGTGAGGAGCTTAGTGATATTCCGGCAATAATCGCACCAATTTCCACGGAAAAGCCTAGGAAATATAAAAAACTTGCTAGGCCAAAACACCAGGTAATTGTAAAGATGAATAGCAGTTCGCTTGAATTGGATATTCGGTTAAGTAGTCTAGGCAAAAGGTATTTAGAAATTAATATAATAACAGCAACGGCGGAAATGCCTTTTAATGCCAACGCTAAAAATGATTCCGCCATTCCGTTTCCATCTTTCATGATGCCAATGAAGATCATGATAATTACAGCAATTACATCCTGCACGAGCATTAGTCCGATGGTGTGCCGACCATAAACTGTTTCTGTTTCCTTTTTGTCGGACAATAACTTCATTATGATAATGGTGCTGGAAAAAGTGATTGAAACGGCCAAATAAATCGCTGAAGTTAAAGAAAACTTTAGTGCTAACAACAGTAAAACTCCTATTATAGAAGTAAAGAGAACCTGGCCGATGCCGGTAATGAAAGATGCTCGTCCGATGCTTTTTAGGTGTTTAAAATTTAGATTCAAGCCGATAATAAACAAAAGCAGAACAACCCCGAACTGGGCAAATGCTTCATAGGTATGCCTGTCGCCATGTAATAAGTTGAAAAACATCGGCCCCGCAATGATGCCAGCAACTATATAGGCAATTATAAGAGGCTGACGCAATAGTCTTACAAAAAAAGCGATAGTCACAGTCAACGCTAATAATATGCTGATTTGAAAAAAAATATTATCCATTTTTATTTAATTATAAATTAATAAAACTTAACTATTGATTTCAAAACCAAATACATCTGTTGCGTAGGTGTTGAATATGGCAGATAGGAAAAACGCATAAAACTGATAAAATTTTATTATTTAGATCTAATTCTTTTATTATAACATAAACTTACTGATTTCATCAAAAATGCTTGTTGGTCGTTGGCGATTGAACATTTCTTTCTAATTTTTTGTAGGATTAGTTTTGCATGATTGAGTCGGGTGTTATTATCGATATTTTTCTTCTAAAAAATAGGTTATCCACACAGTAAAAAATATTCTTATAATATATGAAACGAGGCCTCCGGAATCCAAAGATTTATTCTAAAATTAGATAAAGTATATATGTTTGACATTACTATATCTAGTGGTATAATTAAATTACACAATACAAGATATAGTTTATTTAGGAGGAGCCAGAATACACCTTTTAAAAGATGCATCTTAAAAATCCTGTCGGAATTTTAAAGAAAAAAAGGTGTTTTTTTATTTTAATTCGCATTAAAGTTGGTATTTTATGAAATGTCCTGTTTGTTACCATGCGGACACTAAAGTAGTTGATTCCCGAGTCGCTAGCGACGGTTTTTCTATTCGCCGCAGAAGAGAATGCCTTAAATGCGGTTTCCGTTTTTCTACTTATGAAGAATTAGAAATTCTCGACTTGACCATTGTCAAAAGCGACGGCCGGCGCGAATCATATAATCGAGAGAAGCTGATCAGAGGGTTAAAGAGAGCCTTGGAAAAAAGACCGATTACAGAGGATGTATTTAAAAAGTTAGTGCATCAAGTTGAAAGGGATTTGCAGATTTTAAAAAAGGAAGAGGTTACCAGTGACAAAGTCGGTTTCATTGTCATGAAGCATTTGAAGAAGATCGATAAGATTGCCTACATCAGATTTGCCAGCGTCTATCAATCTTTCAAAGACGTGGCAGAATTTAAAAGGGAATTGAACAAGTTGGTAAATAATAAAGAAAAGAAATAAAATAATTCATATAATCCGCAACTTATAACTCACAACTCATAACTTTCACCAGAGAAAGTTTCAGGTTCCAGGTTTCAAGTTCAAAAAGACTACCCATGCCAAGCGAAAACAAAATTACTCACTTAAGAAAACGTTCAGGAGACATCGTGGAATTCAACGAAGAAAAGATTTCCCATGCAATTTTAAAGGCAACCGAGGCTACAGGGGAGCCTAATCCGGAGTTTGCAGAAAAATTAACCAAGGAAGTGGTTGAGCAGATTGCCAAGAGATTCCATCATCGTTCTATCCCGGCGGTGGAAGAAATACAAGACATCGTAGAAGAAGTTCTTATTTCCAGTCGAAAAATTGATGTAGCCAAGGCCTATATCATCTATCGTGATCAACATAGGCAATTAAGAGAGTTGAATGCACGTATTGATGAAGAAAAGTTGATGCAAGATTATTTGGGTCAAGCGGACTGGCGGTTAAAAGAAAATAGCAATATGAGTTTCTCGGTCCAAGGTTTGAATAATTACATCGCCTCTTCTGTTTCAGCTCGCTATTGGTTGAACAAGCTCTATCCGGACGCGATTCGCGATGCTCATGTCAATGCTGATTTTCACATCCATGATTTAGGCATGCTTGCACCTTATTGCTGTGGTTGGGATTTAAAGGATATTCTAATAAAGGGCTTTGCCGGTGTCAGTGAGAAAGTGCAAAGCAAACCCCCGAAACATTTCCGCAGTACTTTGGGCCAGGTAGTGAACTTTTTATACACTATGCAGGGTGAAGCGGCTGGGGCGCAAGCCTTTGCCAACTTCGATACTTATTTGGCGCCGTTTATTCGCTATGATGATCTGACTTATCGTGAAGTCAAGCAATGCCTACAGGAATTCATGTTTAATGTTAATGTGCCGACCCGTGTCGGTTTCCAGACTCCATTTATTAATGTAACCCTGGATGTTACCCCTTCAAAGAAAACCGGTGAGGAGAATGTAGTGATCGGCGGTAAATATATGCCGGAAAAATACAATGAGTTT
>Ga0209319_1001216_pt1 | contig 22377 bp, 17 predicted proteins | sample RifGroE2_FD_184000 | JGI IMG/M metagenome (GOLD analysis project Ga0209319, IMG submission 184000) | Groundwater microbial communities from Rifle, Colorado - Groundwater E2 (SPAdes) (version 2) | ecosystem: Environmental > Aquatic > Deep subsurface > Groundwater | place: Rifle, Colorado, United...
AGAACCAGTCTCAGGAGCGGGCAATAATGCACCAAGTGATCGCCGGCAATCTCCTTGCGAGCACAAAGTTGTTCATTTTTTATTTAGGTTGCAAAACGCGTTTTGCTGGTGGTCTCAGGATGACAGCGGCGGGATCCAGTTCTATTGACATTAAGGATGTCTCAGGTTGGTCCGTATCAAAAACAAAAACTTTTACGAGTACACCGACCTTCAAGAGTTCGGAATACAATGGAGAACCTGGAAGAGTCGGATGTTTAATCCACTTATCAACTATTCCATGTTCTGCGATTCTCTGCGAACTCTGGAATGTTGAATTGCTGATACTGGTTTTGTGACAGCCTCCCTAAAGTGAACCTCGTAACATTTTTGACGGCTTCACGTGAAATCACGTAAAACGTGACAAGCTGTGACAAGTCGCCACTTCTCAAATCAAAAATCAAGCGTCATATATCTTATAACGGTCCTTCATCCTTCCTTGTTCCATATTCAGAATTTGATGTTCACTTCTTCCTTCCTTGTTCGGTGTTCATGATTCCGTGTTCATATTTTTTTCTACCTTAGCATTAAATTTAACCCTCCAATGAAAAAAACCGCATTAATACTTGCATTAGTTTTTTCTGCAGCAGCCATCACCTCCTGCGGATCGGACAAGAAAAAAACTGAAGATAAAAAAGACTCAACGGCCGTTACTATGAAAGACAAAGTTGATCAGTATGCCATGGTGGAACTCACCGCCGACATCAGCCACCTGACTGCGAAAGAGAAACAAATTGTTTCGATTCTTTTCGACGTTGCTGAAATTATGGATGGATTGCATTGGCAACTGGCCATCGGCGATAAAAAAGCTTTTCTCGACACCATAAAAGATCCGGACACAAAACGATTTGCAGAAATCAACTATGGCCCCTGGGATCGCCTGGGCGACAATAAGCCGTTTATGGGCAGTTTTGGCGAAAAGCCGCTGGGCGCCGGATTCTATCCTGCCGACATGACCAAAGAGGAATTTGAAAAACTGGCCGACAAAAACAAAACCAGCTTATACACGGTCATTCAGCGCAATGAAGATAAATCGCTGAAAGTGGTTTGGTATCACGAAATTTTTAAAGAACAGTTGCAGAAAGCATCTGATTTATTGATCAAAGCCGCTGCCCTGGCCGAAGATGCAGGATTGAAAAAATATCTTGAACTCCGTGCAAAAGCGCTCATGACTTCTGATTATTATGCCAGCGACATGGCCTGGATGGATATGAAAACGTCGAACATCGACTTTGTTGTCGGACCGATTGAAAATTACGAAGATGCGCTGTATGGCTACAAAGCCGCCTTCGAATCTTTTATTCTTATTAAAGATATTGAATGGAGCAAAAAATTGGAGCGTTTTGCCAAGCTGCTTCCTGAGCTGCAGAAACAACTTCCGGTTGAAGACAAATACAAAAAAGAAGTACCAGGCGCCGACAGCGACATGAATGTTTACTCCGCTGTATTTTATGGTGGCGACTGCAATGCCGGCAGCAAGACCATTGCCATCAACCTTCCGAACGATGAGAAAGTTCAGCTGAGCAAAGGAACCCGCAAACTGCAGCTGAAAAACGCTATGCAGGCCAAGTTCGACAAAATTCTTCTTCCGATTGCCAATATTCTGATGGATCCTTCGCAGCGTCAGTATGTGAAGTTCGACGCATTCTTCCACAACGTAATGTTCCACGAAGTGGCACACGGCCTTGGAATTAAAAACACCATCAATGGAAAAGGAACAGTACGCGAAGTTCTTCAGGATATGTATTCATCCATCGAAGAAGGCAAAGCCGACATTACAGGATTATTCCTGGTGACCAAGCTGCGTGAAATGGGCGAAATCACCGATGGTGACCTGAAAGAAAATTACGTTTCTTTTGTTGCCGGAATTTTCCGCTCGGTACGTTTTGGCGCAGCCAGCGCACATGGAAAAGCAAACATGATGTGCTTCAAATATTTCATGGATAACGGCGCAATCAGTCGCAACGACAAAGGTTTTTACGTTGTTGATTTCAACAAAATGCCTTCAGTGGTTGAATCACTTGTGAAAAAGATTCTTGTTCTTCAGGGCGACGGTGATTACGCTGCTGCAAAAAAATGGGTAGAAACCGATGGCGTAATTCCTGCTGACCTTCAGAAAGATCTTGACAAACTTGAAGCAAATAAAATCCCGGTTGACATCGTTTTCAAACAGGGCAAAGCTAATCTTGGCCTGTAATTAAAACCAACATGCATCGTATTTTTCTAATTTCAATATTGCTCCTGCAGACCCTTTTTCTGCAGGGGCAATATATTCCGGACTTCACACCGGAAATAAAACAACAGCTGGCTGATCGCATGTACGGTCATGTTAGTGCACTTGCGCACGACAGCATGATGGGGCGCGAAGCCGGCACCGATGGAGAGCTGAAAGCGATGTACTACATTGCTTCGCAGTTCAAAAACGCTGGCCTGCAGCCGCTTCCGGACAAAAACTACTGGATCCCTTTCAATTTTTCCGAAGGATACACCTATAAATCAGGGAAAATATCCATTGATGGAAAATCGTACGATCAGAATGAATATTTTCTGTATCTAAATCCTTTGGTAAACTACAATTTCAGCGGAAACATTTTCTTTGCCGGTCATGGATTGAAAGATTCAGATTTTAATAAGTTGAATCCTTCATTCAATAAAAACATTGTAATTGTTATTGATATTAACTACACTGACACCTGTGCTGACGCTGCTAATCAGCAATACATGCCACTGCTTGAATCAGCAGTTGCAAAAGCAACATCCATGAATCCGGAGGCAGTAATTCTTGTCAGCAGCAATGTAAAAAAATTCCCGGCAATCGCTGGAATCAACCTGGATAAGGCCTCGCCAAATATTCCAGTATTATGCGTCGGAAAAACCCTTTCGAAAAAAATTCTGAAAAAAAATAATTCAGAACTTCACAGTGAATGTGAATTCTCGAAAAATGAAAAAACCGGATACAATGTGGCTGCATGGATCGACAACGGAAAGCCTACAACCCTTGTGTTCGGAGCCCACTATGATCATGTCGGATTTGGCTCCTCAGGCTCGTTGAGTACAGACAGCGCCATTCACAACGGAGCTGACGACAATGCGAGCGGAACCGCATTGCTGATGGAACTTTCCCGCATTCTGTATAACAGTGGTACCAATAAGCACAATTATGTTTTTGTTGCATTCAGTGCCGAAGAAAAAGGACTACTGGGCAGCAAAGCTTTTCTTAATCAGCGTATCATTGCCGATACAAGCATTATTGCCATGCTGAATTTCGACATGGTAGGCCGCATGAATGGTACAGAACAAAAACTGAACATACTTGGGACAGGAACAGCTACTGAGTGGGACAGTCTGATTACAGCCGCGTATGCGGGCCCTGTAACCATCCGAAAAAGCGAGTCAGGTACTGCCGGGTCAGATCAGATGTCGTTTTATCTGAGAAATATTCCCGTGTTGTTTTTCATTACAGGGATGCACGAAGACTATCACAAACCAACGGATGATGCCGAAAAAATCAACCGTGCCGGAATGGCCGATGTGCTGATGATTGCATTAAAAATAACCGAGGAGCTGGATGGCCTGCAAAAGCTGAACTTTGTCCGCGGCGATACAAGGGGTGGCGATCGCAACAAACGTCCCGGTGTCACGCTCGGAGTGATTCCCGATCATGCATGGGAAGGCAAAGGAATGAGAATAGATGCGGTAACAAAAGATAAGACTGCCGATAAAGCCGGGCTGCTTAAAGGCGACATTGTAATTCAGATTGACGATATGACTGTAATCGACATTATGAGCTACATGAAGGCACTTTCGGCATTCAAAAAAGGTGATAAGGCAAAAATTACTTACCTTCGCGGCCAAATTGAAAATACGGTAGAAGTAGTATTCTGACCATCATGATTAAAATTGCACATAGAATAGGAGTTATCGGTGGTGGAAGCTGGGCAACAGCAATCATCAAAGTACTGCAGCATCATCAGAAAAAGGTGAACTGGTTTATCCGCAGGCAGGAAGTGATTGATGCAATCCGCAACACTGGACATAATCCGGAGTATCTGAGTCAGGTGGAACTTGACCCGGCCATGATTGAAGCCAGTAGCAATCTGGATGAAGTGATCAGCAACTCCGATATCGTAATATTCAGCATACCTGCTGCATTTCTGCACCGTCAGATCGAAACGCTGGACAAGAAGCTGCTTCAGGATAAAATCATTATATCCGCCATTAAAGGAGTTATTCCTGAATTCAACGCAGTTATCAGTCATTATTTCAAAACCGTTTTTGATGTGCCGGCCGAAAATTACGGATTGATTGCAGGCCCTACGCACGCTGAAGAAGTAGTGATGGACCGGCTTTCATATCTTACGGCAGCTTCTGTGAACGAAGATATCGGCATAGTGTTGACAGAACTTCTTGGCACCCGCAATATAAAAATCTCTGTATCGCCCGATGTTGTAGGAATTGAATACGCGTCGGTGCTGAAAAATATTTATGCCGTTGCAGCCGGCATCAGCGTTGGACTTGGATATGGCGACAATTTTCTGAGTGTACTCACTACCAATGCCATTGTTGAAATGCGCCGTTTTCTCGACGCAATCAATCATTACAAACGTGATGTGAATATGACAGCTTACTGCGGAGATATCATTGTGACTTCCTATAGTCAGTTTAGCCGCAACCGTATGTTTGGCAATCTGATTGGCAAGGGCTACAGTGTGAATTATTCACGTATTGAAATGAAGCAGATTGCAGAAGGTTATTATGCAGCTAAATGCATGACTGAAATTAATGAGCAGTATAAAGTTGATATGCCTATTCTGAATGCGGTCTTCAACATTTGCTACAACAATGTTTCTCCCAGCCAGGAAATGCGCAAATTGGCGGAGAACTTAAAGTAAAAAGTTATAAAGTCTTTAAGGTTGAAAGGCATTGTCCTGGCCTAAAGCAGCCCCACTGTCACACTGAGCCCTGCTGTCATCCAGAGTGTTTTTTCGAAGTGAAACGAAGAATATGGAATCGTCGGTTTTGCTGCAAACATAACGATTCCATATCCTCTGACTCCTTCGTCGCCATCGGACGATGGAATATTATGTTTGCCCCCAATGTCATTTTTTATTTAGGTTGCAAAACTCGTTTTGCTGGTGTTCTCAGAAAGACAGCAGGATAAACTCTGTCGAAGTGTCGATGACGGGACTCCGCATTCTCTAAAATTGCAATGTCTTTGAAATCGTTATATTTGTAGAACAAACCAAAAATCCACAGCCATGAAATTTCTGCCACATTTTCCAAAAATATCATTTGCTGTAATTATCATTTGCTTTCTGCTGCCATTTATGACAGTAAAATGCGGCAGCTATGAAATTGCAAAAATGAATGGAATTGATCTCGCGATAGGCACTCAGATTGAGGCAGAAAGCGACGAAGAGCCGTTTGTAGTTGATCCGAATATTTTTATTATTTCTGCAATGGCGTTGGCATTGGCAGGACTGATTGTTGCATTTCTAAAGTTTAAAAGCAGCAAAATTGTCTCGCTCGTCATCAGTGTTCTTGGTCTCGCCGCGCTGATTTATTTTTATTTCGATATAAGAAAAAATATTCCAGCCGATGGTTCGATGATAATAATTATTACGATGGGTTTTGGATATTATATCACCACCATTGGCTTTCTGCTCAATTCATTGTTTTTCGGCTTTCAGCTTTCACAAAAGAGAGAAGTGTTTGAAGCAGAAATCAAAAAAATTGAACCCGAATAATGTCATCGAAAACCCGCACCGGAATTATCATTGCAGTCGCTTTTCTGGTCATTGCATCAGTTTCTGTTTTTGCATTTTATAAAATCAGAAATGCTCAGCAAAAACTAAATGTTGCTGCAGATATTATTGAAAGCATCGGCAACAGCAGCTTTTTTGTGGAGGCCGATGTAAAGGATACCATTCCGGTGAGTACTTATATTTCAATCCCAATCTCAATCCCGGTGAATGTGGCTTTGAATATGACAATGGACGTACCATTGAACATGAATGTGCCCATTCATAAAAATCTTACGATTCCGTTTTCGCTCGATATTCATCAGATTGTTCCTGTTGATACACTCTTCAATTTTCCGGACAAATTAGACCCGTTAATTGATGACACTTTGGGGCTCGACACAAAAATGAAAATCCGCTTCTGGCCCGGGTTTCGGATTCCATTCAGGGTTGAAGGAAATATTCCGGTTAATCAGAATCTGAGTCTTGACATGAAAACAGTGCGCGTAGCTGCCAGTATTCCAATATCAATGTCGCTCCACGACTCGATTCCCGTGCTGCTCGATTTTGAGATTCCGGTAAACGAATCCGTTTCGTTTCCGCTGAAAATAAACACGCGCGCCACCATTTCTTTCGTTGAGAAAGTTCCGATTGAAGCCGATTTTCCAATCCAGCTGAAAGCCCCGGTAGAAGTTGATTTCAAAAAAACACCGTTGAAAGCAAAATTCGATAGCCTTTCGGCTGTTTTAAGAGAGGTGCTGTGAGAAGTCTGTGGCTGAGATTAATTGATTGTCTAAAAATGGACTTTGTTACGACATTTCAACGGGTCCATGTCCGCCAGCCATGTGTTGAGTTAGCTGAAATACGGCGGACTGTGGAATGTTGTTTTTGTCACAGAAATAAATTTTAGACAGTTTCTAAGAATAATAAATTGATGATTTTTTTTGAACAGCATGGTTGAACCAGACGACAATTTTGTAAAACAAAACAATTACAACTTCGCGATCAATGAGGAGTTCGACTATCTCGATGCCTTAAGCGAAGAGTTGAAAAAACTCAAAGAAATGCCCGAAGATATTTCCAATGATACGGCTACAAATAAAAACGGCTCCGAAGAAAATGAATCCCCGAAGCCGTAAAAATGAGTGAGTTTTCTAGCAGTTCAGATATTTCTGAACCAGATCGTCAATTGCTGCAATCCTCTGTTCATCGGGTAAAGCGAAAAGTCGTTCACTCAAACCTGAGTCCTCGTAACTTCTGAGTTTTTTAATCAGCGAATCAAGCACTCTTTGCGGGAAAACGCCCGATTCGGTATAAAAATCCTTCTGCTTTTCGAGTGCTGTTGCTGAATCGGCGCAACAAATCGGAAGTTGCTTCAGTTTTTCAGCAACGGCCTTATGTTCCTCATGGAAAATATTGACATTTACATAAGTATCCTTTGCTTTCTGCAACGCATCTTTATCGCTGAGACCATGAGTGACGGCGGTCACCAGGCCTGCAAGCAACAAATAAATATCAGCTGATCCATCCGGACAGCGAAATTCGAATGTCTGTTTTTCGCGCGTATTGAATGTGCCTTCTTTGGCCCCTGGGTTTGCAATGGCTGTCATTTTCGAAGCTGCACCAGCCCATCCAAGTGGTACGCGAACAAGCACCGAACGGTTGCGATCGCCCCAGCAAATATTGGTTGGAGCTTCCTGATGAGGCACCAGACGCAGGTAGCTGGTCGGCACCGTATTTCCAAATGCGGTAAGTGAAGCTGACAAGTCCATGATTCCTGCTATCGCTCTGCGAGCCACATCGGTGAGGCCTGATTCATCGCTGGTTGCACTAACACCATCTTTCAGAAGTTTCATGTGAATATGCAAGCCGCTTCCAGCCTTGCCTACCGTGATTTTCGGTGCAAAGCTGAGAGAAACTCCGTATTTATAGGCGAGGCAGCGAAGGATCCATTTCCCCAGGATCAGCTGTTCAGCTGCTTCTTCGATATCGGTCGGAAGAAATTCAATTTCATTCTGTTCGTAATTGTAGAAATCATCACTGAAATTGCCCACTTCAGAATGGCCATATTTGATTTTACCACCCATTTGAGCGATATACAGCATAGCTTCTTTGCGCAAATTTTCCCATTTGGTGAAAGGCACAGATTCGTGATAACCTTTCTGATCCACGGCTTCGAACAGATCTTCGCGTTCACTGATTACATAATATTCGAGCTCGCCCATTGCGTGCATCGTGTAACCCGTTTTCGTCACCAGATTTTCGTGAGCCCGCATCAGAATGTTTTCGGGGCTCAGTTCCATTGGATTTCCATCTTTGTCGAAATAGCGGCAGAATATTCCAAGGGTCGGAATTTCGCTGAAAGGGTTGATAAATGCAGTGCGGAATTTAGGCACAACATATAAATCGCTCGATCCGCTTTCCATGAAAGGGAACAGGGAGCTGCCATCGACGCGTTCGCCTGAAAGCAGCAACTGGCGCAGTTGTTCTTCGCCTGAAACAACAAAATTCAGAGTTTTTATTCTGCCATCGTTTCCGGAATAATGAAAATTCAGCATCTGAATCTTTGATTCCGTCACAAAAGCGATGATATCGTCCACTGAAAATTCTTTCGGATTTTTTTTCAAAAATTTCACCAGCGGATTCGGGCATAACTGAAAGCTTTTTTCCATATCTATTGAGTTTTATGAATGATAGTCAGGGCAAATATATAAGTATTTCTTCTATGCGCAAGATATTCCTGTCAAGTTTACATGGTCAACGCTTAAATTGATTACAAATACTTTTGGGGTTTTTATCCGATACAAACTTCAATTGCGCATAGTTCATGCAATGATTATCCCGGTGACACAGAGTTGCACTGAGTACACACAAAGTCTCACAAAGTAGATTTATTCAGACAAAAGCCGGTATCAATTTCAGCAAAGTTAATTTGAAAGCGAGCTTTCAGAATTCAATATGCTGAAATTGATTAACACAACTTCGTTGTGTTCTTTCCTATCGGCTTTTGCTTTTTTATTACTCCGATCCGCCACAGCGGATTAAATTCCACTCTGTGAAACCTCTGAAGAACTCTGTGAACCGAAGTGCATGAAATGCGCTGAGCTCATGAGCACCTTGCAAAAATGATTTAATGCGCGAATAAACTACGATTCCAGGAGTTTATTGTGAATTAAATGCACCAGCCCTGGCCGGGTTTTAAATTTGTCAGCTGGTTTGTCAACAATAAGATCAGTTTTGCCGAATGGCTTCGACCGGATCGAGCTTCGAAGCGCTGTATGCTGGAATCATGCCCGCAACAAGGCCAATGGTGCCGGAAACCACAACTCCAAGAATGATATTGCCTGCGGTAAGTGTAATTTCAAAATCCAGGGCTGAGGTCGCAAGCAGAGTCAACAGCCACACCAGCAGCAGTCCAAATATACCACCGAAAAGACTCAAAAAAATTGCTTCGACCAGAAACTGAACAAGAATGAAATAGTTTTTTGCACCCAGCGATTTTTGAATTCCGATGACTCCGACACGTTCACGAACCGACACGAACATGATGTTGGCAATGCCGAAACCGCCCACCAGGAGCGAAAAACCACCAATGAGCCATCCGGCCATCGTAACGATATCAAAAATCCCGGCTAAACCCTGCGTGAGCATACTTGGCTCATTTACCGAAAAATCATTGCTGGCTCCGGGCTTCAAACAGTGTCGGGCCCGCATGATACCGGTAACTTCGTACACCATTTCTTCGTTCGGAATTCCTTTTTTTCCTCTTAAGGCAATAAATGAGTTCGAAGTATTTTCATTATCAACATCGATGACCTGACGAATGAAATTGAACGGAATCATAACAAGCTCATCGTTGCTATTGCCGAAATTATTGGTGCCTTCTTTTTCAAGAACCCCAATAATTTTTACTTTTTTATTGAGGAGTTTTACGTAATGTCCCAGCGGATCATTTATTCCAAAAAGCTTTTCGGCCACCGTTGCGCCCAGCAGGCAGACAGCTACTCCGTTGTTGAATTCACTTGGGCTGAAATAGCGGCCTTTCGCAACATTAAACACAAAAACCTTGTTGTATCCTTCTGATATACCTCCGATGCCAACTTGTTCGACTTTGCTGTCGCCATATTCAACATTACTGACGGTTGAAGTCATGAAGGCAGCACTCTCGATGGTCGAGCCGTTTTTCTCAAGGGCTTTCAGGTCTTCCATTACGGGTTGAGGCCTTTTGATATATTCCCACCACTCAAAATCGCTTCGAAATTCCCAGGGCCATTTCTGAACAAAAACCACATTGGTCCCCATCGATTCAATACTCGATGAAATCTGGTTTTTCATTGAATCGACTACTGTGAAAACGATAATGACCGAGAAAATACCGATGGTTATTCCCAACACGGTAAGTACGGTGCGAAGCCGGTTCACCAGAATTGCCGAAATGGCAAACAAAAAACTCTCTTTTATGAGCCGAAGAAATAACATGTTACAAATGTATAAAATAAAGCATAAAGCATGACGCAAGCGTCATGCTTTATGCTTTATTTCGGATCTTCTCAAGCAGGGCTGCGAAGTCGGGTGGGAGCGGGCTTTCGAGCAACATGTGTTTTTTTGTTGCAGGGTGAATAAACCCTAAAACGGCGGCGTGCAGCGCCTGTCTTGGCATTATCTCAAAACAATTGTCAATAAACTGTTTGAATTTTGTGGTTGGATTTCCTTTTACAATGGTCTTTCCGCCATACATTTCGTCGGCGAACAATGGATGACCTATATGTTTCATATGTGCGCGAATCTGGTGTGTGCGGCCGGTTTCGAGGCGACATTCTATCAGTGTTGCAAAACCAAATCGTTCAATGACTTTGTAATGCGTGACCGACCATTTGCCTTCTTCTTCCTCGTCATAAATGGCCATCATGCGGCGATCGCGGGTGCTGCGGGCCAGATATCCGGTGACCGTTCCGCTGTCACTGTCAAAATCGCCCCAGACCAGCGCGCGGTACAAGCGATCAATCGTGTGATCGAAAAATTGTTTCGCCAGAAAAGTCTGTGCAAATTCTTCCTTTGCCACAAGCATAAGCCCGCTTGTATCCTTATCGATGCGATGGACCAACAGCGGAAAGTGCGGCTTGTCTTTTCCTTTGCTGAAATGAAAAAGCAATGCATTGACAAGGGTATGATCAAAATTATTGAAACCCGGATGGACAACCATTCCTGGATCCTTTTCAATGACCGCCAATTGTTCATCTTCATAAACAATGGTCACCGGAATTTCTTCAGGTAAAAGCTCGGTTTCGCGCAGCGGCTGCGGAAGAACGATTACGATTTCTTCGCAAGGTTTGATCTTGTAATTTGGCTTGACCGGTTTCCCGTTCACTAAAATACAATCGGCTCTGGCCGCGTTTTGAATGCGGTTGCGGCTTACTTTGCTGCCAATTCTGTCAGACAGATATTTATCAATCCTTAATTGCGCCTGGCCCTTGTCGACTATAAAACGGAAATGTTCATACAACTCCCTTTCTTCATCGGGGAGGTCAATCATTTCCATGTTGTTTGCTATTTCGTCAGAATCCATTTAATAAATACCGGTTGTTCCGGATTTTTTTCAATCATCAGTGTATAATATCCGGGGGCAATATCTTCGGTATTCATTGTATTTCCGCACCACATGCGCTTTACAACACGACCATTCAGATCGATGACCGAAACTTTTTTATTATCATTATCGCTAAACTGTATGGCGCCGCAGTCGTTGCATGGATTTGGAAAAACAAATACACTGCGCTCTTCGTCATCGATTCCGACATGCTGATACGGTGAGTCACCAACAACAATTCTGATCATCGGCGTGCCTGCATACAGCGTGTTGTACCAGTTTCCATCCACGTTGTAGAAGAAATGATCACTGCGGTCATTGTTTTTGTCATAGCCCAGATTCAGCACGTCGCTTGTGGTCTGTTCCCACCCAACATAGATGGTTCCACTCACCGGTAGCGGGTTGTCGAGAACATAGGTGTAAAAATTATTGAACCCCGGCTCAAACTCCGGTCGTACACCTGACTGCTGATAGAGAACAGTGCCCGGAATTCCGCCGTTGTCGCCCCAGATGGTCAGATAAAAATAAATCTGATTGACATCATTCACTACACGGTTGAAAAACATCTGAACAGAGCGCAGCGTGTCGGCTGCATTCAGTTTGAACTGATAGGCCGCTCTGGCCGAATTCACGGTAAGACCGTAGCCGGCTTCGCATGATCCGTCATCGGGTGCAAAATAGTTGTAGAAGCGTTGATAAAAAGCCAGCGTATCATTGGTTTTTATCGGATCGCTGATGGTTGCAGTATTGATGCACATCTTCACTTCGAATTCAGCATTTTCCGAAACCATCGAATTGAAAGTATAGGGAACCGGGCTGCGATAGAATGCCGTATCGTTCTGAGGATTCAGATTGGAAGCGCTGAGACCGGAATTGTAATTGGCCGTTGTTCCTGACAAATCATCAACCATGAGACGCTCGGTAACATTCAGCAATGTGGTTGATAAATTGACATAGGGCGCATTTATTTCAGGAGCCATTTCAGCGGAAATGTTGGCCTGAAAATGATTCCATGGCATGGAAAAATAATTTTTCAGCAAGGTTTCATGGCGTTCACCGAAAGCAAGATCAGCCGGAATGGAATCTGTTGAGTCGCGTTCGCTGTCGAGAATGATGTAGTCAATATTCCAGAAATCGGCATTTGAAGCCCAGGTCGGGAAAGACAGGTCGGCATAGCTTGCATAATTTCTGAAGCGAAATTTGAAACCTTCCGACATAAACGCAGTGTCTGTAATTGGCAGCATGACGCATTTCCATGGACTCCCGTGCTCGGCAATAAAATTATTTAAAGTAGAGCCCGGCGCCGACCAAACTTTGATCCACTCATTCTGATTGGCAGCATAAAATTCAAGCAGCAAAGAATCTTCCACATCCGGTTTTTCGCACAGGCCTTGCGGCTGGTAGAAAAAGCTGAAATATACGGAGTCTGCAGCTGTGGTTGCATGCGGTGTTCCGGTGAAAACTGAGTCGAGACGTATTGCGTTGGAAGTGAGCGAATCGGCCGCGAAAGCAAAGCTGGAGCCATGTTCGTAAAGATAACCATGCGCATCTAATCCGTCTAGCGTGGCAACACCCATTGTCAATGGTTCAAATGCATTGCCGGTGCCGATAAACACTGTGCTGTCGGAAAATTTTTCAGCATCCGGATAAACAAATGTTCCGGAAAAATCCTCATAAAAAGGCATGGTCAGAACGGCCCTGCTTTTTTTATCAGCAACAGATTCCTTGTTAATGAGCGCCTGATTGAGCCCTGACGGGATCAGGACTTCCTGTGCATTTACACCTGAAATAATCAGCAACATGCAAATTACTGGAATGATTCTACGCATATTTTGACCAATTTTATTCATACCAGAGATCGATGGACTCGCCTACGTTAACTTCTTTTTCCTTTTCGTAACCGGGACTTTGTTTTATAACGCGCACACTTACGGTGTCGTCCGGATCGGCGAAGATTTCAGCCCCGACATTCAGACCAGCTTCGTTGATGAGCTTGTGCGCTTTTTCGCGCGACTTACCCACCAGCTTGGGAATAAATACCTCTCCTCCACCCTTGCCTTTTCCGATAACAAGGTCGATTTTTTCACCCTTGTTCAATTCAGTACCCCAGGGAATCACTTTGCCTTTGTATTTGGCTTTGATAACCGTTTGTCCGACATCGGGCACGCGTTCAACTTTGCCTACTTTCAGCCCGTGCGTTTCAAGGAAGGCCTCTGCCTGACGAAAAGTATAATCAACCAGATTAGGCAGTTTCGTTTTTTCAGGAGTGTATGCAATGATTGTAATATAAACGGCTCTGCCTTTTTTCACATGCGAACCCGGCAATGGGAGCTGGCTCACAACTGATCCGGGTGTTTTTGTGTTGTCATAAACAGAGTCAACAATCGTGAAGTCATAATGCCGGCTTTCGCGCATTTCTTTCACTTCGTCCATGGTCATTCCTGAAAATTCAGGCACTTCGATGGATTGGCCATGAAAGGTGTATAGCCGGAGAAAGAAAAGGGTGATCCAGATCAAAATAAGTCCGGCGAGCATTATGAGTGCAAGGTGTTTCCAGAAATGGAAGCTTTTTATGAAGCTTAGTATTTTCATACAGCGGATAAAACTGATTTTTGTGCGATTTATTGTAAGACTAACCGATTTTGTACAAAAATACGATTTTAATCTATAACCCCTTGAAGGGTTTTGAACCCTTCAAGGGGTTGTAAGTCGAAATCCATCCCAATCCTGTGCAAAGGGAAAAGCTTTTCGGTATTGTGTGAGCTCTGTTTTATCCAGCTCGACAATGATTACATCGTCGTCACCGTTTTCCAGCTCCGGGAGCCATTTTCCATCGGGGGTAGCCAGGGTTGATCCGCCCGCATATTGCCAGCCATTGCCATCTTTGCCGCGGCGGTTTACACCCACTGCATAGCACTGATTCTCGATGGCGCGTGCCAACAACAACTGCCGCCAGTGAAGCCGCCGTGAGGCCGGCCAGTTGGCGGTGAGCAACAAAACATCATACAAAAATTCTCCATTTTCAAATGAATTGCGTGCCCAGACCGGAAAGCGCAGATCGTAGCAAATCAGCGGTCTGATCTTCCATCCTTTGTATTCAAATACTATTTGTTTGTCGCCATGCGTGTATTCGATGTTTTCATTTCCCATCGAAAACAAATGCTTCTTGTCGTAGGTGTGATGCGAGCCATCAGGATTCATCCAGATAAATCTGTTGAAATATTTTTCATTTTCACAGACAACAACACTACCTGTAATGGCGCATCCATGGCGGGCTGCAGCATTTTTCATCCATTGAAATGTTGCACCATCTGGTTGTTCTGCAATTGTTGCGGGATCGGATACAAAGCCGGTTGAAAACATTTCGGGCAGCAAAAAAATATCGGCTTTTCCAGCAATGCCAGCAAAAAGCTGATCGAACATTTTATGATTTGATGCAGGATCTTTCCAATGAATATTGGGTTGCAGCAAAGCGATTTTCAGATTGTTCATATGACTAAATTCAATACGAACTTACAAAATAATTTATAAGGGCAGATGCTTTTTGTTACACAGAGTTGCGCAGAGGGCACACAGAGGGGAATTTAATCCGCCGTGGCGGATCAGAGTTTAGATTGTACTTTACAAAAGCCGTTATTCTTTTTGTCAGATGAAAAGCGAAAGCCAGCTTTCGTTTTCATGCTGCCAAAAATCATTAAACACAACTCCGTTGTGTTTGTGCATTGCAACGGCTTTTGCACATTTTCTTCTTGAAACTCCTTTACGGTACTTCGCAAACATGATAAACCAGCACGCTATATTTTTTCACAGGGTCGAAAAAGTTATGGTCACGCGTCACCGTGAAACGATGCAAGCGGAGACGCGCGCCCAATGTGTTATAAAAGATTTTTGTGCCTTCACGTAAAACCACGTGGAACGTGGCAAGCTGTGACACGTAGTGCCTTGGTGGCCAAGCCCCACATTTCACATCAATAGTTCAATCCAAACGCCCATAACGGCACCACGTTTTGATGACCGTATTCAATATTGTCTTTTACAATAAATGCATTCGCAGTGCTTTTGATTTGTTGCTGCGACTTGCTTTTGCCGCCCACTTCAAATGTATATTTGTCTATTTTGAAATCGGCCACGGCCGAAGAAACAACTGAATGATTGACTCGCATCTGATTTAGAAAAAATGTTTCCCGAATATTTCCAATCTCAGGTTTATTCTCTGATAAAAAATAAACCAGACCGGAGTTGTCCAAATATACTTTTTCAACTTTTCCCAGACCGATGATTCCGCTTGCCTGGTCGCGCAAGCGAGCAATAAGTCCCGCATCTTCCATAAAAGTGAAATACTCTTCCAATGAATTGCGACTCACTTCAAGTTTTGCAGCAAGCGACACAAAATTTGGCTTGAATGGTACACTTTCGGACAGAATGAGCAACAGCTTTTTGAGCTTTCGTGCAGTGGTGACCGATAAATTTGCAAACTGCGGTATATCCACTTCAAGCGTTATATTCAGTATTTGCCCAAGCCGTATATCAAAATTATCTTCTTTGGCCATCGGATAATACCCACTTTTCAAATATTCGCGGAAAAGCGGTAAAGGATGTTCTACGCTATCAAGCATTGTTATCCGGTTTTTGATGATGTCCTTTATCGAATGAACCGCTATATCTATTTTGTGCCTGAATTTCAGATACTCACGAAACGAAAAACCCTGCATGGAAAACATCAGCGCGCGGCGGCTCAGATCAGCCATCCCTTTACGGATGTCGAGAACAGACGAGCCGGTAAAACAAACCTTCAGACCGGGATAGAAATCATACATGTTTTTCAATTCCACCGACCAATCCCTGTACTTGTGGATTTCATCAATAAACAAATGTTTTCCGCCGTTTTTGTAAAAGTCATCAGCCAGCTCGGTCAACCGCTGATTTGCAAAATGAATGTCATCAGCCGAAACATACAGAATATCCTTGCTCTTATGCTCTTTTATATATTGAAGAATCATGGTTGTTTTCCCTACGCCTCGCGGGCCAACAAGCCCGGTCATACGGCTGTTCCAGGGGAATTTGTCAAACATGTAGCGCTTGAACGACAGGTCTGTCCGCGCCAGTAAAGATTGCTGTTTCTGAAATAATGTTTCCATGGCATGATTGATTATGCACTACAAATTTAGCATTTTTTTCGAATATTGTTCATTTCGTTGTGCATTATATTTTCAAAAGCCGCTATCAATTGCATTCAGCAGTCCGGAATAAGAGTGCTTTCGATATAGTTACACAGAGTTGCGCAGAGGGCACACAGAGGGGAATTTAATCCGCCGTGGCGGATCAGAGTTTAGATTGTACTATACAAAAGCCGTTATCATTTTAGTCAGATGAAAAGCGAAAGCACGCTTTCATTTTCATGCTGACAAAAACAATCAAACACAACGCGTTGTGTTTGTGCATTGCAACAGCTTTTGTACATTTTACCTTGCTTGATACCAATGAACGGTTTTTAATTATCATCCTGCTTTGGAAATTATTATACAGAATGTTTGTATCTTTGTAAATGGCAATAAATTCACAGTCATGAACACAATTGAGCTCAAAAAACTCCTGATGCTTAAGATTACGGAAATCAATGATATTTCGTTTCTTAAAGCTTTGAAAACAATCATTGAATCCAAGACAGAAACAGAAGTGATTTCACTTACTGAGGAACAGAAAAACCAGATTATTGATTCACGAAAAGAAATTGAGCAGGGGATGTTTGTTGAAAATAAAGTATTGGAAAAAGAATTTCAGACATGGCTAAACGCAAGATAATCTGGTCCAGGAGGGCTTTTTCTGAATTATTCAAAATTCTGGAATTTTTTGCTGAAAGGAATAAAAGCAAAGCTTATTCTGCCAAACTTTACAAGAGAATCAATAAAGAGCTAAGGCTTTTAATAAAACATCCGGACATTGGAATCAAAAGCGACTTTGAGAATGTTCGAGGGCTAATTGTTAATGATTATATTCTTTTCTATGAATATAACGATGAAATAATAATGATTCATCTGATTTGGGATAGCAGGCAAAATCCTGAAAATCTGAAAATAGTCAATGATTAAGCGATTTTGCGATGATGCGAGGGGGCGATGCTTCGCATAATCGCATAATCGCTGAATAAAACGCCTGAACCATTAAATAATCGCTCGAAAAGTTTTACTCACTTGTCTTCACAAAGCGATACATGTCGGTTTTGTCTTCGAAGGTTGCATGCAGAATGTACAGACCGTCGGCGAGGAAGCGCAGATCCATTTTCAGACGCAGGGTGCCGGCCTCGGTGTCTTCGATCACTTCTTTGATCAGCTCACGGCCATCGCGGCTCACAAGCGATATCTCCACATCGCCGTCGTCGGGGATTGAAATATCGGCATAGACATAATCGGCGGCCGGGCTCGGAAAGACCGATGCAATGAAGAAATCCTCCACCAGCGAATGACACGAAGCGTTGTTCTCCGGCTCGGTGTCTTCTTGTCCATAAGAATCCAAGGTGGAAATATCCAGACAAACCAGCCTGATATTGCTGATGTCGGGCTTCAGAAACGATGCTGTGAAATTATAATTGTTGTATTGACCGGGACTCAGCAATCCACTCCACTCTTCGCGAATGGGAATATTGTTACCAACCCGCGCATCCAGAGCCACTTTGCGAATGTTGCGCGTTCCGTTGTTGAAGAACTGTGCTTTCAGATTCAGATATCCGGCGCTGTCGGTCACCGTGAGCTTTGTCAGCACCAAATCAAGGATTGAAGGGATCACATAGATGTTGGCCGATGCTGTATCGGTACACCCGAATTCATTTTCACTGACCAGAATAATGTTGTATACATTCTCAAGATTGTAGGTGTGCTGCGGGTTTGTTGCACCTGAATAACCTCCATCTCCAAACGACCAGTTGTAGCTTATGGCTCCCTGTGTGTAATTGAAAAACTGCACATCCAAAGGCGGAATGCCGTATTCGGGCGTAAGCGAAAAATCGCTTTGCGGCACAGGATGAACCTCCAGGCTATCTGAAACAGTTGAGCTGCAGCCAAAATCGGAAGCGACTTTCAATTGAACAACATAAAAACCGGTGTCGGCAAATTCCGTACAGGGCGCTGCAACCGTGTCGCCTTGACCGTTTCCGAAGTTCCAGTCCCATTCGGCAATGATCCCGCCCAGCACATAACTCGTATCGTGAAAACAAACCGCACTGCCTTCGCAGGCAACATCCGATTCAAAGCCGGCCACAGGATAGGGATAGACTTGCAACACTTTCGCGACTGAATCCACACAGCCATTGATTGAGCGGTTGATGAGCGTCACCGCGTATCCGCCAGCCAGCGCGTAGGTGTGTGTTGTGTTTTTTGCTGACGAGGTGCTGCCATCTCCGAATTTCCAGGTGCGGCTGACAATGCCTGCCCAGGGCGGCATAACCGTGGTTTCGGTAAAAGCGGTCGGAAATCCGAAACAGTTTTCAGTAAAACTAAAATCAACATTGGGTGTCAGGCGTATAATCACTTCCCGCTCTGCCGTATCGGTACAACCGTAGCTGTCGGTGGAAATAAGCTCCACCACATACAATCCGGTGTCGGCAAACGCATGCGCGGGGTTCTGTCCATTGGACGTTTGCGTGTCGCCGAAATCCCAGCTCCACGAAAACAGACTTCCCTCACCCTCCGTGGTTTCATCGTGGAATGTGATGACCTGACCATTGCAACCGTTGGAAGGATTGAAATACGCCTGCGGCAAACTGCGCACATGCACCGCAATGGTGGTGTCGCCGAAACAACCCGAATCGGTGGTAACCACCAGCTCTACATTGTAATCGCCGGCCGCGCCGAATTCAAACTGCGGGTTCTGCTGCACCGATGTCCCCTGCCCGCCGAAATCCCAACTCCAGGCCGCCACTCCATCGGGCGGCGCCGCATACGACAGATCCGTAAATGCCGATGCATCGCCCAGGCAGGACGTGCTGGAAGTAAATGCCACCGTGGGTTTGACGCCGATAATATTTACCGCAACTGTATCTTTTGCCACACAGCCATTGCTGTTGGTTGCCGTAAGCATGTAATCACCAGTTGTGTACACCGGAATCAACGCAGTGGTATCGCCGGTGCTCCACACATACTCAATGCCGGGCTCAATGCCCGAAACCAGCGCAATTTCATTGCCTCCGCAAAGCGACAGATCGGGTCCCAGCGAGGCCTGCACGGCAAAGGAATCGGCCACCACAAAAAAAGTATCGCGCACCGAACAATGCGCCGCCGTGCTGTCGGTTATCTCCACCCAGTACTCGCCAGGCTCCCAGATGTTCAACAAACTGTCGGTACTGCCATCAATCCACAAAAATGAATAGGCATGATCGAGGCCGGTGTTCATGGTGATGGTATCGGTAAGGCAAATACCACTGTCGGGCAGCGCCGTGTAGGGATACTGCACATGAATGGTGTCGCGGCTGGTGCGCCCAAAAATATCCACCACCTCCACCCAATAATCACCGGTCTGGTTCACCACAATGGAATCGGCCGTGGATCCGGTGGACCAGAGGTAGGAGGTGTAACCACTTTTTGCAGAAATCTTAGCTGAACAAAAACCATATGTAATATTTGTATCTGGCCCTAAAGAAATTGGCGGAGCATATTTATTCATTAAGTATGTTTCAACCGCAGTTACATTTGCTGAAGAAATTTCAGTCGAATAAATAGTTAATTCTGCTAAATCAATACCTGAAAAATAATTAAAGCCACTCGAATATCTAGAGCCAAGAACGTATTTATTGATATTAAAATTTGCGTTAAATATATTTTCTAAAGAAACAAATTCTCCATTTTTAAATGACGACCATGATGAATTAATTAGAGAAATTGATGCACATAAGTAAGTTGGAAAAACATTGGTTAATAATAAATCATATGACTCTCGTGCTGAATATATTTGATTATCCCTAATAAAGAAACCAACAATAGAATTAGTATTATTCCAATCGGCTGCTTGCAAATTATCATACATGCTTAATATCCCAGAGTATTGTATGTAGCTGTTTATTTTAAAAATTGCAATAAATGTAATATCATTTGAAGAGACAGACAAATTCCCAGTAAAATAATCATCAATTCCATCAAAGCGTACAACAGGCAAATTATTTAATTCTGCAATGTTATTAATGAATTTCGGCCGCTTTGAAGCAATGGGTTGAACAGCATTATTGGCATTTCCACTACAATCGTTCCATGAAACAACAGTGTCGCCGCTTAGCACAACATTCGAGTCGGCGCGGAGCCAGAGTTGCAGGCCGGGGATTTGGTCAGGTCTGACCTGAGCGGTCAGCGAGTAGAAAGTGAAAAGTGAAAAGTGAAAAGATAACAACAGGATGAGTGTTGTTATTGTTTTATTTAATTTATTTGAGACGGATATATGGTGCATGACGAATTCGTTTGGAAGGCTTAGTACAAAAATACGGAATTTTTGGAGAATGTGTTGGTTTTTAGACATTGATTGGGAGGGGTTTGTAAAATAGGCCGTAATCCTGTTTTAGTTGACATTTTGTTTCTGTTTTTGTCAACCTGTTTCAGGACAAGTCACGGGCTTAATTTGGGATCTCCCGAAAACCTTCGCCGCTTCTCCACTCTTTTGTCCACAGATTACTCGGATTTCACAGATTTAAAGCCCTCAGCAGGTCTTTGGATTTTAGAGGATGAAAGGTCTTCCCTCTGCGACTGAAGGCCTTTCCACAGATGAGTGTGCAAAATCTTACTGTCAATAATTATTACGCAGTAATCATTGTTGACAACAGTGTCATCGCGATGGGGCCGCTGAGAAGGAAATTTCTTTCCGCGTAATCCGTGTCATCCGTGGACTCTGAATTGCACGACCCAGGGACTCATACGCTTTGCGCGAGGACTTGGAAATAATGGCCGGGGACTTAGTAAAATTTGATTTTGTACTTTTGCACCCTATGAGCAAAAACAGACAGGAAGAAAATACTGAATGGACCGAGACCATACGCCCGCGCAGCTCAATGCTCGATCTGAATCTGAAAGAACTCTGGGCATACAGGGATCTGGTGCGCATGTATGTGAAACGCGATATTGTCACCTTCTACAAACAAACCATCCTCGGGCCGCTCTGGTTCATCATCCAGCCGGTACTGACCACCATCATGTTTATAGTAGTGTTCGGCAATTTCGCCGGCATCTCTACCGACGGTATTCCCGGCGCACTGTTTTATTTCGCCGGCCTGCTGATATGGAATTATTTTGCCGATTGCCTTACACGCAATTCAAAAATATTTATCGAGAATCAGGCGGTGTTTGGAAAAGTGTATTTTCCGCGCCTCGTTGTTCCACTCTCCATTACCATTGCCAATCTTGTCCGCTTTTTTATTCAGCTCGTCATATTCATTATAATCTGGCTCTGGTTCTGGTTTACTGAGGCCAACGTTTCCATGAATGCCTACGCATTGCTCTTCCCGCTGCTGATCATAATGGTGGCTGGTTTAAGTCTCGGGTTCGGAATTATTTTTTCCTCACTCACCACCAAATACCGTGACCTGACTTTTCTGCTGCAGTTCGGCGTTCAGCTCTGGATGTATATGACGCCGGTCATTTATCCGCTGAATTCCATTGAAGCCGATAAACAATGGATGGTGCAATTGAATCCACTGACATCGATTGTTGAAACATTTAAATACGGAACCATCGGAAGTGGTGTATTTTCCTGGGGTTGGCTGGCCTATAGCTTTGGATTTATGGTGGTAATGCTGTTCCTGGGCATCATTGTTTTCAACCGCGTTGAAAAAACGTTCATGGATACCGTGTAGAGATAGTATTTAGTTCCCGACCGAAGCTGGCACAAGTTAAAATTGTTGCAGCTTGCGTAGTGCCGGGATCTCCTATGAATAAAACTCCCTTTGTTAGTTGTTGCAGAGCCTATTGAAAATATTTCCTCAAAGCAAGGGCAGTGAATAATACTACCCCTGGCTTTTGAGGTATTTTCTTTTTGGGTATT
>Ga0209319_1001220_pt1 | contig 22323 bp, 18 predicted proteins | sample RifGroE2_FD_184000 | JGI IMG/M metagenome (GOLD analysis project Ga0209319, IMG submission 184000) | Groundwater microbial communities from Rifle, Colorado - Groundwater E2 (SPAdes) (version 2) | ecosystem: Environmental > Aquatic > Deep subsurface > Groundwater | place: Rifle, Colorado, United...
TCGCTCGTTTGAGTCATGTATGTCCAATACACTCCTCAAACTCGACTCGTTGCCGCCTAGCGGAAAATCCAAACTGCTCGAGTCTATTTGTGCTAACCCTGAAAACCTGTTTTTGTTTAGTATATAAACCGGAAACCGTTTACAAATATCCAAAACCTGTTGCTTAACACGTTCAACCAAATCCACGTTACCAATATCATCCAAAATATCACAAATCCAATGCGCCAATTCAATACATTCTTTTTCTTTAAATCCGCGCGTCGTAACTGCTGGCGTTCCCATGCGTATTCCACTCGTAATAAATGGAGAACGTGGATCATTTGGTACGGCGTTCTTATTAACAGTAATATTGGCTAAACCCAAAACATAATCAGCTTCTTTGCCTGTAATATTTTTACCAACCAAACTCACCAAAAATAAATGGTTATCCGTTCCACCTGAAACTATATCATAACCACGCTCTAAAATAATTTTAACCATCGCGCGTGCATTAATTAGAATTTGTTGTTGATAAGTTTTAAATTCCGGCTGAAGCGCTTCTTTAAAAGCAATTGCTTTAGCCGCAATCACATGCATCAATGGCCCACCCTGCGTACCAGGAAAAACTGCAGACTGCAATTTTTTCTCAATTTCAGGGTTTGCCCGCGCTAAAATCAAACCACCACGCGGTCCTCGTAAAGTCTTATGTGTTGTTGAGGTTGTTACATCAGCAATCTCCACAGGTGAAGGATAAAGACCGACAGCGATAAGTCCGGCAACATGCGCCATATCAACAACCAAATATGCCCCAACCTCATCTGCAATATCACGAAAACGCTGCCAATCAACAATACGTGAATAAGCAGAAAAACCAGCCATAATCATTTTGGGTTTATATTCACGCGCCAATTGCAAAACTTTACTGTAATCGATTTCGCTGGTCGAATTTAACCCATATTGAATGGCATGGTAAATTTTACCGGAAAAGTTAACTTTGCTGCCATGCGTTAAATGTCCGCCATCTGCCAAACTCATACCTAAAACAGTGTCCCCATGATCTAGCAATGCCATGTACACCGCAGCGTTCGCCTGTGATCCTGAATGCGGTTGCACATTCGCGTAAGCCGCACCAAATAATTGTTTAGCACGTTCAATCGCCAAATTTTCCACAATATCAACATATTCACACCCACCATAATAACGGGCACCAGGATAACCTTCTGCGTATTTATTGGTTAAAACCGATCCCTGTGCCTGCAACACACGCTCACTAACATAATTTTCTGAAGCGATTAACTCAATGTGTTCTTCCTGACGTTTAGCTTCGGATTGCATCGCAACCCATACTTTGGCGTCAAAATCAGCAATATCTAGAGTTTTTTTATACAATGCCCTGCTCTCCTTTTTTATTTTGCCCTATCGGGGCAGTCGATGAATTTGTTTTTATATAAGTTTACAGTATAATATTTTCTTATTCTAAATAAACTCAAATAATGCAAAATTTATTATGGCCGGACACAGTAAATGGGCAAATATTCAGCATCGTAAAAATAAACAAGATGCTAGAAAAGGTAAAGTTTTTACCAAACTAATCCGCGAGATCACAGTTGCAGCGCGACAAGGTGCTAACGGTGACCCCAGCAGCAACCCAAGACTACGCCTGGTTGTGGATAAAGCGCTTGCTCAAAACATGACACGGGACACGATTGATCGTGCTATTAAACGCGGCATTGGCGAGGATGAAGGAGCACGTCTTGAAGATTCGCGTTATGAAGGTTATGGTCCTGGAGGAGTTGCCGTAATCGTAGATTGTTTAACCGACAACCGCAACCGCACCGTTGCCGAAGTGCGGCACGCGTTTAGTAAACATGGTGGCAATTTAGGAGCAGAAGGTTCTGTTGCCTATTTATTTAAGCCCCGAGGATACTTATGTTTCCCACCTAACAGCAATGAAGATCGCATCATGGAAGTTGCTCTGGATTCAGGAGCTGAAGATGTGTTAACCAATACTGACGGTAGTGTCGATGTTTTTACTGCACCAGAAGATTTCATTCATGTCCAAAACGCTATGGAAAAATCTGGATTAAAACCAGTAATTGCTGAAACCAGCGTGATGGCAACCACTAACATATCTTTGGATAATGAAATGATAGAAAAAGTGCAAGGATTAATCGAGGCGCTGGAAGATTTGGATGATGTACAGGATGTTTATTCGAATTTGGAATAACCACATATTCTGTAGCTACAAGTTTTAGCTTGTGGTATTGATCATTACACAGCTATAGATTTTACTACAGAATTTATAATGCAGACTAAAGTCTGCGGTTACAATGTATTTGTAATTTTTTCGATTTTTTTTAAAAAAAATTACGCTAAGTTAAAAGCAAAAATCGTAATATCTCAAAAAGTTGAGATATTATAATTGTGATTCCGTAGCCGCAGGCTTTAGCCTACGCTAAAATATGTGTTAAATCATATAGGTATGCAATAATGAAACCGCAAGCTAAAGCTTGTGGCTACGTTATTCTTGTAATTTGCCCATGGTTTCTGAGAAGTTACCAAAAATCATCAACAGACCTCAATCAAAATAAAAGGAATAAATATGAAAAAACAACTATTAATAATTACCACCTGTGTTTTGGGTTTCACTTCTTTAGCAATGGCAAATACAAGTGCTGACTTCACCCCAGGATTTTATGCAGGACTTCAAGCTGGACTTGGTATGGTTGATGAAGGAAATGGGTATAATGATTATACCGATTTCATAGCTGGCGGCTCAACAGACGCTGGTTATATTCAACCTGGTTCTATTTACGCTTCCAGCAAAGATACCAGCCAAAAAGGTTTTAGTGGTCGTATCTCGCTTGGCTATAGCTTTATTCCTTATTTTAGCGTGGAAACTGGATACACCTTTTATAATAACAATTTTTACAAAGCTAACGCCGATTATTGGCAAGGCGCATCACAAGAACAAGTGACTGAAGACATTAAGTTTAAGACCTGGTCTTGGGATTTAGTAGGTAAAGGCATATTTCCAATTAACGATCATTGGCAAATTTACGCTAAGGCTGGTTTTGCCTACGTCAGAGCAACCGCTTTCGGCGAAATAACTAATTCTGGGGATTGGCATATCTTAAAACCAGTTCCTTTTACTATAGATACAGCTCAATCTGAGTTTCGTCCAACTTATGGCTTAGGTGTGACATATAAACTTAATAGCAATTTAGCCGCTGATCTGTCTTGGATGGAAATTTACGGAAAAAGTAAAGTATCATATGATGGAACTTCTCATACACTTTCCAATACAAATGTTGCAATTCCAACAATCGATAATTTCATGCTGGGACTTACTTATAAATTTTAAAACGCAGGTTAAAGACTGCAGCTACGACATCATAACCATCAAACATTCAAGGCAAAACCAGTGGCAATTATTTTGGGTATCGATCCTGGCTCACACAACACTGGCTATGGTGTAATCAATTGCTGTGGTAATAAGTTACAGCATGTTGCAAGTGGTGTTTTGCGTGTCAAAAACGATAGTTTTGCTATACGTTTAAAAGAAATTTTTCTTGGGGTATCCACAATTATCGATTCATTTCATCCTACAGAAGCTGCCGTTGAACAAGTTTTTGTGCATATTAATGTTAATTCCGCTTTAAAATTGGGGCAAGCACGTGGCGCCGCTTTAGTTGCTTTGGCGCAACATGAGCTTGATATAGCTGAATATTTACCAAGACAAATCAAACAGGCTGTGGTTGGCTACGGCGCTAGCGATAAAAACCAGGTACAACAAATGGTAAAGTTTTTACTTAAACTAAAAACTCTACCTACCTCAGATGCCGCTGATGCCTTAGCTGTGGCAATTTGTCATGCGAATAGAAGGAGAATTAGACGCTAATATTTCTGAAACAAAAGCCCAATCCAACCTGCGCAACGGAAAGAGCTGTAAACAGGTAAAATCTGATTCTGGAGCCTTCGAGCTAGAAACCCCAAGAGATCGAAACAGTACTTTTGAACTCAAGGACGCCAAAATGACTACCGCCATGCTGGATCGATTGACTCATCATTGCGATATTATTGAAACTGGAAACGATAGTTATCGCTTTAAAAAGCGTAAATAAATCGGCTAAAATATTTATTAAATTTAAAGCAAAAAATAGGTAAGATGGGGGGGCAATTTTGGACGCTTAAAGGGGGTCAGTTTTGCACGCTGATTGACACATTGATACTAAAAATACAAAACGGACTCAGTATTGACAGAGCCTTAATTGTTAATTTCTTTTGACTATTTTATGCAAAGTTTCCAGTACAACATCCACCTTTAAATCTTGCAAACAACGCGTATGACCAAAGGGGCAAGTGCGTTGAAAGCAGGGGCTACAAGGAAGGTGCAGTGAAAGTATAGTGGCATTCTCACTTAAGGGTGGAGTGAATTTTGGCGAAGAAGAGCCGTAAAGAGCAATCATGGATTTATTTAATGCTGCAGCAATATGCATGAGACCTGAATCGTTGGTTATAATTGCTGTTGCTAAAGCTAAAAGATCAACAACTTCATCCAGACCGGTTTTGCCGGCTAAATTGATGCAAACATCGCCAGTTGCTTTTTGGATTGCCTCGGCAATGGTTTTGTCTTTATGACCGCCCAAAAGCAAAACACACCAACCTTCAGTGTTTTTGACTTTTGCAACGGTGGCAAAATGTTCCATTGACCAGCGTTTTGCTGGACCGTACTCTGCACCGGGGCAAAGAGCTAATATTGGTTTTGCGTTTGTTGTAAGTTCGGTAAGGTTTAAAGTTCTAAGTGTATTTTGGCAGTGTCTTTTACTCGTTTGTAGAGCTGGTAAAGGTCTTTTTATGTTTTTTATTGGTAGATTTTGTTTTGCATTAAGCCCCAAAGCTAAAAAACGTTCCAACATTTGTGGAAATTGAGATTTATGCAAAATACGTAAATCATTGACCACGCCATAACGCATTTCGCCACGCCAACCAGTGCGACGTGGGATTTTTGCCCAAAATGGAATTAGCGCTGACTTGAAAGAATTGGGTAAAATAATTGCCCAGTCATAATGTTCTTTGCGTAAGCTACGTCCTAGCCGATAACGATCAAGTAAGTTCAGGGCGCCGTGGGAAAATGGCAATTCGATGCAATGGTTAACATGTGTCATACGTTGTAGAAGTGGGTGTAAATATGAACTGGCTAGAACATCAATTAGCACGCCAGAATGTTCTTGTTTGAGAATTTTGAATAATGCTTGCGCCATAACCATGTCACCAACCCATGAAGGTGCGATGATTAGGATTTTTTTTGGTGAATTGAGAATTTTTTTTTTCAAGATTGACTCTTACAACTTTTAAATAGATTATTGATTTATATGGTAATTTTATTTACATGCCTGATCAAAAGTATCGCACAACGATTCATTAATTGGTTTTGTGTTTCTGTCAACACTGAGTTCAAATTACATATTTGGCTACTGGCTTGATTAAGCTTATCATTGGATTTTCTAAAAATATAGGATAATCAAATGCATTGCCGGTTCTGTCAAGACTGGGTTCAAGTAAACAAAATTACTGCTTTATAACCCACTTGTCCTCTAAAAAATCCAATAAAATTGATGGAAATTACCACTTTCACCTATAAAAAACCAATAAACAACCGAATCACCACTTTACGATAGTGCGGACTGAGTCTTGACAGAACCATTCTTTCTTTCCTTAATTTTTTCATTCTCTAATTCCTTGATTATGTTATTATTCACTCATTCTTTCATTTTTTCATTTTTTCATTCTTAATTTATTATGATTGGTCGTATCAAAGGCATATTACTCGAAAAAGAAATACCTATTTTACTAGTAGATATTGGTGGCGTTGGCTATGAAGTACATGCTTCCATGCAGAGCTTTTGCCGTTTGCCAAATATCGGCGTTGAAGTAACTTTACATACGCATTTAATCGTACGTGAAGACGCACAAATTCTTTATGGTTTTATCACCAAAGAAGAACGAGCTTTATTTTTAGCGTTGATAAAAGTGTCCGGAATTGGTCCCAAGTCAGCGTTAGCAATTCTTTCCAGCATTGAACCTGAAGAATTTATTCGTTGCGTGCTGGAAGATAACTTGGCTGGTTTATTGCGTTTACCAGGCATTGGCAAAAAAACTGCACAACGCCTCTTGATTGAAATGCGTGACAAATTATCTGGTTGGGAAATTACTAGCTTGCCTACAACAGAATCAAGTACTGGCGCTAAAGAAAAAACCTCACTCACTCGATCCTCCACAATACATGATGCCATCAGTGCCCTCATCTCTCTTGGCTATAACCAAAACGAAGCACGTCGCGTAATCCTACAGCATAAAAAGCCTGATATGACCAGTGAAGATTTAATCAGAGTTGCGTTGAAAGAGTTGGCAAATTAATTTAACAGGAAATTAAATTATAAATTGCCAACTCCTGCGACTTTGCAATTTCACTTCCTGTGAAATTACTTACCGACGAAAAGATCTTTTTCTAAACTTTCTTACACCAGTACCAGGTTTTTTTGATTCGTGCACAACAGCTTTCGGTTCTAAACCTTCAATTGTTAAACGCTCTAATTTCTCTCCAGTATAACGCTCAATACCTTGAATGTGCTTTAAATCAGCATGTACAGCGAGAGAGATAGCAATACCAGTTTTCCCCGCCCGACCGGTGCGTCCAATACGATGCACATAATCTTCAGAAAATTTTGGTAAATCGTAATTAATGATATGGGTAATATCTAAAACATCGATACCACGTGCCGCAACATCGGTTGCAACTAGGAATTGAACCTTACCACGACGCAATTGTTCAAGCGTTCTATTACGCACGCTTTGTCGAAGATCACCATGCAAATCTGCTGCCGCATAGCCTAAGTCACACAAATGATCAGCCAACTTGGTAGCATTGCGTTTCGTTGCGGAAAAAATAATAGCTTTGTATATGTTTTGCGCACCTAAAAAATATTGCAGAAGTTGTGTTTTATGCCTTGTATCATCTGCCATATACAACTCTTGCTTGATAAGAACGGGGGCATTCTGTTCATGAGATAAGTCAATCCTAACCGGATTTTTTAAAAAATGTTTCAAACTTGACATCAACTTATCATCAACGGTAGCGCTGAATAATAATGTTTGGCGACTTTTAGTGATTGCTTTGGCAATTGTTTTTACAGCATCGATAAATCCCATATCCAACATGCGATCAGCTTCATCAAGTACCAATATTTCTATACCTGACAAATCCAAACGTTTGTTCTCCATGTGATCCATCAATCGACCGGGTGTTGCGATAATAATATCTACCGGACGGGACAACTCTCTGAATTGTTGATGATACCCTACTCCACCAACAATACTGGCGATATTGAAACGTAAAAACTTACCATATTTATAAATAACATCTGTAATTTGACCTGCTAATTCGCGCGTTGGCGCTAAAATTAAAACCCGTGGTTTACCACTGGCTTTTTTCATACTGAGATGATGCAATATAGGAAGTACATAGGCGGCAGTTTTTCCCGTTCCTGTTGGAGCGGAAGCTACTATATCCTTCCCTTCCATAATTGGCGGTATAGATTGTGCCTGAATTGGCGTAGGTTTAGTATAACCACAAACCTGGATGGCTTTGTTAATATTTGGGTTTAAATTAAATTGTGCAAAATTCATGCGCATTTATCCTCTTAAAAAAATTATATAAATTGGAGCTGCAACTATAAGAAGACCTATGTTTTTGCTTTGCTAGGCAAGAGAATGGATCTGGCTACAAGAAGTAAGCTGGCTTTAAACAAGTTTCACAAGCCAACGCAAATTCTGAAGATAATTTCAAAACAACAGCCCAATCTAAAATTAACTAAAACTTTGAAAGAGGAGGATGCGGTGCTAATGATTCGCTATGCGCACATCTAAACATAGACCAACCGAAAAAGCAAGTTAATTATTCAAAACTTAAGGTTAAAACTTATATTCACAGAATAACCTGTTGTTTTTAAAGGTAATTAATTTTACATAAAATGTACAAAAAAGTAATAACCTTAATCTTAATTTCATGATATACTCTTAAATAATCCTATTTCCATAACTATATATAAAAGCGAATAAAATGTCTCAAATCAATTACTATCCACATAATTTCTATATTCCTGTCATGGGGACATCCTTCACCATAGACACTCCTTTGGCTGTTGCCAAATATGGAATTTCTTCCGAAATTTCTTTAGTCGATGATGTACTTATCGAACAAATACGTAAATTTTGGTGCGAAAAACTTGATGAACCATATGAAGCCATAATAACACAAGATCCAGACCGACGGGCAAAACGCATCACCGCCTATCTAAATTTACTAGAAAAAGCAATTACAAAACAATTTACGCGCCTTAAAACCTCCCCCTTTGAGCCAAACAGCGAAATAACTAATTATTATGAAATGTTGCCTAACAATGAGCTCAAGCAACTCTATCAAGATATGTTACAAGAAGAAGATGCTACCAAAAAATTAGCTCTACAAGATCAATTACGTGAAGCAATCACTATTGGCAGCACTGACGTCAACATCATGACCAAACTTGATGGTCAAAGCAATCCCTACACCGATACTGAAAATGCACCAACCTATAAATTTTCTGATGCAGCTGCAGCCTTACGTGGCTTTGCTAACAGTGACTCAAGCTCTTCCGTCGTTCTTTCCGCCGGTTTCAACCCTAATTTATATGGTTATATCGCAAATTTTCCTGATTTTCTACCTGATAAAAATGGTGAATTCAAGAAAAAGATTTGCCTAAAAGTAAGCGATTTTCGTTCTGCAGAAATTCAGGGCAAGTATTTGGCAAAACGTGGTATCTGGGTTTCGGAATTTCGTGTTGAATCTCCATTAAACTGCGGTGGGCATGCCTTTATTAATGATGGTCACTTACTAGGACCAATTTTAGAAGAATTTAAAAATCGCAAAAACGAACTGATTGAAACCATGCATGGTTTTTACAAAAAAGCCATTACCAATATTCAGAAATTTTGCTCCGACATTCCTAAAAAAGTTCTGATTACTGCACAAGGTGGGATCGGTACAAATGACGAACATGCTTTTTTACTAAAGCACTATAATTTAGCCGCCACGGGTTGGGGAACGCCATTTTTACTAGTACCAGAAGTAACAAGTGTTGACCAATTACAATTAGAAAAACTACTAAATGCAAAAGCTGATGACGTTTTTTTAAGTTCAAGTTCCCCGTTGGGAGTGCCATTTTGGAATTTACGTACTTCCGCAAGCGAAGAAGCACGTCTTGAAAAAGTAAAAAACGGAACGCCTGGTAGCGTCTGCGTTAAAGGTTACGCCAAGTTCAGTAAAGAATTTACTGACGAACCACTGTGCAAAGCTTCGCGCGAATATCAACATTACAAATTACAAGAATTAGAAAACAGCGACCTGCCTGCTGAACAATTTGCTGCGCTTAAAGAAGATATTTTAAGTAAATCCTGCATTTGCACCGACCTGGCTGCCGGAGCGCTACTTAAACATGGCGTAGTTTCCAAAGCCGCTGGCGCGATTTGTCCTGGACCAAATCTAATTTGGTTTAAAAAAATGATGACTTTAAAAGAAATGGTCGATCATATTTACGGTCGTTGTTCAAAATTAATCGAGGAAGAACGTCCACACATGTTTATAGCCGAACTAAAACTACAAATAAATTACCTAATCGAAGAAATCAAAAAATCCACCCTGGGACTACCAACCCGCTCCACGCAAAAACTAACCGAGGTTATTGGAAATCTAAACAAAGGAATAGCCTACTATCAAGAGCTTGCCAAAGAGCTGTTAAAAGAACAACAGGAAAAATTTCTGCTTGCTCTTGGTGAACTGCAAGAAGAGTTGAACAATATTCAATTAGTCACACAGGAAGTAAAATAAAACAAGTCGCACCCAGCTTCTTAACTATAGACTGTAAAAATTGACGCATCACCTTTTTCTGACTATTATATAATTGTATCTTACAATAGTCGGTAATTCAGGAGGTATCTATGTACTTACGCCGTACTGTAGAAAATTTCTTACACCAAGCAAACAAACAGTTCCCCGCACTTTTGATCACAGGTCCACGACAAGTGGGCAAGACAACTGTATTGCAACATTTAAGCAAACAACAAAGAACATACGTCACATTAGACGATCCCAAGCTTGCCACCTTAGCAAGAGAAGAACCTGAATTATTTTTACAACGCTTTCCACCCCCCTTATTAATTGATGAAATTCAGTATGCCCCACAACTCCTGCCATACATCAAAATACATATTGACAAACATCATAAACCAGGAAACTTTTGGTTAACTGGTTCCCAACAATTTGAAATGATGAAGGGAGTACAAGAAAGTTTAGCTGGTCGCGTAGGGATTGTTAGATTATTAGGTTTTTCTCTACAGGAACTACAAAAACAAACAATTCATTCAGAGCCTTTTTTACCGACGCAGTTACAAACGAATAAACGTCTAAAATCCGCTAATACTTTTCTATTACGCGATATATATCGAATTATTTGGCGAGGTTCTTTTCCTGCTTTGTGGTTGTTGGATGCTGGTAATGGTGCGGATAGTGAAGATGGAATTGGTTATGGGTATGGTGGTGTAGCAGGAAATCTTGATGGAGATGGTGGCGAATTGGATTTCATTAAATATAGCGGTATGGACCACGATTTATTTTATGGATCTTATATCCAAACATATATACAACGCGATATTCGTAGTCTTCTTAATATTAGCGATGCTGATAAATTTTTTAAATTTTTGCGCGCCGCAGCAGCTCGTACAGGTCAGCTACTAAATATGACCGACATGGCAAGAGATGTAGGTATTTCCCCTATGACTGCGGAAAGTTGGCTTTCATTATTGAAAGCATCAGGGATAGTATATTTACTTGAACCATATCATAATAATCTAACTAAACGTTTAGTTAAAACTCCAAAACTCTATTTTCTCGATACTGGGCTATGCGCCTATTTAACAGAATGGTCAAGCCCTGAAACATTAGAAGCTGGCGCTATGTCTGGTGCTATTTTAGAAACCTTTATTGTTTCCGAAATTCTTAAAAGCTATTGGCATAATGGAAAGAATGCTCCCTTATACTTCTATCGAGATAAAGAACAGAAAGAAATTGACTTATTAATTGTCTCTGGTGACGCCATTTATCCGTTAGAAATAAAAAAAACCACCGATCCAGATAAATCCTCAATCCATCATTTTAATGTATTGAACAAGCTAAAAAAACCTACAGGGGCTGGTGGCGTTATTTGTTTAATATCAACACTACTACCAATTACCGATAAAGTTAATGCTATACCAATAGGATTTTTATAAAATATGGTTACAAACTTTAATACAATACAAAAGAAAACATTATTTCTTTTGTTATTTCTTTCAACACTCTACCTACTGACCAGTTGCCAACAAACACGCCCTGTTAACATCATTGCCAAACCGATTTTATTTGATGCAAAACGCATTACTCTAACACAACAGTATCGTCGCAAACATTACGGTATAAAATCATCATCAATCACGATTAAACCCCGCATGATTGTGTTACATTGGACAGGTGGTAAAGATTTAGCAAGCGCCTATGAAACTTTTTATCCTGCTTCTTTATGTGGACGCCAAGAACTGAAAAAAGGTGGAGATTTAAATGTATCGGCACATTTTATTGTCGATCGGGATGGCAAAATTTATCAATTGATGCCGACTAACAAGATGGCAAGACATGTCATCGGACTGAACAATATCGCCATTGGAATCGAAAACGTTGGTGGGGTCAATGATGTTGAAGACCTAACTAACGCACAACTTGAAGCAAATATTTATTTAATCAGACTTCTAAAAAAACAATATCCGAAAATTAAATATGTAATTGGGCATTATGAGTACGGAGCCTTACGACACACTTTGCTTTGGCAGGAAAAAGATCCAAAATATTTTACTTATAAAAGCGATCCTGGGATAAAATTTATGCAAAGTGTGCGAGGAAAATTATAAGCACAATCATTATATACTCTTCGCATTTTGGTTTTCCGCGTTGTTGGCTTTCTCGCTCTTTTGAGTCATGTATGTCCAATACACTCCTCAAACTCGACTCATTGCCGCCTAGCGGAAAATCCAAACTGCTCGAGTCTATTTGCGCTAACTCTGGAAAACTGTTTTCGTTTAGTATAACTAACAGTGCCTCCCTGAAAAACAATAACTACAATCTTTATCAGATTTATCATGCTCCATAAATGGTGTAGATTTATCTTGCACCTGTAGCTGCAGTTTTTAGTCCGCGTTATTAGTCTTTGCGCAGAGTAAAATCCGCAGCTACAGAACCTATAACCGCTTCTATAGAAAGAGCATTATGTTAAATTCATCCAATCGCCCGCGGGTGCCCTGGGTGGCAAAGGCAATCCCAGTCCTGCTACTATCCCTCTAATTTGCCCCCGTACTCTTGCTGCTGCATTATATATAGCAACTTGATCACCTATACGCTCATAAGCTGCATCTTGAGCCGCCATCTGGCTGGAATCACCAGGAGGAAAGGCTCCCACACCCCCTCCCGCCAATAAAGGATCATCCAAATAAATCGGTGGTCTAACTGCTTCTATTTGCACTGGATCAAGAAAATCCCGACGCTCTCCAGCATCACCAATACCTTCTATTATTGGCGATGGTTCCCTTCTTATTTCAGCTAAAATCGTCATATCAACTCCGCTCCTTCTTTGCCCCCAAAAAGGAAATGGAAATGGTACGGCTGGTGGTGAAAAATGTTCAATCATGTCACTTTCTTTTGGCATAGTATTTATACTCAAAATTATCTTTAATTATTATTTTTCAATAAAGTAATAACAAAATACACCAATATCATTACATAAAGATTAAAATTTATTTTATTTTAAACAACTCAGCTTTAGGTTATCTCTTTATTGTAAAACTAAAATGCAAAGCACATAACAATATTTTTAAGAAATGTGCATCCACCAATCAGGATTGGTGCGATCCACTGGTTGCTCTGGTCTTAATTTTGCTGCAGCATGTAACTCTGCTTGATTATTTATCGCTTCATATTGCACTCTTTCAAGTACTTCTGGAGGCGCATGATGAGGAGCAACTGGAGTTGCTGGTGGCGGCAAAAACTGATATGGGTTTTTGCCTAATGGATATTGTCTTTTTGCTGGTGCAAACATTTTAATTACCTCTAATCTTTTTACAGTTTCAAAACAAGAGAAATAAAAATACTAGAAATGACTTACACCAACCTTAAATTAGATTCATTTTTACTTAAAATAGATATACAAATGCTTAAGGGAATACAAATCAAAACCCCAAAACATAGAGCATCACAAATAAAAAAATATGCTCTTGACCAATAGCATTAAAATTAAATATTTGCTGTACCTTTACATCGATCAGATGATTCATCCTTGCTGCGCAGATCTTCAAACAACACCAAAATTATCGCCCAAAGCACTGGCATAACGAAAAAGCTATTAACAACCATTAAAACAGCCCCGGAGACAACACCTGGCAATCCTTTTTGAAACAAATGCGGTAAATAAACATTGATACCAATACCTGCCATCATGGGTAAAACTATAGCCGCAAGAGTATGCCACCAATTTCCCCAAACTAACCCACAACTATCTTTGATTGCCTCAGTAACACTTTTATCATCAAAAAGAATTAGCGGAATACATAAAACCAGCAAAATACCCAAAAACACTCCCGGCACAATAAGTGGAAACAGAATCGCAAGCACCATAGTCCCGACCAAAAATTGATTACCCCATATTCTCCAATATTTGTGTCGCACAAAGGCAAAAGAATCAGACAGTTTCGCATCAAATCTCGTCACTATCTCGTGCATACGATGTAACGCCACCCCCTTGAAATATAACGCTACAAAAGCCACAATGATTATACCTATAAAATAAAATGACATCAGCAAGGGTTCTTGTCTAACTTTTTCAAAATTATTAAGCGGAAAAATACCGCCCACATAGCCACTAACGTAATAAACAGAAATAATAAAATAACATAAAAAAACTCGCCAAGTCCTGCTGAAAGTCTGCAAATAAAGCGAAAATGCATCACAAAGAATTGGCCAAGTCGATAAATCTTTTTTAGCAAATTCAAACATATTTTTTACTCCTAAAAAATTTTCTATTATTTGGAAATGACAGCTATAATAAAAAGCGGGGTCGCAGGTCTTCTACCCACGTTAAACGATCCGCGTAACAAAACATTACTCACAAAATAATTTTACAACAATGAACCCAATAAACCTATTACAATTATACAACAAACTACCTGAAAAAAAAGGTCAAAAAATTGATTGGTCAGGATTACATGGAGCCGAAACAGGGTTCGTCATCAGCAACACCATTCAAACCAACCAACACCCAACCTTAATTATTACTAAAGATATTACCACAGCCAATCGCCTTAAGACAGAATTAGAATTTTTCCGCTCCCCTCTTGAATCTTATCCGATTTATATTTTCCCCGACTGGGAAACACTGCCATACGACCAGTTTTCACCTCACGAAGACATCATTTCTGACAGACTGTTAACATTATATCGGCTCCCCAAGTTAAATAAGGGCGCAGTTATTGTTGCCGCTAAAACTTTAATGAATTATCTACCGCCCTGCTCCTATTTACTCAGCAACAGCTTCGCTTTGCAAATCGGCGAACAATTAAACTCAATTACTTTTCGGCAAAATATTGAAAAATACGGTTACCATCGGGTTGAACAGGTCATGGAACATGGCGAATTTGCGATTCGCGGATCAATCATAGATATTTTTCCAACTGGTAGTCCAACCCCCTATCGCATCGACCTTTTCGACGAAGTTGTTGACAGTATCAGAAGCTTTGATACTGAAACCCAAATTTCAGAAAGAAAAGTCGATAAAGTCCAATTTCTACCAGCCAAAGAATTTCCCCTAACCAAAGAAGATATCCGCCACTTTCGCCAATCCTGGTATACTTTTTTTAGCGGTGATCCCAGCAACTGCTCCATTTACCAAAGCGTAAGCAGCGGCAATAGCGCAGCCGGTATCGAATATTTTCTAAGATTATTTTTTGATCAACTCGATACTCTTTTTGATTATTTACCCGAAAACAGCTTAATTGTTACTCTGGAAGATATTAACGCTGCAACGACAAACTTTAATGAAGAAGTCAAACATCGCTACGACCAATTGCGTTACGATCAACATCACCCCATCCTACCACCCACAGAAATTTTCTTAACCGTCGACAAATTTTTCGGGTTTTTAAAATCTTTTGCAAGAATTAACATTGAAGAACCAACAACCATATCGAAACTACCCGATCTGGCTGTCAATTACAAGGCTAATAAACCACTAGCAAATTTGTCTTCTTTTATCGAAAACACAGCAGCACGCGTTTTAATCTGTGCCGAATCTTTAGGACGACGTGAAAGTATCTTGCAACTTTTAAACAACAATCACCTTAATCCATCAATACACACAACCTGGACTGATTTTTGTAAATCAAAGGATAAATTTGGCATCATCGTCTCACCTTTAGAACAAAGTGCTCTTTTACAACTCACTAATCAAGAAATAGCGCTAATTACAGAAACACAACTTTTCAGTATCCAGACACCCTCTTCCTCAGTCGCTGGTACGCGCCGTCCACGCCAGGACCTGGACGCTATAGTACGCAATTTGACGGAATTACATGTCGGCGATCCAATCGTACACATTGAGCACGGCGTTGGTCGCTATCTGGGTTTGCAAAAAATTAACGCTGGCAATGAAGAAAATGAATTTTTAACTATCGAATACGCTAACAAAACCAAGCTTTACGTTCCCGTTACCTCTTTACATTTAATCAGTCGTTACAGCGGCAGTCCCGCTGAGAATGCACCACTTACACACCTTGGCGCAAAGCAATGGGAAAAAGCCAAACAAGAAACCATTAAAAAAGTTCGTGATGTTGCCGTTGAATTATTAAATATTTACGCTAAACGTGCTGCCAAAGTCGGACATATTTTTGCCAAACCAGGAGCCGATTATTTAAAATTCGCCGCTGGTTTTCCTTTTGTCGAAACTGAAGATCAAAAAAATGCTATTGCAGCAACTATTACCGACATGACATCTGAGCGTCTCATGGATAGATTAATTTGTGGAGATGTCGGTTTTGGCAAAACTGAAGTAGCCATGCGCGCCACTTTTGTCGCCATATCATCCAATAAACAAGTGGCTATTTTAGCTCCGACCACTCTTTTAGCGGAACAACATTATCATAATTTTTGCAACCGTTTTGCCGACTGGCCAGTGCAAATCGCCATGTTATCGCGTTTTTGCTCCAGCAAAGAACAAGCAACAATCATTGAAAAATTAAAGGACGGCAAAGTTGATATTGTCATCGGCACACATAAACTCTTGCAGCCAAAAATAATTTTTCGTGATTTGGGTTTATTGATTATCGACGAAGAACATCGCTTTGGCGTAAAACAAAAAGAAAGCATTAAAAAGCTCCGTCCAGAAATCGATACTTTAACTTTAACCGCCACACCAATTCCCCGCACGCTAAATATGGCACTTTCCGGCATGCGCGATTTTTCAATTATTGCCACACCGCCACCCGGTCGCCTTGCTATTCGGACATTTATTCGCGAACGCAATAACCATCTCATACGAGAAGCTATTTTGCGGGAAGTTTTACGTGGTGGGCAGGTTTATTTTTTACATAACAATGTTACTACAATTAAAAGAACAGTTGAGGAATTAGAAAAGCTAGTCCCGCAAGCAAAAATTGCTTTTGCACACGGACAAATGCAGGAACGTGAATTGGAGCGCATTATGAGCGATTTTTACCATCGCCGTTTTAATGTTTTAGTTTGTTCAACTATTATCGAATCTGGGATTGATATTCCAACCGCAAACACTATTATCATTGACCGCGCTGATCGTCTTGGGTTGGCGCAATTACATCAATTGCGCGGACGGGTCGGTCGTTCCCACCACCAAGCTTATGCTTATTTTTTAGTGCCCCAAGAAGAAGCGATGACTCCTGATGCTAAAAAACGCTTAGATGCCATCGGCTCCATGGGCGATTTAGGAGTTGGTTTTGTTCTGGCTTCGCACGATTTAGAAATCCGCGGCACCGGCGAAATTCTTGGAGAAGAACAAAGTGGACAAATCGCTGCGGTCGGCTTTGACTTGTATTTAGAATATTTGGAACGTGCCGTCACAGCTTTGAAAGAAGGCAAACAAGACGAACTTGACAAAGATCCACTGCAACAAGTTACAGAAATCGACCTAAAAGTACCAACTTTATTGCCTGATGATTACATAGCCGACATCAATGCCCGTTTAATTTTATATAAACGCATTGCTGCAGCCAAAAATCAAAAAGAATTGGACATGTTACAGGTGGAAATGATTGATCGTTTTGGACTTTTACCCGAAGCCGCTAAGAATCTCTTCAGTAGCACAGAAATTAAACTGCTTGCCGAGCCTTTAGGCATTAAAAAAATTATCGCCAATTTACAGCAAGGTACGATTGAATTTACCGCCAAACCCAATGTCGATGCAAAAAAAGTTATCGCTTTGGTACAAAAACATTCTAACGTATTTAAGCTAAAAGGCGGCAGTCGTTTGGAATTTACAAAGAAACATGAAAAGGTGGAAGGCTTGGTGAAATTCTTAAAAATAATTTTACAGGAAGTGAAATTATAGAATTAAGAAATAGCTGGTGCCGAGAAGAGGACTCGAACCTCCACGGAGTTGCCCCCACAAATACCTGAAACTTGCGTGTCTACCAATTCCACCATCCCGGCAATATTTTAAATATTTCAAATGTTGAATCAACCATAAACTCTGTAGCCGCAAATCTGTAGCCGCAAGCTTTAGCTTGCATATAAAAACCACCATGTGGTGATACGTTAATCTAAAATTCAACATTTAAAATTGCTTAGCTAAAGCTTGCAACTACGAGACCAAAACTACGATTTTACGGTTTAGCATTATTTTCAAAATTACTACAGTCATTTCTTTGGTAACTCTTAATCATACGAGCGCTGTCAGTTGGCAAGCTTTGTTGACCGCTACCACTATACAAACCACCCTGCCCCTGATTGGTGGTCATTTTATCCTTCAAATTGGAACAAATTTGTTCACGCCGTGTATTTGGCAATTGATCTGGATTTTTTGCAGCCAGATAACTGCACCCTGTCATCATCAAACCTAATATCGCAGCAACAGTCGCTATGCTGATTTTTCTCATGGTCAATTCCTGTTTTATTTTATGATTTAAATAAATTTAGCGCATACCAATACAAAAGGCTTTGTTGCATAATTCAAAAAAACATAAATAACGTAGCCGCAGGCTTTAGCCTGCGATATATTATGTATAAACTTACGCAGACTAAAGTCTGCGGCTACGAAATCATTATTAATACGAATTATTCAACAACACCAATACAAAAGATATGTAAATAAAATTGTTTTATTTATCAAGGCGTTATTTACAACACCCCTGGAATTCATAAATACCTAAGCCAAACTTAATACACTAATACTTATGATTCATCATTCTAACACATACCACCAAACTAAAAAATTATTTTTAATATATTTAATGACTACAATTTGATAATATTAAAAAAGGAAAACAGTTATGTGAAAATTTCACACTTCCGTAATTTCTCAAAAACCATAGGCAAATTACAAGAATAACGTAACCGCAAGCTTTAGCTTGCGGTTTCATTATTGCATACATATATAATTTAACACCTATTTTAGCGCGGGCTAAAGCCTGCGGCTACGGAATCACAATTATCACCCTAACGGAATAAAAAATGAATGCATTGCAAACTGTTGCTTTAAAATTACTCTTTAATGACAAAGGGAAATTTTTTACTTTGATAATTGGCATCATGTTTGCTGTACTGCTTATGATGCTCATGACGGCAACTTTTACAGGCATTATCCAAAAAACATCATCGCAGATTATCAACCTAAATGCCGACATGTGGGTAATGGATCCATCCGTAGACTCCACCCGCGACAATATTCCAATACCAGACTATGTTTTAGATGCAGTAAGAAGTATTCAGGGCGTAAAATTTGCTGTACCACTATATTCGGGATCTGGTTTAGTAAAACTTAGCTCAGGAAGATATCAGGCAACACAGATAGTCGGTATCGATGACTCAACTTTATTTGGCAGACCACAAATTATCGATGGCAATATAAACGCTATATTTAACGATGATGCCTTTATTGCGATTAAAGATTCGGATTTTTCCAAACTCGACAGCCCAAAAAATGGAACAACTTTCGAAGTTAACGATCATCGTGGAATTATTGTTGGGACAGGCAAGGTTTCTATGGGCGGACTTTTTGGAACTCCAACTTTGTATACACTTTATTCGCGAGCAATTAAGGACTTGCCTACAACACGCTTTACTATCTCTTATATTTTACTAAATCCAAAAAACACCAAAGATATATCTTATATTAAGCAAGAAGTCACCAAACTAGGATATAAAACTTGGACCAGACAGGAATTCATCGATGCAAATTCCAACTACTACATGTTTAAAACTGGTTTAGGAACCAACATAGTCATTATGACTTTAGTGAGTTTTATTGTCGGTTTATCTGTTGCCGGACAAACTTTTTATGCTTTTGTTTTGGAAAATCTTGAAAAATTTGGCGCTCTCAAAGCGATTGGCGCAAAAAAACGTGATCTTATGGAAATGATATTTTTTCAAGCCGCAATTGTAGGATTTTTAGGGTATGGCTTTGGAGTATTTGCATCTTCTACACTTATTGCACTCGCAAAATTACGCTTACCAAACTACGCTTCAGTTGTTACTTTTCCAACCATGATATTTTCTTTTTTTCTGGTACTTATTATTGTAAGTTTTTCTAGCTACATTGGCATTAGAAAAATACTTAAAATTGAACCATTTGATATTTTTAGAGGCTAAATGATTCTCGAAGCAAAAAATTTAGTTAAATGGTTTGGCACCGAAGAAAACAAAACCTACGCAGTAAAAGACGTTAGTTTTAGCGTTAATTACGGAGAAATGCTTTATATCGTTGGTCCATCAGGTTCTGGCAAAACAACGCTTTTAAGTATTATTTCCGGTATTTTGCGCCCTAATGCTGGAGTTGTATTTGTCAAAGATAAAGAGTTATGGAAACTCAATGATAATGAAATGGCGGATTTTCGGCTTTTTTCCATTGGCTTTGTTTTTCAGGATTTCCATTTGTTTCCACGTCTAACCAGCGTAGAAAATGTAGCAATCCCGCTGATTTTGCAGAAAAAAAGCTGGGAAGAAAGTATAGCAGCCGGATATAAATATCTTGAAATTGTAGGATTAAAAGATCGCGCCGACCTTCCACCACATAAATTAAGTATAGGCGAACAACAACGCGTTGCCATTGCCAGAGCGATAATTTCCGAACCTGATTTGTTGATTTTTGATGAACCTACCGCCTCTTTGGATGGAGACACCGGTAAAAAAATTATTTCCTTTGTACGGGACAATATTTTAAGCGCTAAAAAAGCAATAATTATAGTTACTCACGACAATCGGATTTATAATTATGCAACGCGCATTTTACGGATGGAAGATGGTAAAATTATGGCAAGCAATAAAGGAGAGTTTTAAATAATTTCACGGCAACTCTGCCATTAAATATACTAAACGAAAACAGGTTTCCAGGGTTAGCACAAATAGACTCGAGCAGTTTGTGTTTTCCGCTAGGCGGCAACGAATCGAGTTTAAGGAGTGTATTGGACATACATGACTCAAACGAGCGAGAAAGCCAACAACGCGGAAAACCAAAATGCGAAGAGTATAAACTGCAGAAATTGGCAATCTGTAATTAATACGTATTATTCAACAATGCCTAATTAATTTTTATGTAAATAAAATAACTATATAAATCAATATGTTCCATTTGAAAGCAAAAAAAATATTCGATATTAGCCTAAAAAAAATAATCAAAGACCAATTGTTATTTATCATCGCTGGCTTTGGGATTTTAGTCGGCGTGATAAGCGTTTATATTTATAATGTAAAGGCAAACCCTCTACCCCCAATCGGGGCAAGCTACAATCCTTATATAACTGGAATTTACGCAACCGGCATCATTGAAAGCAATCAAAAAAACGGTTCCAATATTAATATTTTTCCGGACGTATCAGGCAAAGTAGTTAAGATTTTTACTGTTGATGGTCAAGAAGTAAAGGCTGGCGACCCAATTCTTGCCATTGATGATTCTGTACAAAGAGAAATTGTCGCCAAAGACATCGCGGAAGTTAATGCCGCTTTGGCGCTTTTGCAGAAATTAAAAGCCGAACCGCGCAAAGAAAATTTAGATGTCGCGAAAGCTCAATTTGACTACGCAAAAGCTAATCTTAAAAACGTCATAGATCAATTGAATAAAGTCAAACAATCTTACAAAATTAATCCCAAATCAGTTAGCAAAAATGTTTTAGATAATGCGATTAATGCGGTAAAAATTGCCAAAGAAAATTTAAAAGTAGCTGAAGCTGAGTATAATCTGATGAAAGCTGGGGCATGGGAATATGACATTAAAAATCAGGAAAACCAATACCAGGCTCTTATAAAAACTTACCAGTCAGATAATGCACTTTTAGATAAATATTTAATAAAATCATCGATTGATGGGGTTATTTTACGCGTTAATCCAGCCTTAGGAAGCTATGTATCGCCACAAGGCAGCTATGACACTTACACCCAAGGCATGAATCCTGTCATAGTAATGGGAGTTTTGGATCCATATCTAGAAGTTAGATGTTATCTCAATGAAATTCTTGTACCAAAGTTGCCAAAACAGGAAAACATGCAGGCCAAAATTTTCATTCGCGGTGAAAACAACAAAAGTATCCCCGTGGAGTTCGTTAGAATACAGCCTTATACCATCCCGAATATTGAACTTTCCAATCAAAGACAGGAAAGAGTGGATGTGCGTGTCTTGCCTATTATTTTCAAATTTAAAAGACCGACTGATATAAATTTGTATCCCGGTCAGTTGGTTGATGTGTATATAAAAGGAAAGTAATTTACTCATTAAATATGTGTATACAGTTATACTAGAAATCCCCGCGGCAAGCCACGGGGAAATGGGGTATTATAAAGCAATATGTTATTCTCAAGGTCTCTAAAATCTACGTTATCGACCTCTTTGGTTATATTATGCACATGTATTTTAACCAACTGTACTCTTTATAAAAAACCAGTGGTTCCAAAATTACAAATCCCCTCCCATTTTAAAAACACACCCCATATCC
>Ga0209319_1001236_pt1 | contig 22071 bp, 21 predicted proteins | sample RifGroE2_FD_184000 | JGI IMG/M metagenome (GOLD analysis project Ga0209319, IMG submission 184000) | Groundwater microbial communities from Rifle, Colorado - Groundwater E2 (SPAdes) (version 2) | ecosystem: Environmental > Aquatic > Deep subsurface > Groundwater | place: Rifle, Colorado, United...
GCCCCGATCTGGTATTGAGCGAGTATTGCCCGAGCAGCCGTCACGATGTTCATATCCCGAGTTGCCGCCAGCCGCTTGTCAGATTTCTTTACAAGGTCCAGCCACTTGCCGACCTGCTTATCAACCATCTTTTTAACGTTGGCCGCTTCCCGGTACAGGTAATGATTAAGAATCTGCCGCTGTTTTGCTTCAGCCGCTTTCGCCCAATCTTTCTTTGCTGCCGCCTCGAACGCTTCCCGGCCAGCCTTGGCCGCAGCCTGTTCAAAGCGGTACGGCATCAGTTCTTCAATGGTCTTTTTGCTGATCATCTCACGCGCCAGGTCCTTAAAGAACTCAGATGAAGGAATCGATCCCATGGCCACCGATCTTGCCGCCTTGTTCTCTCCCTCTTTTGCCCGGCTGACTTTCTCCGCCGTTGCCTGAAGCCGACGCATGGCCCGGAGTTCTTCACCAAATACCTTGCCCTGTTCATCAGAATGCACCGTGAGCACCGCCTCCTCGGCCCCTGTGCCGTCCGTCAGCATGTCTCCATGCTCTTTCCTCATCCGCCTATCTGCCTCGGCCTGGATGAACTCCTTGCGATTCGGAGCGGTAATCATGGCCTCGATCAAATCAGAGCCGGACTCAAAGCCCATCATCTCTGCGACCTGATCAGCCGTGGCGCCACCCTCCTTGATGAATATCCCGCGCGGTAGACGCTTGACGATAGATTTCCCATATTGCTTTTCCAGTGACTTCCGGTCCAGTTTGATAGGCGTCTCGGCCCCGGCAAACGTGACGCCCTTTGTGAGTACCTGGATTGCCTGATAGGCTTCATCCTCCTGAGTCTCAGCGTCAACCTCATCGGCCATCTTCTTCAGGCCTTCAGCCCACCAGATTTTATTCTGCCGGGAGAGTTCAGCCAGATATTCACGTTCCAGCTTTTCGATCTGTACCGCGTAAGCCTTTTCACCCTGCTTGCGGTAGATTTGAAACTCTGCCTCAGTGACCCCCATATCAGCGGCAGTAGTAAAGACCTCCTTCATGTTTTGCCGCTTACGTGCCGCTTCGATTTCTTCATCAGAGGCAACCAGCCTGTCAAACACGCCGCGCACATCATCATTGAGTTTGACGTTGAGCGCCTTCAGTTCCTTGTAGACCTGGACGAACCACGCTTTCATTCTCTGGAAGGTACTTTGTAGCTCCACTGATGGTGCCTTACCCTCCATCAAATACGCCTCAAACGAACGCGCCAAAATTTCATGCTGTTCAACCGTCACTGAATCCTTGTCAGTTGCCCCGACATGATTGAGCAGCGTCTCGAAATCATCCTTGATCTGTTGAGGAGCGTCATCTTTCGCGGCCAAATCACCAAGTATCTCGAAATAGAAATGACCTAATTCATGTTGAAAGGTACTCAGATCAGCATTCTCAAGGAAACCGATATTGAATTTTCGATCAACACCGAACTTGATAAAGCCGCGTTTTGTATCTGCGGATTGAAAGAAAGTTGACCCACCAGTTGGCATCATTCCTGCTGTAGTTATGCTGAATCCGTTATCTGTATCAATGCCGTCTAATAGTTTTCCGCCCAGCACTTCCCCAAATGAAGCAATATTTTTAATAGCCGCATAATCATTTTGAAGCCCTGGAGCAACCATGAACATTGCCGCCCCATTCCCTTTATGAAACGCTTGCATAATTGCGCTTGACCCGCTATCTGCTTTTCCGGTCCTGAGTTTTTTCATTTCAGATAAGGTCATTGGCACAAACTGAGAAGGAACATTTTTCCCATTCACTACAATAATTCCAGAAGCCCCCGGCTCGAGAGTTTTAACGTAATCACTCAACCCGATTGAGGACGTTATTCGGGGACCGTCCGGCAGGCCAATGATCTCTCGGTCGTATGTTTCCAGCTTCTTTTTGCGCTCCCCTTTTGAGGTTATATCTTCGAGGGGTATCGCAGTTGACCCCGCGCCCGGCCTCTCGTAATACATGCCCCCACCCTCAAGCCCGACCGCGAGCATACCGCGCAACTTGATAGCGGAACCGTCGAGGACTTCAGCGATCCGGTCAGTGATTTTTCTATCCTCATTTGAAAAAGTCGGATCACCGGAAGGGTGATTGTGTGCAAGCCATACCTCAGCCGCCCCCTCGAAGTCATGGACTACGCCGAGAAGATCTCTGGGGTGGACAATGGATTGATTGAGGGACCCGGTTGTATGTTGAATAACGCCGAGAATGTCACCTTTTTTATTGGTTACAATGGCAATTAGTGCCTCTTGAGCACGAGAGGCAAGAGGAAAGGCGACATGGGCCGCTTCGGAGGGAGTTCTGACTTTCTTGATTGCGGAGTACATGGTCCCGACCTGGACCTTGCGGACCCCGCTCTCTTTTTTGGGAGTGATTATTTCCGGCTTTGTTGCTTCTGGGGAACCTTCGGGCAGGAACAGCGAGAATTGTTCTTGTACTCCTGATCCGTCCATGTCCCCAGCCACCCCACCGGAGAATCGAGCGACGGAATTATTATCTGTTCCCTGGTTGTCGGATACTGGACTGACATAAACAACACCTCCTTCTGCTGAGATAATTCTATCAGCAATGCCACCTTTGTCAAGCTGGTTCATCATATTGCCACCGTCGGCAAATTGATCAGCAGCAGCCCCCTGTAGCGCCGCCCGTATCTCCTCATTCGTCATGCCCTGAATGTCAATGTCCTGCGAATCAAGATACTCTTTCATCTGCTTGAGAGACAGTTGATCGTTGAGCAGCCGCTCGTCAAGACCATTCGGAGAATAGACGCCACGGCCGGCCACATCGTTTGCAATCGCATCCAACATGTCCCTGATTGCTGCCCCCTCGGGAAGATAGCCTTGCTCCTTTGCCGCCAGAAGTGCTTGACCCATATCAAAGCCATCTTTACGAATCAGCTTCTTACTCTGCCGCTTGCCAAGATCCAGATTCTTCAGTTTGCCGCCAGCGTCCTGCACGCCCTTTTCACTCAGCATCTCCACCAGAGACTTGCCCCGAACCGCTGAATCTTTCGGGATATCGTTTGCCCGAAGTCGATCAAGCAGAGGATCGAGCGACAAATCCACTGAGAGACGTTTTGAGAGGATATCAGGCAGCGGCCTGGTGATGGTAAGGCCATATTGTTTATAGAGCTCGTGAGCATCCTGCCCGGTCCTTGCCGCCAGCGTCCTGAATACCGACCGCATGACCTGAGCATTCCGTTCAGCAGTTCCCCGCTCCATGCCAGTGCCGAGCAGTTGACCGACAACATCATCATAGACCTTGATATCTGATTGCGTCGGAGCGATACCTTCAGCCTCGGTAATGAGATCCTGAAGCGCCTGGTCCCGACCTGTCTTGTCGAATTCCTGAGCCTCCCTCATGGTTGACGAGCCAAGCCCGAGCCGTACATCCTCGATCAGCGTCTTGTAATATTCTTCCCCGGTGAACTTCTGCGCGAACTCCTCCAGAGGGATAGCAATCTCAGAGCCAGTAGCCAGGGCCTCAAGATATTGAGAGGCGTCACCGAACATCTCAGCCGCTTTCTTCTGAGGATCGAATCCGGCAGATTGCCACAATTCCGTCAATTTATTGGCGTCTACATAGGCATGTTCAGGAGTGCCGTGTTCTTCCTTCATGGTCTTGATAAGTTCCTGCATCTTTTCCGGCATCCGTTCACGCAGTTTTGCCGCCTGGACGCCATCCCCGAGAGCAAGGAGGAAATCCCTGTTGTTGCCTGCCTGGTTGAACTTATCGACAGACGCGCCCAGCCGCTCTAGACCCTTGGCGGTGACCACCATGCCGCCGGAACCGACCAGCGTAGCAATCAAGGTTTCAGCAAACGCAGTAGGTCTTTCAGCAAGATAGGACGAAAACGGTTTGTCAGGGTTGAGAATCGCCCAATCGTTAAGATCCTGCATCAGCGTTGCCGCCTCTTCCCCGACAACCTCCTTGCCGACAAAATCCTTGGCAAACTTCATGAAGCTGCTTTTCGCCTTGAGGTTATTGACAAAGGCCAGCGCCGGGATCATCTCCGTTGCATACTCGATTGCACCCTGAGAGCCACCATAGAGGAGAGATTGACCGACACCAAGATCAGCATCACGCGCCTCTCCGTATGCCTGCCCCCCGCTTGTCAGAGACATGCTGGTAAGCATCGGTATAGTGGAGCCACCGGACATGATCGTTATTGGCAGATTGAGCAGATTTTGCCCGAGTGATTCCATGCCGGAATACAAGCCCCGCTCCATCAGGCCGGCGCCGGAAACGTCACCCTTGACCCTGCTGGCCGTCGCTTTGGATCCTGCCTGGAAATACTTTGACCACTCTGCTATGTTGCCGCCAAAGTCAGGGATACCGGTTGCCTCGGAAAGTGGTTTCGTCACCTTCTGCAACAAGTCACCGGCCACCCTCGGGACGCTCCAAAGCCCTTGAGACGTTGACCAGGGAGAGGACGCCAGAGCCCGAGCCGATTTCTTCAGCACGTCAAACGATCTCTCCAGAGCCGACATGCTTTCGATATCGTCATGAACCAGCTTGAGGTTTTCAGGATCTGCCACGAAGCGAGTAACAGCCGGAGGAGCAACCTCTATTTGATCGAGCAGCACCCTGAGACGGGCATCATCGTTGATTTCAGGCATGAGGGCCGGAGGGACGCCAGCACGTCGAGCAAGTTTGACATTCTCTGCATGTTGATCAGGATTGACGCCGTAGGACTGTACGGCAGAGGAGGAGAGTTTTTCTGTTCGATCTTGCTCTTGCTTCATTTCTTCCGCGAGATCTTCAAGCATGATTGCCCCTTTACCGCTTTGATTTGATATTCTTCACGCCACGCTCAACAAGCATCTTGTCATAAACTCGCAGCCGGTTTTTTGGCGTATCATCAAAGCCATTTGACTTGAGAAAATCGCGCACAATCACCAGATCGTCTTTCGGAATCACAATCGCCGCCGGATTCTGCACGTCAATCCGCTTTTTCTTCACCGTCCCACTGTCCGAATATCCATCTCCGAAAAAGTCTTTCGTCCTGGTTGCGACTTCCACATCCTGAAACGCCCCGACAATGGCCTTCCTTATCTGTTCCGGGTTGAATACCCTCTTACCTTCCTGCTGTTGAGCAACAAGATAGTCCTGAACCGCCGTGTAATACTGTGACTGCTTGCTCTTGTCAGTGATACCCATTGACGACATGAGAGAGTTAAAAGACTTGTTCTCCAGCTTTACAGTAGCCAGCCGCTCAGGACTTGCAAGAGACGCGTGCAGTTTTCTGAACTGACCGCCGAGAGACGGGCCGAGTTCGATAACCTTCTGACCAATCTCGAACGGTGTCATGTTCGCCACTTCGTCAGGATCCAAAGAAAGCCGCGTGAATTCCAGTTGTGCCGCCTGCTGAGATTCCTGTTTTGCAGCTGCAGCATCATACTTACGTTCCATCCTATCTTCACGGCGGCGCTGTGCACCCTGCTGTTCAACCATCCTGTTTTCCGAAAAGGTCTTATCTGAATAGCCAGCGGCCAGAGTAAGAGCCGAAGGAGTCCCGAGAGCAACAAGCTTCTTGTAAGCAGGACTCGCCAGCAGTTCGACCGGGCTCATCTTCCGGCCACCCTTTTCTGCCTCGATAATCAGCTTTTGCACCTCCATTGCCACCGTCTGTGCGCCCTGGACTTCAGCGTTTTTGATATCGGTCTGAGCCGCCCTGAGTTGAGCCTCGGCCACCTTGAACACTTCAGGTCGTGAAGAGAGCCCCTTTTGCATCTCGGATATCAGCTTATCGACAGGCTCCCCGGCCTTGAGTCTCGGGATGAACTCGAAAGCCTTATTGATACCATCCTGATTGGCAACAAGCGGCTTGATGATTCCCTGGTAGTGTGCCACGGTCTCAGGTGTCAGGGTATTGTTGCCGGTATTGTCGTCAAGAAACTGCTTGCCTTTGGCCGGATCATCCAGAAGGATCTGATTGAGCCGTTTGGAATAAGCATCGTTGACGGCCAGTTCCAAAGCAGACTTGCGGATCTGATTCGCTTCCTCACTCTCACCATATTTCTTTGTTATGCCTTCAGAGACAACGTGCTTGAGTGTGCCAAGTTCAAGCTGAAAACGGTTGTCGTCATATGCGTTGCTGCCGATATTCCGCAGGATAGACGCCTGCATTGCCCCGGTTGCCGCGTCGTTGGCCTTTGACTCCTGTGCAATAGCATGGCGGTTAAATTCATTGGAGAGCGAGTTGTAACGCTCCATCGCCATCTTTTCGAACTGCACCCGCATGTTATCAGGAATATCTTTCGGTATGCCCTCCATGGCCTTTGTCTTGTAGTCCTCAAGGTACGCCTCTTTGAACTGCATTGACTCAGCACCCTGGATATTGAGAAATCCCTCGGAACCATCTTCACCAGGATCTCCGAACTTGATAGCATTTTCATGGTCATCAAGAGTTATCCGATATTCATACGCCTTGGTCTGCAATTCCTGCTTTTGCATATCGCCAGCGATAACAGCGCCCACCTGTGCCGCTCTTTCGAGACCGGCACCCAGGCCAGCACCGAATGAAGCAGCAGACGCACCCTGAGCGCGAGGAGTTGAGATAGCGACCGACTTTACTTGTTGCTCGTCATACCGTGGGATCGTGATACCTGCCATCGTGAACCTCCAGTTATCCTACCGAATTGTTGGCAAGCATTCCTTTTTTTTAACCGTAGTACGCATTTGAGGCACCGGAAATCAGCGTACCAGCCGCGCCGATTGTGCCGGCACTGGAAGCCGCCCGACCCTGGAAGCGGTCAAGTTCCGCCTGAGCCTTGCCACCAGCACCCACCCGTTGCGCATTATTGATTGTCATCAAGGCGTCAAGCTCCCCATATCCTTTTGCCTCAACGGAGAGATCCAAAGGAGTCCCGGTTGACGAATCGAATCCGGACGCCCCGCTGTTGGCAATCTGTGTGGCGATCAGCTTTCTGGTACGCTCCTTGATCTGAGCGGCGTCAACAGAACCACGCTGCAAAGCATCAGCCGCAGCTCGTTCCTGCATCTTTGCGTTGTAATCCGCCGCCTCTTCCGCATTCTCACCAGCCGCGTAAGAACTGTATGCCGAGACGCCAACGCCTATTATCGCAATCGCAGCAGATACATATGCCATTGTCATATAAGCACCCCTCTCAATTTCTGTTCCAAATAGTTGTCATATTCTGCGAGAGTGTCACAGACAAGATGGTTTTCAATACCCTCGATATCATCCTCCTGAGTCATTTCAGCAGGTACAGAGTGAACGGTTATCCAGGTGCATTCTTCGTGGATTCTCAGCAACCTCTTTGTCCCAGCCTTGGTCTTCATGAAGAAAGGGGCAAAAAGAACCTCCGCGCCTTCAGGAGAAATAACCGTACAAGAACCGGACATGATAAAGGCAAAGTGGTCATGCTTGTGTGTTTTCGATATCCAGACAGTATCGGCAGGCATAGTCAGTTGACGGCAGTAAAGGCCAGGCGCGAAACGATGAACCGGCTCAGAATGAACCTGTGGAAGAGTTTTCATGAATTGTTCCGTTGCCTCAATGTTGCCCCTGAAGCTTTCCATCGGAAATGACTCTTTGAAAAATACCTCGATTGACTTATCCATTCTTCCGCTCCTTGTAAAACGGTATGAATTCCATATTGTATGGCCCCAGGCGTTGAGGTTCTTCCAGTGTGAAGCCGAGCCACTTCAGCCACTCAATAGCGCGAACGTTCCGAACGTCAACAAAATTCTCGATTCGACGGTAGCTGACGAGCATCTCCTCGACCTCTTTCATGCATCTCCTGAGAAAAGTATTGGCATATCTATCTAACAGGTACGTGCCAACCATCCAGACGCGACCAGTATCAGCAGCAACGGAAAGAGTTGACAAACCGAACATACAGACAGCCTCATCGTCAACAAACCCCGTGCGCGCGAAACCAGAGCGATTCAGGCTGTGATACATCGCTTCAGCAGGCGTTACCCGCGCAAAGTCCCACAGTTCGACGGCATCAGCGTGACGAACTTTCGGAACAATGGCTGGGATATGATCTATTGACGCCTGGGCGATCTCAACCTTCATCTTTTGTCCTCTTGCCGTTGATGCACATGGAAAGGTTCGTTGCAGCCCTTCAGGTCATGCGTATTTTCAACACGAACAAGCCGCTTCTCGTGATCATTCCGGCTGTCAAATAATGCCTCTAATCCCTTGTTGGTAGTTTTCGCAGTCTCGTTAATATTCTTCAGAGACTCCATAATAACCGGTAGCGTCTCGTTGCTCTTTTCGACGCCAGCTGTTACCCATTTGGCAATAACAGCAAACCCCCCGAGTGAACCGCAGATTGTGCCGACTGCATTCCAATCAATTTGCATATCAAGACCCCCCATAAGTTACTTCTGGAATAACAGCAAGTATAGACATTGGAAGTGGATCGACCTGCCGCGCAAAGATCCGGCCGGCCTTTGACCAATCTGCCTGAATCCTGAGATCCAGCAGCCCCGTGGTCTCAAGTATGGCATCGGTATATGCGGTATATTGGTCACGCTTTGCCTCGGTAAGATTGTCAACGTCCGGCCCAACCCATATACCCCTTGAATTCTCGACGATCAACGAAACATGGTTGATGATCTTGTTCTTGCTTCTGGTCTCCTGTTGAGCATTCGCAATCTCAAGAGTTTCAAAGTCTGATATGTAAGTTAAGCCGACATGGACGACGGACGCCGCCCGGTCCAGGGTGATAGCGCCATCTGTGACCACTCGTTGAGGATGGACATTGCCATCGGCCAGGATGGAAACCGTCTTTCCCTCCAGATGCGTTAAGCCGTATATCACCGTTGCCGCCGCTCCGTTGTAAGTCAGGCCGCAATCAACAAAAAAAGCATCTTCGGGATCGGTATAGAGCCGTGATGCCATACGCTCAATAAAGCGTACAGCAGCCCCGTTGATAGTTCTCTTGACCTGCAGGTAAACACGATCCTGACCACCCTCAGTGATTGCACAGCAGGACTCGACCAGGCCGTCGGTATCATGCCAGGACCAGCCGATCACTTCCTGTTCCGGTAGATATGCCAGCGAGAGCAGTATCCCGTTGTCCAGTACCACCCACACGGCAGAGAACGGATCTGACTGATAGCACCATGAAACAATCGTTCTACCCGTAAAGAGGTGATGAGAGAGAGCAGTGATATCCTGCCCGGTAAAAGCATCATCCTGGAACACGTAGCCAAGATTGCGCACACGACCGCCCTTCTCTTCAATGTAGAGGGTGTTTGATCCGGCTGTCAACGGATGGACATGAGACGACCCCGGCGCTGGCTGTTTCTTCCGGCTGATCGCCCCAGGCTTGATTACTCCATCAGTGCCGCCACGGATGAGAAACGGTCCTGCAGTTGTCAGCATGATGAGTTCAGACAATTCGAGGACGTGCCGGACTTCGATCAACTTGTTGGAGTTCATCTTGTAGGTAAGCGCGTCATCATCCAGGATGGGATTTGACGTACCGAAATCACGGAAGCCCTGAGTCCGGCTCATCCAGAATGTTTGAGGGAAAGAGTTTGACCCGGCAAAGATCATTCTTTCCTGGTCATACCCTACCGCGCCAGGATAACCATTGCTACCGCCCCATGCTCCAAAAGCCCATTTGTAACTTGGTGAATTAGAAAGGGCCAGAGTAGATGTCCCGAGTTCAAAACCGGTAATGTCGGCAACTGTGCAGCCGCTCAGTTCAAAGATATTGGCGTCTACGATAATAACCTGCCATGTCCCATCAATACCTTCAAGCACCCCGGCAATCGTCACGGAAACGCCATCCAGATAACCATGAGCCGGGACAGTTATTCTGACATTCACGGCAGGCGTTTCAGGTATTTCAGGAGGAGTGCCGGGATCATATTCAACGCCAGCGGTAACGTCCGTGATGGTGCGCTCTCCGGTCGAGTTGATAACAGCATCGGGGAATCGTTGCTGCACCACTGCCGTCACGGTTTGCGTTGTCAGAAATGCGGTTATTTCTGCGATGCCAAAGCCAGAATGAAGATACTTCCATGTTACGCCAGGATCACCATCCGCCTCGGTCCCTTCAAGAACCGTTGGCCGGACCGTTCCCGTTGTGCCGGAATCCAGCGCCTGATAATAACTGACGCCAGCCCTGCGGATCATATTTATCGTTATGGCCTTCTCCACTTCCCATCTTGCCGTGAATGCGTCAGGCGACTGTTCCAGGTAAAAGAGAACGCCTACCATATCCTCCGTAAAAAGATCAACGTTGCTTGTCAGCGTGACCGTCCCAGTAACACCATCAGCCGTAACCGTGATTGCCGTATCGATATTGATATCCTGGAATGGTCCGCCAGTAGCCTCGTAGTCGCGGATCTCCCATAGGTGATGGTCATAGCGGATCAGTTCTTGAGTCGGATAATCTGGATGGGTGATGGTAAGGACATCGTTTGATTGAGCGTATTTCAGGAAGGGAAGCGCCGCCTCGGGATATATGGTTGTTATTTCTACAGGATCGCCAACAGGAATTGCAGCGATAACAGACCATTTGCCAGCCGCTAAGTCAGTGGCGAAAACGCCGGACACGTGGAATTCCCTACATAAATAACTGACATCATCCTCAATGACGGAGTGTCCAGGAAGATAGAGAGTAGCGGTCAACCAAGCGTCAGTGCCTTCCGGCACCACAACAATGCCACCCTCTTTGATGATCCTGATCACGTAATCACCAAACTCCAGAGCATAGGATTGCTCAGACGAAAACTCGAACGGTATCAGACGGCCCTTAACTGTTGAGTCTTCCACCTCAGTTGCCAGGTAAGTACCAGCCCGGTTGATTACCCCACCGTAAGGCCGCACGATGTAATTTCGGCAGGTTTTAAGTGAACTGTAATACCGGGCAAAATCAGTACGACCATAAAGCGCCGGCGCTAGTTCGCCGCTGGTGAAGCTTGTTTGAGGAACACCTTGGCCCATGATTACGACCTCGCTGAAATGAATTCGCTTTCTTTTTCCGGCTCTTCACGCCCCTGATTGAGATCCCGGCCAGCCGCCTTGAGTATCGCCGCAGTGTATGCTTGTCCAGCCAACTGAGCCATCGACGGTTGAGCAGAAAGAGGGGAGGCGATGTATGAAGCCAGGCACCAGGCCAGAGCATCACAAAACAGAGCAGGGAATATCTGAACCCTGACAATCCTCATTGTGAAGCAAGCTTGAGCCTCGGGGATATTCGTGCAGATTGCCAGTGCATTATTTGCCTGATCCTCGACAATCTCAAATTGTTTCCTGTTGATATATTCAAGGAGATACGGATTGAAATAGTCGTCTACCTGAGGGAAATAATCACGGGGAGTCACGGCCCTGACGAACAAGCAGTTCAGTGGATAGCGGTATCGATACAGCCACTTTGACGGAGGAGTTCCGATATCCTGAAGATCTGCATACGCCCGAGTAAAGGACCAGGGCATTTCTTCAAGAGTCTTGTTAAGCGCCTGATCGTAGAATACCCGGCATACCCGCGCCTCGTTGGAATTCTCAGTGTCCAGGTTGCCGATAAACTTTGATATTCCAAGATTCCCGATTGCCATGTTACAGATCCCGACCTTATCCATGCTGACACCTCGTTATAAATAGTAGATCTGAGCAGTAACGCCGGTTCCTGATAGCTTCACATAAATGCCTGTAGCAATGCGGAACGGGATCACCAAGCCGCCAATATCATCAGCCCCTTTTACTTTGCATCGGGCAACTATAGTGCCTGAATCGTTAATGCCATCGTATACTACACACAGGCCATCATTAACCCCATCAGTGTTTACTACAATGCCGCCAATAACACATAAGCCAGTTTTGACCAATGTGGATTCGTCCAGTTCACCTGAAGCAAAATAGATTTTGTTTGACGGCCGGCCTGCAGCATCTAATTGATTCTCATGCTCTAAAGTCGGATTCATTGATTATGCCTCCGCTGTAAATGTACACTCATAAGTAAACTGGATAGAATCAACGGCCACTACGTTTATAGCCGCAAATACTGACCGATCCATCAGTGTGCCTGCTGAACTCGCGCTGAAAATACCATGCTCAGTGATTGCATACGTGCCGCCTGGTGTAACAGTACCCACAGATTTATACACTAGTGCGGAAGTCTCGGTGCTTGTCCCGGTTGCCCTTGAGCCAACTTCAGTTACCAGTGCCGTCTGGCTGTTTGCTTCTGCGGTTGTACCTGTCCCAACTCCGTGATATTTAAAAATGTCCACTGGTGAAGTAGTACTATTCTGCATTGCATCTACCAGATAGGTGACAAATGCAGTGGTCACTTTTTGTACTGATACTACGCCTAAATCCTCGTGCCTGCCATCACCGCGAATGACCTTGATAGACAGTATCCCCCATATTTCACCCATCACGCCGGAATAACCATCACGGATTGCCTTTCTAACCTCTTCCGGTGTAATCGTTCGCCCGTGAGGAACTTTGCCTTTACGAATTTGCTTACTCAACCACCAGCTTTTAATCGCCGTAATCGGACCATTTACGTGCTGGCCTGCTTTGTTCCTGAACTCCTTGCCAAATATCTTCATGTCAGCCTCCAATGATTTTGCGGAATGACGAACCAATGATTTTCATCAACTTATTTAGCGAGACTATGGGATTTAAAACAGTTGTCACAATACCAGACATCGCGCTCATAATGCCGGTTACTGCCTGGTGGAATAAGGTTGCTTCATTTGGATTCCCTGAAGGCGGAGGCAAAGTGCCTGCCATGCTTTTTGTCGTCTGCTTGACACTGCCGCCATTGGATGCTGGCACAATTCCTGTAATGGTTTTGCCCGTTTGCTTAATAATAGAGCCTGATGGAGCCGGAAGTGTACCATCGGCTAATTCATTAAAATAAACTTGACGTATGACATCGGCAGAAGGATATGGTTCGACACCTGTTACAGACTTATTAATCTGCCTGATAAAGCTTGCGATTGGAGAGGGAAATACACCTGACAACCCTTGCGTAAATGTAGTACCACCCCCACTATCCTCCACCCACACCCACACAATCTCTGGCTCGTATATCTGCCAGGGATTTTCTGAGAGGGATGCTATTTCGGCGGGGGAGAGGACGCGGTTGTAAAATAAACTGCCACTCAAATGCCCTGCTAACGGCTTGTTCGATCCAGCAGTATACCCAAGTCGCGTAGTATATGATTGCGAGTTGATGCCCGTCGCAGTTAATGCATTCGTGTAGCCGACAGATTTGACCCCGTTGACGTATAAACTGGCCGTGACCCCTTTGTTGTGAGTAACTGCTAGCGAGTATGTCTTGTTGTCTAATACAGATGATGACTCTACTACTAATGCTGCAGCATCAATTCCTTTAAAAACAAAATTAAAAACATATGCAGCAGTACTAAAATTACTAACTCTATCAAACTGAAGCAACCATTCTCCAGGAAACGTTAGCCCCGAAAAATTTGATGCTACTGCGTGATCTGCTGAAATGTTTTGTAAATTAATGCCGGGAATGATTATCGACATCTGTTCGTAATTACGAAAAAAACCTCCTAAATCGATATAGTCATCGCTGGCGTCGAAAAGACAACCCGATGCATTAAACACCGGCCCTGACAATACGTTAGCAGAACCAGATACAACATCAAAGGCAGTCTTTCCTACCCCCTCATTAAACGCCCAAGCACCCACCAATCCCTCAACACCCCAATGCCCATCAGAGCGCAGGGGAGTCCCGAGTGGTGGTTTGCTAGTGCGGCGTATGCGGATTGGTACGAGTGCCATTTATGCGCTCACATAATGAACAGGTTTGTACTGCACCACATTTGCACTGGCTGCAATAGCCGCGCCGGTGTAGTTAATAATTACGAGGCTGAAACCATCACCGACACCAGTGATAGTAAATGATTTATTCACTACCTGTCCGGTTGCAGTATAGGTAATTACAGTACCGGGCCGCAGGTTGTGTGTTGCGCCAATGGTGTACGTCCCCTCTGTTCCGGCAGGTAGAGTTGCAGTCCCACCGTCTGCGCCACACGTCCATGCCGCACCGTCGTAAAACCAAGGGACAACATAAACATGAATTGCCTTATCATTTGCCGCAGCGGTTGCATCAAGGTCAATGCTGATGTTGATGTCATACTCGCTGGCTTTCTCAGTGGTGTTATCCACTCGCGCAGATTGCCAGCCCGCCGTTGCGCTATTTGCCAGACTGTTAAGGGCGGTCACAGCCAACTGCACGTCAGTTCCTGGGGTTCTGGATACGGTACTCATTGGTGTCTCCTTATTTGATTGTCCGTACTACCGGAATGCACGCCTCACCCTGTTGTTTCAGCAGCAGTGCCATATCTTTGCGGGAGATAAAGCATTCTCCATTGATACCCCATGCGCTGCCCCATGAATTGTGCAGCCGATACAGACCTGTGCGAGTATTGAAACCGTTGCAGATGATAGCGTGACCGCCCTGCAATTCACCTGTGGGGCGAATCAGCCCGTTTTTGTCGGGGTTGCTCATGCCCTCATACCAGTTGATTCCCAAAACTGCCGGACCTTTGAAGCTTACTGCAAGGGCTAACTCAGGCTCACTGAACGCCCATCGGTATTCTTTGTACCAGCCGCGCTCTTGACCTGCTTTCATTGCAGCAAGTACACTTGACCCCTCGTAATCTTCCCCCGGCCACTCGTCTATCTGCCGGGCGCGGTAATAGACCTGTTTCGCTATGGCGTTGGTGATATCAGGGACAACAACCGGCCTTGCTGCCGCTTCCTGAGATACCGCGAAACCTGTACAAGCACCCTCACTACCCTGATCCAGATTGACAGGGCACTTCCAGGTGTACGAGCGGGGAACGGTCGCGGTGATTAATGCCCTGATCGGGAAATTGCGGCTGCGTTCGTCAAATTTCGGTATGCGGTCAAATGTCCTTGTGATCATATGCTTTCTCCCTGCGCGGTTTCGTTTTTTTCCTTTTCAATAGCTTCCTGAATGTAAGGAATAGAAAGGAGTTTATTACCTTCTACCCTTGCGACTGCATCACTCTTGCATCTATACCCTGCCGCCTTGTATGCCCTGGTCGCACACATCTCAGGATCAGCCAACAGATGCTTGATGAACGCCAGCCGTAGTGGTGGTATTTCTATCTTGCTCATAAAAGAAAAAGGGACTCAGAGGTTTGCGCCCCGAGTCCCTTCCCTTGATACAGTTTTATCGCACCGAGAAAGTCCATAGACTAAAACGGTACAGGAATTGATTAATTTGTCAATATAAAAACGTCATTGCGTTGACGGTTTAAAAGGTTAGAGCACTACATCCCCCTCTTCGTGTGCCGCCACCGATTTATAACCAGTGGCGGCACACGGTCTGCGCTACCGCTTGCCGGTGCGCTTTGTCGTTATGCCGCTCTGCATCATTTTCGCAGTAGGCAAATTTTCTTTGCTACTCCCATGCGGGTTTACAGGTTTTCCCAATTTATTTCTATTTTATCACTTGACAAATGTAAACTATGTGCTATAATAGTTTCAAATGCTGGAACAAACCAACACAGGAGGCCACACCATGGTACAGGAAATCATCAAACACGTAGACCCATGCAGCACCGGCGATGCAGACCCCGCAAAATATGCCGCACATCTGGCAACAAAATTGACCGCTGAATATCCTGATGCAAAAATCACCGTAACGGCCGGCGTTGGCCCTGACTATATCGCCGCCGATTCCATCACCGAGGAGGAGCGTATACTGGAATTCATGCATAACTGTTGGGATCGTTATGACGAGAATGAATAGCGGCAGCACAGGCCACACATGGAAAAAACAGCGCACAGACCCAATGATATGCGCCAAGTGCGAGGGGGTAAAACCCCTCGCAGAGTTCCCCGCCACAGGGAGGACATGCAAAAAATGTTTCAGCGGTATCACCGGACAATGGGCACGCGACCACATCGACCGCAAACGAGAACTCACCCGCACAGGAATGGCAAAACACCGCTGCCAGGTGAAACAACCCGAGGCCAGAGACCCCAACCAAATTAGAGATATTTTGCACATGAAATATTCTCTCCACCTGAAAAACTCTGAAATTGCGCGGCGGCGCGGAGTATCGCGCCAGTCAATCAGCCAAACGCTCATCTCATTTGAAAACTATCTAAAATCTCTCACCCCTCAGAAATGAGGGGCTTTTTTCGTTCTGACTGGCGGGCGATTCGCTGCCCTAACCAGTCGCCGCACACAGTCGCGGGAGCCGTAAACGCTGGATAAGAACCTTTTGCCGTGGTGGGCAATATCCGATATTTACAGCCTGCAGCCGGAGCCATGATGCTCCACCAGGTATTGTTTGACATGTCAATCGTGGTGCTATTAACAGTCAGGAATTGAGAGAGTAACCCATTAGGAGCCGGTCCCTGTATCCATGATCCGTTTGTTGTGGTAGGCAAATCACCAATAGCGAAAGCACCGGTTACAGCCAGGCAAAGCATGAAAACTGATAATATTAATGCACGTTTCATATTACAAACCTCCGTGGGAGTAGTTTTAAAAAGCCGCCCCGAGGCTGACCCTGCGCCAGTGTGGCCGCGCTGCCGTCGAAATGTTCACATAAATAAAAGAACTGCTGTACCTGATCTCACCGGGCAATTTTGCAGCCTTTGTCGAAGACGAGATGATATGAAATTTGGGAGCGTAACCAGGAGTTCTATCACCACTCGCAGCATAGGCAAGAGTCGCCAGGGAGACCAATAGAAAAACCAGAAATATCAATCTTTTCACGTTACACCTCCACAAGTTCAGCAGCCGCGTTAGTTGAGCCGAGAGAGTATGAGTTGCCATCTGCCGAATCTTCCCAGGTGCCAAAAGGTCGGAAGATACAAGCAGCAGACGTGCCGGCATTGACGAAGATCCCAGCACCAGGGCCGTTCTGATCCAGGAAGATAGAGCCCTTTGAAAAACCGGCCAAGCCATCAGCAGGTGTAGTCTTGCCAAACGATTCAGAGATAAAGCCGTCATCGCCCCTGCGAATTACCGTGATGCCTTCAACAGCGTTGCCAAATGAATAGGTGATGGTTTCCTCGGCCCCTATCGCCGTACACCGTAGGCGATACCATACCGGGACTTTCTCGTTGATGAACGTCATGGCCGTGGTGTCTGTCAGAGTCGCGACAGTCTGGAAACATCCCGAGTCAGGCGATGTTGATCTTTCCAGCACCACAGAGCCAGTGAATGAGCTGGCGAGAACAGCCGAGACGATTTCCTTCATATTCATTGAGACGTGACCGCTCTTGTCGCCAACTGCCGTAAATGATCCTGTTATCATGTTGCTGCCCTCCCCTTATTCGCGTTTGTGCGGTCTCTTGGTTATTCGGTCGGCTCTCTGAGATCCTTGCCGGCAGCTGAAGCACCGGGTAAATAACTCTGAACAGTGGCCTTGAGCAGTTCAAGGAGATCGGCCTTGTTCATGTTCTTGTCATACTTGACACCGGCCTGATCGAGCTGAACCATCATCTCCTTGCGTGTGGGGCCATCATCGTTCTTCACCTCATCCTTACCCTTGGCAGCCACACTGTCTACAGGGGCAAACCACTTGCCGCATTTCTCACCAGCAAACTCAAACACCTCACCTGGATAAATCCGGCGCTTGTTGTAAAATCCTGTCTCCGTTGCGATTACTTTCATATCAACCTCCGATTTTTTATATGCTCCACTACTCGACAAAATACCGGGACCGGAGCCCCGGTATCAGATCCAGCATTGGTAACTTATCCCTTATGCAATCCCATCAGCATAGGCAGGATTACCGCGCGGGATATCGCTCAGGAAGGCATTGATTTTGCCTGCCGTAACTGAAGTGGTCCCGATAGTTGCCAGCACCCCGAGATAGCGCTCATACGTAGTGCCTTGCGGTAAAGCAACACAAAGGATAGTTGCGCCCGCTGTAGCAAGAGCCCCATTGACGGCCGCGTCGTCAGTCACGATTGACGCAGACGTTGCGTGAATGGTTGCGCTGCCGTCGGTTGCAATAGCGGCCTGAGCATCAGACGCCAGGAAAAACTGGATGGTGCCAGTCGAGCCAGCGGTGATAATCTCCGTATCAACAGTGATATTGAAATACATGGGTTGTCCATTGCCGAGATCCCGAGCAACCGCCCCGAGATCCATTACGTTGCCAAGCAAAGCAGTGCCAGCGTCACCTACCACACTGGTTGCATCACAAAATTCATTTCTTGCGTCAAGTATCATCTTCAGCCTCCTTCAACAATTTGGTTTGAAAATAAGGGAGCCGAAGCCCCCTTATCGGTTAAATCCCGGCCTCAGTAGAGAGCAGAGCATCACAACGACGGATAGGAATCTTCAGGAAGGTATCGACCAGTTTGCCGTCACCTTCTTCAATCGTCTTGAAGTTCAGGGTTGACCGCTCGTTGAACTGAAGATCCAGAGCGTCAAGAGCATCCCGGTTTGCATACCACGCTGGACGCCCCATGTTCAAGGAAGGTACGCGTCGGGCTGCTTGGCGCATCAGTTGGGAAAGATTCGGCCCGGTTGTCCCGGCAGCTACGATATCCTCAAGATCGAAATTGATCCGAACGATATAGCGCCAATCCTTGACATGGAGACCGCAATCCCACTTGTAATGGGTCCGGTATCCTTCCATGCGACCACCGGCACCGTCCACGTTCTCGATTGTGATCTGCCCCTTGTCGTTGATCTGAAGGCCAGCTTTCGACCCTTTGGGATAGATACCGTGAACACTGTTTGGCCCCCAGACCACCAGCCAGATCGAAGCGTTATCGGTGGAATCAGGAGTTGCGGCAGAAGTGATAATATTATCGCCGTTCGCCGCCGTCTGATCGTTAAAACGAGGAGCAAAACCAGTGAACGCTTCGGGCTCAGTACCTTCATTGCCATAGAAAATGGTTGATGCAAGCTCCTGGTTGATCCCCTCAATCTGAGCGCGATCCTCAGACAGACGGAAAGCGGCAGTGTTGCCGTTGAGGTCGGCCAGGGCCTTATCAATCTCTGCGTATGCCTCCAACATCCCGCAGTTGTCAGTGACCTGCACAGTGCGCGATTTGCTAGGCTGAACGCCGCCGTACATTTTACGCCAGGTGGGAGCAGGGAGACCCGAGCGGATAGTGCCGCGGTGACCAGTAGGAAGATTACCTTCCAGCCAGACCATATCGGCCAGGATCTCGTTTGTTTGAGAAAGAATCTCGGCGATGGCGTCAACCTTACCCTGTGGATCGAGACGCTTGGTTACGTCAAGCAACGTCGGGCAGGTATCGGAGAGAGTCGTCCCAAACATCAAAAATGCACCAAGCCCACCCAGGCCGAGAGTACCGCCTGCAGCAACGACTTGATGAACATCAAAAGAAGCGGCACCAGCAGCCATAGCAAAAACCATCATGCACAGAGCGACCAGGCCGAGCCAAACAGATACCGTTCTAAAACTTTTCATTGAACATACCTCCATTTTGTATTGAACTGCGTGAGAATCTGACCCGCTTACCCCCTCCATGCGGTACGAGTAAATTAAACCCCTTAACTGAATATCCTATCTGCCAATGATTTTGGTGCATTCTCCCCACCAGCTCCACCCATCTTCATGCCATCCTCTTTCATGGCAGCACTGACCCGAGTGAGCAGTTTGAGAAACGGTTTGCAGTCACCAAACCGCTTGAAATAGTCCATCATCTCCTGACTCTCTTCCGGCTTCAGGAATGTATTTGCCACCCGGTTGACCGCTTCACCGGTCTGCTTGATCTTGTCGCCGCCGATTTCCTTATCAGTCTCAATCTCCTTGGTACGTGCAGCCAGTTCGTTATTCCAGACCTCAATACCCCTTGCCTTCATGCCGGGGATAACCTTCTGAGTGTAGAAATCGATCAGCTTCTGCGCCTTATCCTGGGACAGGTTAAGTTCATCTTTAAGCAGAGGCTTGAAATCATCCACCAGTTCTTTAGCCGCTTCCATGCCATCAGGAAGCTTAAAATCTTCGTAAGCATCAGGAGCCCCCTCTTTTGCTTTGTCTACATCAGCCTTGGCCTGATCTTCAGCCGCTCGTTGCTCATCACTCAGGGCCGCGCGTCGACCCTCTTCTGCTTTGGCCGGGTCTGGAGTATTGCCACCAGCACCCTGATCGTCCTTGTTGTCGTCACCAGTTCCACCATCACCGCCGCCAACACCATCGTCAGCCGGAGGGGTAGCAGTATCACCTTCTACGGCAAAGCCGAGAAAAACGGGGAACAGTAGGATGTTAATCAGTAATCGTCTCATCATCAGGCCCCAGGTCATTCTTGTGTTTTGCATCGTTCATCTCCTTTTCATCTTTGGATGACTCAATCATGAGTCTCGATAGTTGTTCAGGACACGCTTCTAAAACGTCCGTTACCAGCCTGGTTCCTACGTTGCGTTGACCATCCATGAATGAATGGATTGAATGGTCAACATTGAACCTCATCTGAAATGGTCCTGTGATATTAAGGAGACGCTTCATGAACCGGAATCCCGGCCCTGTGATCAGCAACTCCCGTATGTCGTTTAACTCCTGTTGACGCTGGGGATCTTTCTTTTCGGGCTTCTTTGCCACTGCGCTTGCTCCTGGTCAAATGCATGTCACCACAAAAACTGCACTTGTAAATGTTGATTTCCACGTCATAGAGCTTTTCAACCACATGGCTTGACCCGAGAGCCGCTTTCCGAGTCGCATAACAGACCTTGCCGCCTGACTGGAGACAGGTCTTTTTGTCCTTGTAGTTGCGCGGCCCGGTCCGATGCCGAGACATCAGCCACCTATCCCCATTCTCTGGAGTGCCGATATTTCTCCTACGTTTGTTTCACTGAGCGTTCTGGCAGCAGACGCGCCCTGAGCAAGCGCCGGCATCATCTCTGCCATCTGCTGAGCCTGTTGAGCCTTCTGCTTGAGTACCTGCTTCTGCTTGACCACTTCAGGGCTGTTGATCATCGTCGGAGGAGTCCCATACATGGCCGCATACTCCCTGACTGCCTCGCCTGCATTCAGCACATCGCCAGCATCGGTAAAGCCTATCTGCATCAGATTGCCGACGAAACCGGTAACACGCTCGACTGCGGACGTGCCGATAAGCTTTTGTGCTTGAGCCATGACCGACGTATATTCGACCTTGAGGCCCTGCCCCTGAAGTTCCTGAGGAGGAGGAGGAAATTCACCGCGCCGTAACATGATCTTGAACAAGCGACTGATAGCAGGATCGAATAGTTCAGGATTCATCCTTTCCAGTACCGGCCCGAGAACCAGCAGTTTTTCTTGATGCCGTTCCTCAACCTCCCGAGCGGTTACAGACGGAAGATCGGAAGTGGCAAAGGCCAGCATTAAGTCCTCAAAGAAGTGGGAGCGGATCTCCTGACATATCTCCTGAATGTCCTCCCGCAGTTCGCCAATCTGAGGATTAAACTGGTATGCAGGCCGGAATCCGGCATGCTGTTGTGCGGCCAGGTTGTCGATGTAAGTGACACCGCCCTCGATAATGCTTGAGCCTGTAGTACGCAGCGAGGTATCGGCCAGCATCGGAGGGTTGACCATCTTGCCGACTGCCTGAGCTTTGCGACGCTCGTACAGCTGTAGCCCCTTGACCGCCCCGAGTGCATCCATACCAGGAGAATAGCCGTAGATATCATCAGGAGCAAAGATATCCCACCGGGGAGCCATGATAGGGAACTCTTCAAAGCCCTTGATCTGCAGTACACCCTTTTCTGCCGAACTCAGCTCCCAATAGACAGACCGGAACGGCTTATCCTTTGACATCAACGAACCTGGATCATGATCGGGATTCGGCTCGACAGCATGGCCTATCTCGTGGACTGCAGTATACTCCCCCCGGTCATAGGCCTGTGTGATTGCCTTGGAACAGTTCTCCGCCCCGAACTGGTTGACGATCTGCCGAACGGTCATCGGGACCTTGCGGTACATGGTATCAACACGCAGCGTCTCGTTGAGCGCCAGGCGATAGGACCCAGTTGGGAAGGTATACATCCGGAACATTGACTCATCGTCCTCGATCATGGCAGTGCACGCAGTACCATAAGCCCCAAGAGAGCCGTACATCATCGGCATAGTATTATAAAA
>Ga0209319_1001238_pt1 | contig 22027 bp, 15 predicted proteins | sample RifGroE2_FD_184000 | JGI IMG/M metagenome (GOLD analysis project Ga0209319, IMG submission 184000) | Groundwater microbial communities from Rifle, Colorado - Groundwater E2 (SPAdes) (version 2) | ecosystem: Environmental > Aquatic > Deep subsurface > Groundwater | place: Rifle, Colorado, United...
AATATCACGGGAAACCGGGGCACGGCGCAGGAGTGGAATTTAAAATAAAGGAAGGCTCGATCACTATGCTGTCCATCAATTCAACTTACGATGGCAAGTTTAAATTTATTATTGCTGAAGGCGAATCAGTGGCCGGACCAATTCCTCCAACCGGAAATACCAATACACGCGGGTTCTTTAGGCCAGATATTAAAACATTCCTGACCCGCTGGATTAGTGAAGGGCCAACTCACCATTTTTCACTGGGGATTGGTCATCATGCCAAAACCATTGATAAAATCGCAAAGTATCTGAATATTGAATCGGTAATTATTCAAGGTGATTAATTTCAAAGAAATACCTAATAACTAAATTTATAACCATGAAATACCTAAAAAGACATTTGTCAACAATAGCATCAGTTGCTGTTTTTTCATTAGCTGCTTCTTTGTTGTTCCAGTCCTGCGTAAATAAAATTTCAAAGGGGAAAAGCGCCGGAGTGGTTTCGATTTCGGAAAATGATTTCCGTACTGTTCCTGATTCTGTTAAACCCTGGGTTTATTATTGGTGGTTGAAAGGAAATGTGACCAAAGAGCAGCTTGCACGTGATCTGGAAGAAATGAAGGCGAAAGGTGTCGGCGGATTTCTGCTTTTCGATTCACGCGGGTATTGGGACTCATACGATGGGAAGACCGGGCATGTCCCCGTTCCTTTAAATGTAAAGCATGAATTTATGAGCCCCGGTTGGCGCGAAATGGTGAAATTTGCCATGCAGGAAGCCCACCGTCTGGGTTTGAAGATGAGTATCAACCTTGCCAATACAGGTGGTTCGCTGCGAGGGCCGTGGAACATGAAAGAAAACAGGGCCAAACAACTCATCTGGACTACTTCAGATGTTCGTGGTCCGGCAAAAGTTTCAGCCCAACTCGACATTCCTGCTGATAAGAAGTATTTTCAGGATGTGGCATTGCTGGCTGTCCGTATAAAATCAAAGGATAGTTCATTGGCTAAAGGCCATGAAATCAACTTGAACGGGGAGTGGAAAACTGTATCGGCGCCAACTGAAAATGCGCCTGTTGCTGGCGAAGTTGTTGATCTCAGGGACAAAATAAGCAACGGTAAACTCCTGTGGGATGCGCCTGATGGGAACTGGCAAATCATACGTTTCGGGTTTCAGATTATCGGTGAAGAAGGGGGCGTCGATATCCTGAACTCGGGAGCAGTCACCCAATATTTCAACCTCATGGGTTCGGAGATACTGAAAGATGCAGGTCCGTTGGCCGGGGTTACCCTGACATACTTTTACAATGTAAGCTGGGAAGGTGGGCAACCCGATTGGACGGTGGGTTTCGAGAAAGAGTTTAAGAAATACCGTGGATACGACATACGCCAATACCTGCCTGTGCTGGCCGGGCTATCGCTCGAAGACCGTTCGTTGAACGAACGGTTTATGCGCGATTACCTGAAAACGGTAAGCGACTGCTTCATGCGCAATTGTTATGAGACAATAGGCAATCTTTGCCATGCCAAAGGGATATTGTGGCATTCGGAAGACGGAGGTCCCTGGCCTCGTAATGCGCCAATGTTTAAAGAGGCCGACCAGTTGACCTTCTGGGGCAAGAACGATATGCCGCAAGGCGAGTTCTGGTGTTCCGACTTAAACGATTTGGGTACAAAATCGAATGTGCGCTATGCCGCGATGGCTGGTCATATATATGGTCAACCGCTTATTGCTGTTGAAGCGTTTACCCACATGGGGCGGCATTGGACCAAATACCCGGCATATCTGAAACCTTTTGCCGATATTAACCTTATCGACGGGGCTAACTTCTTTATTTGGCACACCTTTACCGCTTCGCCGCTCGAAGTTGGCAAACCCGGGTACGAATATTTTGCCGGAACTCATATCAACCCCAACGTTACTTGGTGGGATAAAGCCGGAAACTTTTTCGATTACCTGGGGCGGTGCCAGTCGATGCTCCGTAAAGGAAAGTTTGTGGCCGATGTATGCAGCTATGTGAGCGATAAAAACTATGTGATGTGGGGGCGGGGCGAAAAATGGAACCCGAATTCGAATCTTACCCCGGTGAAAGGGTTTTCGTACGATTTGCTTAGTTCTGAAGTGCTGACTGACCTCTTATTGGTTAAAAATGGCAAACTGGTATTGCCCGATGGGATGAGTTACAGCATGCTTGTTGTTGACCTTACTGACCCGGTTATTCCGATTGAGGTTTTAGAAAAAGTAAAAAAGCTCATCGAAAACGGGGCAACCGTTGTATTAGGGAAAAACAAGCCAACCCGGGACCCGGGAATAAACGGCTACCCTGAATGTGATAAACAAATGCAACAACTGGTCAAAAACCTGTGGCCTGATGATAACGGACAGTTTCAGATCCGTTCCCTTGGAGAGGGGAAGGTCATTACCGGGACAAATATGGAAGAAATAATGAAAAAGATCAATATTTTACCCGATTTTGAGGGGCCGTTCCAATACATCCACCGGAGTGGCGAAGACTTTGACATATACTTTGTTTCGGGAGAAGGTAAAAGCGATTGCACGTTCAGGATAAACGACAGGAAACCTGAAATATGGGATCCCATAACCGGGAAAACTTCCGAAGCCATCAGTTACAGGCAAACCAGCGATGGGCGAACCATTGTTCCCCTTACGCTCGATAAAAACGGGTCGACATTTGTCGTGTTCAGGGAGAAGGCAAGTTCCAGCCACTTAACATCGGTTAGTGGCTCAGAAAACCCTGAGTGGCTCAATACCGAAGGAACCTCAAATCGGTACATTTTTTGGCAAAGCGGTGATTATCTGTTCTCGTTGACGAATGGGGCAAGCAAGAAGGTCACGGCATCGGTTTTGTCCCCGGTGGTAATTTCCAATTCATGGAACGTCACCTTTGAACCGGCAACCGGGGCGAAAAAGTTCGATTCGACTTTCAATGAGCTGACTTTATGGAATGAAAACTCCAGCCCCGAGATAAAATATTTTTCCGGATCGGCTACCTATTCCAGCACATTCACTTTAAATGACAAACAGGCAAAAAGTCCGGCCCGGGTACAGTTTTGTTTGGCACACGACATCGCGCGGGTATGGGTCAACGGGAAGGATTTGGGTGTTGTTTGGACCTTTCCCTGGCAAGTTAATTTGACTGGTTCGTTAAAAGAAGGGATCAATGAGTTAAAAATCGAAGTGACCAACTGTTGGGCCAACCGGCTCATCGGCGATGCTGGTTTGCCTGAAAATCAATGGACTACTAAAACAAATGTCCGCCGTGTACCCGACAGGTCGGTATACAAAGAAGGACACCAGGCATTTTCGGCCAAAGACGAACTTATGCCTTCGGGTTTGGTCGGTCCGGTACAGATTGAATTTGGTGTAATAAAGGAAATAACTTTCTAATGTTGAATAAATTAGTTTTTGTTGCTGGAATCCTTTTGTTGTTTTCATTTGTGTCAAAGGCTCAAATCGCTCCAGCAAAAATATTCTCCGATAATATGGTATTGCAGCGCGAGGCTGCAATACCTGTTTGGGGATCAACCAATCTGGTTGAGCAGATTACTGTTCATCTGATTTTTTCTGAAGCAAAAACCGTCGCCCAAGCAGATGGACAATAGAGAGTTGTACTACCTTCCGTTGCTGCCGACGGTTCATATACATTGAAAATAGAAGGGAATTCAGAATTTGTTGATTGGCGATGTATGGTTTGCCTCTGGGCAGTCAAATAAGGAACATCCAATGATATGAAGAATTGCATTCTGGTCAGCATGGTATTAGCAATCGTTTTCAGGTGACCGGCCTGAAAAATGCCATTGTAGGATTTATCCCGGCTATAATGTGACAGCACAAACGTTTCATGCCTATGCAAATGCCGATTATCCCTGGAAAACCGGGCAGGTTCTGTTCAAAGCAGGCGACGAAAAACTGGGAAAACATTTTGTGGTGGAAAATGTGACAGGTAATCTGGTTGTTGCGTGGTAATGTCAGGAATAGATCAATATGTAATACAGCGCGAAGATGTCGTCCTGCTGTAGAAATGATGATGTCTGCATCTGTGCATAAGTTTTTCAGAAGAACAGTTTTGTTGTATCACCGTTTCACAGTACTGTAATTTTTTCAAAATGTCCCGAAGATGGAATGTTTCTCGGAATTAAAATAAATAGTTGAATAAATATGAAACCCTTCGCGGTTGGTATTTAGTTTCCTTTCGAGGTAAAGCACCGGATCACCCGTTTTAATTTTCAGCAATTCGCTGATTTGTTTTGTAGCTTTTATGGCTTTTAACTTTTGCTCGCCGCCCGTTATTTCAATCTGATAATTGGAACGCAACAATTCGAAAAGCGATTTGTTTTCAAACGAACGGCTGGTAAACCGTGGCAGGTTGATATTCGGAAGATTGTTTATATCATAAAAGACAGGCTGATCGTTTACCAGGCGCAAACGTTCCAGATAAATGCGCCCTGATTCGCGCTCAACATCAGTCAATTCATACGAGAAATTTTCGGGCCAAGCCATAATTTGTGGTTTCGACAAAATTTGTGTTTTCAGATATTGCTGACCAATTGCCGAAGCGGTTCCCGAAATGCTCAAAATGCCAATGTCCTGCGGCGGTTTTTTTACAATACTGCCTTTTCCCTGTTTTTTAATAATATAACCATCGCGTACCAAGGCTTCCAGCGCCTGCCGCACAGTAGGGCGTGTAACTCCATGAACCGCGCATAATTCATTCTCCGAAGGGAGCATGCTCCCTTCTTCATAAGCGCCACTGAGAATATGCTTCCTGAGTATTTCGTATAGCTTTTTGTATTGCGGTAACTTTTGTTCCAAGACGCTTTGTTAATTAATTCTGATCAAAAATACAAAAAATATTTAATTTCGAATACACAACTTGTAAATACAAGTTAAAATATATAATTTTACAACCGAATATTGAAATATCCTTTATTTATATCGCATTTAAAGATATTTCAACTTTATAAATGTATGACTAATGTAATTACAAGTATAACAAAATCAATATGGCAGTTCCAGTATTAATGCCTCGTCAGGGGCAGTCGGTTGAGACCTGTATTATCGGAGAATGGTACAAGAAAAAAGGTGATCAGGTAAAAGTCGGGGACATTTTGTTCTCCTATGAAACTGACAAGGCTTCGTTCGAAGAGGAAGCGAAAGCAGAAGGTATCCTGCTTGAAATATTTTACACAGAAGGAGATGAAGTTCCCGTTCTTGAAAATGTGGCCGTCATTGGTGCGGCAGGCGAACCGGTTGAAGAATTCAGGCCGGGTGGCAGCAAGCCAGTTGAAGAAGTAAAAACCGAAACCGTAGTTGTTGCTGAAGTCGTAGCAGAAAAGCCGACAGTTGCAATACGCGAATCGTCAGATGAGGCAGTGAAAATTTCGCCCCGTGCAAAAAAACAGGCCGAGACAAAAGGAATCGATTACAATCAGTTGCAGGGAAGCGGCCCCGGCGGACGCATCATCGAACGCGATGTGGTAACGGCAGCCGAAACCATGCCGGTAATGACTTCGCTGGCAAAAGCAAAAGCTTCGGATGAAAAATTGAATGTTGGCGCTGAGACCAGTGGTTTGGGCGGTCGTGCGCTTGCCGGTGACCTCACGTCAAATAATCAGGTTTACAGCACTGATTTTGAAGTGAAGAAACTGACGAATATCCGCAAATTGATAGCCAAAGCAATGCACGCTTCGCTGCAAAACTCGGCTCAGCTTACCCATCACATGAGCGCCGACGCACGTACAATCATGGCGTTGCGCAAGAAATTGAAAAAAGATTTCGAAGCCGGGAAAGTTTCACAAAATATTACCATTAACGATTTGGTTTGTCTGGCAGTTATACGTGCACTGAAAAAATATCCGCAGGCGAACACTCATTTTTTGGGCGATAGTATGCGCTGGTTTAAAAAAGTACACCTCGGACTAGCTGTTGACACCGAACGCGGCTTGATGGTCCCGGCGGTAAAAAATGCCGATGACCTGTCGCTGGAAGGACTTTCAGCACAATTGTCAGCAATTGCAGCTCAATGCCGCCAGGGGAATATCAATCCTGAATTACTCTCGCCGGAAGCTGCAACATTTACCGTTTCGAACCTGGGTAATTACGGCGTGGAAATGTTCACACCGGTAATCAATCTTCCGCAGACTGCCATTTTGGGAGTTTGCACCATCGTTCCTCGTCCGAAGGATTTGGGCGACGGAATTTATGGTTTTGTACCGATGATGGGCCTTTCGCTTACATACGACCATCAGGCGCTGGACGGCGGCGAAGCAACTCTCTTCCTTCGGGAAATAAAAGAACAAATTGAAAATCTGACAATCTAAAAATACAGCCTCGCCTCCTTAATAATTTAGTATTAATTTATCAGGGTAAGGTTTTCGGAGGTGAGGTTTTTTTTCTGAAACTATGGAAAATATATTCGATATAGCAATTTTAGGCGGTGGACCAGCCGGATATGTAGCTGCAGAGCGTGCCGGTGCAAAGGGACTGAGCGTAGTAATTTTCGATAAACGGGCTTTGGGTGGCGTTTGCCTGAATGAAGGTTGTATTCCCACCAAAACCCTGCTCAACTCGGCAAAAGTTTTGGAATATGCACACGAAGCCGAGAAATACGGTATCACAGTTGGCGAGGTTGGTATTGATTTCAGCAAAATCATGAAGCGAAAAGATAAAGTAGTTCGCAAACTGGTTTCAGGAATCGGTGCCAAAATGAAACATGCCAAAGCTGAAGTAGTGATGGCTGAAGCAGTTATAAAAGAAAAACGCGGTTCTGAAATTACCATTGAAGCCGAAGGGAAAACATACAAAGCTGCCAACCTGCTTATTTGTACCGGTTCGGAAGCTGCCATTCCACCAATTCCGGGGTTGGACAAAAGTCAAATTCTGACCAACCGTGAAATTCTTCAATTAAAAGAATTACCCAAAAGCCTTGTGATTATTGGCGGCGGAGTGATTGGAACCGAGTTTGCCGATTTTTTCAATGCAATGGGTACAAAAATAACAGTGATTGAAATGCTTCCCGAAATTTTGACCGGGATTGATGATGACATTGCCAAATTTGTTCGCGCTGAATTTACCAAACGCGGAATCGACTTCCATTTGGGCGCAAAAGTAACCAAACTGAACGGCAAGGAAGTAACTTTTGAAAAAGATGGAAAAGAAGAAAAAATAACCGGAGAGCAGGTTTTGCTTTCGGTAGGCCGGAAAGCTAATGTGGCCGGGATCGGTCTCGAAAATATTGGTGTTGAATTTACGCCGCGCGGAGTGAAAATCGACAAAAACTGTCGCACCAACATCCCGAATGTTTATGCAGCAGGCGACATCACTGGTTTTTCGTTGCTGGCACACACGGCCAGCCGCGAAGGAGAAGTGGCCGTAAACCACATTTTGGGCCGCAAAGACCAAATGCGTTACGATGCCATTCCGGGCGTTGTTTATACTCATCCTGAAATTGCAGGCGTTGGTTTGACCGAAGCTTCAGCAAAAGAAAAAGGAATTGAAGTGGAAATTCGCAAATTGCCGATGGCTTATGCCGGACGTTTTGTCGCTGAAAACGAAGGAAAAGATGGTTTTTGCAAAGTGATTGCCGGGAAAAAATATGGCGAAATCCTCGGTGTTCACATGGTCGGCGGTGCCTGTTCCGAAATGATATGGGGAGCCTGCGCGCTGGTTGAAATGCAACTTCGGGTGAAAGATGTTCAGGAAATTGTTTTCCCGCATCCAACCGTCAGCGAAATTATTAAAGAAACGATTTTTGAATTTTAAGAGCCTCCCCCAACCTCTCCCAAGGAGGGGAGAAAGAGAGGGTCCCCGAATTATTACATTTATAAAATCTATTGTCTAATATCTAAAATCTTAAATAAATGCCTAAAATTCAATTTATTAATCCGGAAGAAGTAAGGAAAGCCGGGGAAATCACGTTCAACCCGATTCCTGTAAATCAATACAACAAAACTGTTGAAGAAGAAAAAGCCAACTTCTCAAATGAAGATTTAATTCGGATTTTCCGCGACATGGTAATCATTCGCGAATTCGAAACCATGCTCAACCAGATAAAAATCCGTGGCGATTACAACGGAATTGCATACAACCATCCCGGCCCCGCTCACTTGTCGATTGGACAGGAAGCTGCTGCTGTTGGTATGGCGTACACGTTGGGTGTCGAAGATTTTATCTTTGGGTCGCATCGTAGTCATGGCGAAATTCTCGCCAAAGGTTTGTCTGCCATTGACAAATTAAGCGATGAGCAGCTTACCAAAATTATGGAAAGTCATTTCGACGGAATTACTTTTGCTCCGGTAAAAAATAATTTTTCAGGTTCTGCAAAAGAAATGGCCATCCGTTTCCTGATATACGGAACACTGGCTGAAATTTTTGCCCGCGAAACCGGCTTCAACCGCGGATTGGGCGGTTCAATGCACGCATTTTTCACTCCATTTGGCGTATATCCGAATAATGCAATTGTTGGTGGTTCGGGAGACATCTCTGTCGGAGCCGCACTGTACAAAAAAGTAAACCGCAAAGACGGGATAGTGGTTGCCAATATCGGCGACGCATCAATGGCATGCGGACCGGTTTGGGAAGGTCTTTCGTTTGCAACGATGGACCAGTTCAACGAATTGTGGGAAGGCGATATGAAAGGCGGCCTGCCGCTGATCATCAATATCATGAACAACCAGTACGGGATGGGCGGACAAACCTGTGGCGAAACCATGGGCTACAAAGTGGCTGCCCGTATCGGCGCTGGCCTGAATGCCGACCAGATGCACGCTGAACGGGTGGATGGTTACAACCCGTTGGCCGTGATCGATGCTTACAAACGCAAACGCGAAATTCTGAAAGAAAAACGCGGACCGGTGCTGCTTGACGTACTGACCTACCGTTACAGCGGTCATTCGCCATCCGATGCTTCATCGTACCGCTCGAAAGAGGAAGTGGAAGCATGGGAAGCACAGGACTCGATCAACTGGTTCGGAAAAGAACTGGTGAAGGCAGGTGTTGCCACTGAAGCTGCTTTGGAAGAAATTAAAGCGGTCACCGGAGAGCTGATTACCTGGGGATTGAAACTAGCTATCGATGATAAAGTTTCGCCACACATGGATATGGAAAAATACCCGGAACTGATTGGCGGAATGATGTTCTCAAACGAGTCAGTTGATAAGATGGAAGACCGTAAACCCGACGTGAACCATCCGATGGAAGAAAATCCACGTGTAAAACAACTGGCCACCAAAGAACGTTTTGCCTACGATGAAACCGGCAAAGCGCATTCAAAAATAAAGACATACGCGTATCGCGATGGTATTTTCGAAGCCATCATCGATCGTTTCTACAAAGATCCAACCCTTATCGCCTACGGGGAAGAAAACCGCGACTGGGGTGGCGCTTTTGCCGTCTATCGCGGATTGACAGAGGCTCTGCCATATCACCGCTTATTCAACTCGCCGATTTCCGAAGCATCGATTGTCGGAACTGCAATTGGCTATGCAATGTGCGGTGGCCGCGTTATTCCTGAAATCATGTATTGCGACTTTTTGGGCCGTTCCGGCGACGAGGTATTCAACCAGCTTCCGAAATGGCAGGCAATGAGTGGAAATGTGATAAAAATGCCATTGGTATTGCGCGTTTCCGTGGGATCGAAATATGGCGCCCAGCATTCGCAAGATTGGACTGCATTGGCAACTCACATCCCCGGGTTGAAAGTAGTTTTTCCGGCCACTCCTTATGATGCAAAGGGCTTGATGAACGCTGCTTTGCAGGGAACCGACCCGGTAATTTTCTTCGAAAGTCAGCGTTTGTACGACATCGGCGAGCAGTTCCACAAGGGAGGTGTTCCGGCTGGTTATTACGAAATCGCTTTGGGCGAACCCGATGTGAAACGCGAAGGGAAAGATGTAACCATCCTGTCGATTGGCGCTACTTTGTATCGTGCATTGGAAGCTGCTGATATCCTTCAGGAAAAATACAACATGAGCGCCGAAGTAATTGACGCCCGTTCACTGGTTCCGTTCAATTATGAATTGGTGATTGAATCACTGAAAAAGACAGGCCGCATCATTATCACCGGCGATGCTTCTGCCCGTGGATCGTTCATGAAAGACATGGCGCAAACCATCACCGAGCTGGCATTTGACGAATTAGATGCGCCGCCGGTAGTTGTTGGCTCGCGCAACTGGATTACTCCTGCATACGAATTGGAAGAATATTTCTTCCCGCAGGCCAGTTGGATCGTAGATGCCATCCACGAAAAGATAGTTCCTTTGAAAGGTCACGTGGTGAAAAATAATTTCACGGAGAACGAACAGATTAGAAGAAATAAGTTAGGCGTTTAAGAAGCTCTTTATTCATAAGTATAGATTTTTGCCCCGTCCCGATAATGGGATGGGGTAGATTTTCGGAAATAAAGACGATTCTCAGAATAAAAGCAGTTAACTTTATTTGTTCCTGAAAAAAATAAAATATGCAAAATATTTTCACATTGCTTCCGAATGAATCGGAATTAATTAAATGGGCTTCGGAAAATGCAGACACAAATCCGATTTTAGTGAACGGGCATTTCCACACACCTTTCTCCTTCAGTGCTTTTACTGAAATTGAGCAGGCTTTTACAATGGCTCAGGATGAAGGTGTTCAGGTGTTGGGTATCAACGATTTTTATACGACTGACGGCTACGAAGAATTTACCGGACTGGCCCGGAAGTATAAAATTTTTCCGTTGTACAACATCGAATTCATGGCTTTGCAGAAAGATGAGCAGGCCAACAACATCCGGGTGAACGACCCCAACAATCCGGGGCGTACTTATTTCAGTGGAAAAGGCCTTTCTTTTCCTTTCAAGCTGAATGAAAAATACCAGGCATTGCTGGAACAGGTGCAGGAAGAAAGCAATATTCAGACTGCCGAAATGATTGATAAGCTGAATGCTTTGCTGTCTGAACTTGAAATCGGTATCCAGTTTACTGCTGAAGACATGAAAGCCCGTTATGCCCGCAATATGCTGCGCGAACGCCATATTGCAAAAGCATTGCGTGAGGCTGTTCATGAAAAATTTGATGGCGACGAAAACCGGAAATCTGTTCTCACCAAAATATTTTCAGGAAAAGAACCGAAATCGAACCTGGATGATTTTGCCGGATTGGAAAACGAAATTCGCGGCAACCTGCTGAAAGCCGGAGGCAAAGCATTTGTTCCGGAAAACGACCGTGCTTTTCTGAGCCTTGAAGAAGTTCGCGACCTGATTATCAATGGCGGAGGAATTCCTTGTTACCCCGTTTTGCTCGATAATCCGAAAGGTGAATTTACCGACTATGAAGGCGATTCGGAAGCGCTGTTTGCAAAACTTCAGGCTAAAAATATCAGCAGTCTCGAATTAATTCCCGGGCGCAATAAATTTTCAATACTGAAAGACTTTGTGAATTTCTTCTACAACAAAGGTTTTGTGATCACTTTTGGAACCGAACACAACACACCTGCACTGGAACCAGTTAAAGTTTCCTGTTCTGGCGGTGTTGATCTCGATGAGGAACTGGTTGAAATTGGTTACGAAGGAGCTTGCATCATTGCAGCTCATCAATACCTGATTGCCAAAGGAAAACCAGGCTATCTGGATGAAAACGGAAAGGCAAAAACTGAACAAAACGCTGAATTTGTGGTTTTGGGAAATGCCATCATTAAATATTTCAATTCGTAAATGACGATGCAAAATCAAATCAATAAAATCATTCCGGCTGTCCGCATGATGCTATCTGCTGACAGTCTGAAAACAGTTAAATTTTTTGCTGAAGGGGAACTTTATGAACCGGTAAAATCAATTGAAAGTTTGGTGGTTGACAATTCAGATCATGTTTTAACCGAGCTTTCAGAAAAAATAAAAAGTGCCGGTAAAAAAATTGAAGCAATTACCATTAAAGGATTTGGTACTTTGTTGGTAGCTGATTATCCAAAAGGCAATGGCCGTGTTGAACAGCGAATTGCCATTGTGACTGGCGGTGCACAGGGATTTGGCGCCGGAATAGTTGAACACCTGATGCAAAACGGCGCCAACGTGGTGGTTGCCGACCTGAATGCCGAAAAAGGACAGGAATTTGTTGACGAGTTAAATGCCACAAAACGCAATAACAAAGCATTGTTTGTTAAAACCAATGTGGCTGATGCCGCTTCGGTTGAAAACCTGATTGCCGAAACCGTGAAAGAGTTTGGCGGGCTCGATTTGTTTATCAGCAATGCAGGAATTTTACGGGCGGGTAGTCTTGACGAAATGACCCCCGAAACGTTTGAACTGATGACCAAAGTAAATTATTCGGCCTATTTCATTTGCGCAAAATATGCATCAAAAGTGCTGAAAGTGCAGAACCAGTGGAAGCCGGATCATTTTACCGACATCATCCAGATCAACTCGAAATCGGGTTTGAAAGGCAGCAATAAAAACTTTGCGTATGCCGGTGGAAAATTCGGCGGAATCGGGCTTACCCAGTCGTTTGCGCTGGAACTGATGCCGTACAGAATCAAGGTCAACTCGGTTTGTCCGGGTAACTTCTTCGACGGACCGCTGTGGGCCGATCCCGAAACCGGATTGTTTGTTCAGTATTTGAGGGCAGGAAAAGTTCCGGGAGCAAAAACAATTGACGATGTAAAACGGTTTTATGAAGCACAGGTTCCTGCCGGGCGCGGTTGTACCCCGCTCGACGTGATGCGTGCCGTTTACTATATCATTGAACAGGAATATGAAACCGGGCAGGCAGTGCCTGTTACCGGCGGACAAAATATGCTGAATTAAAAAAGATACAGGCTGCGAGCCACAAGCTACAAGCTACAAGCTGTTTGAAGCCTGTAGCCTGAGGCTTGTAGCTTTTAATCACAAAATATGAAAACAAAAGCAGTAAGAATATACGGAAAAAAAGATTTGAGGCTCGAAGAGTTCGAATTGCCGCAAATCACCGAAGATGAGATCCTGGCCAAAGTTGTGTCAGACAGTATTTGCATGTCGTCGTACAAGGCGGCAGAGCAGGCAAGCGATCACAAACGAGTTCCAAACGACATTGCTGAAAACCCGGTAATTATTGGTCACGAGTTTGCTGGCGAGTTAATTCAGGTAGGTGCCAACTGGCAGCACAAGTTTAAAGCAGGACAGAAATTTTCTATTCAGCCAGCCATTTATTATGAAGGTGGGCCTGTTGGTGTTTTGAGTGCACCCGGCTATTCATACCGGTTTATTGGTGGTGATGCAACCTATGTGATCATTCCCAAAGATGTGCTCATACAAGATTGCCTGTTGGCATACGATGGACCTGGTTTTTATCCGGCATCGCTGGCCGAACCGCTTTCGTGTGTGATTGGTGCCATGCACGCGAATTATCACACTACACCGGGGTCATATATCCACCAGATGGAGATTGTGCAAGGCGGTAAAATGGCCATTCTTGCCGGTGTTGGTCCAATGGGACTGGCTGCCATCAATTACGTGATTCGTCGTGAAGATCGTAAACCTTCGTTGATGGTTGTAACTGATATCGATCAGAGTCGCCTTGATCGTGCAGCTTCAATTTATTCTCCGGAATGGGCAAAAGAAAATGGCATTGAGCTGATTTACGTAAATACTGGAAATGTTGAAGATCCGGTTGCCAAATTGAAAGAAATTTCAGGAGGAACAGGTTACAATGATGTGTTTGTTTTTGCTCCGGTTGCACCGGTAATTGAACAAGGCGATGCAATTCTTGCTTTCGATGGCTGTTTGAACTTCTTCGCTGGTCCATCCAATCCGCAGTTGAGTGCAAAAATGAACTTCTACAATGTTCACTATGCCTATACTCACTTGGTTGGGACTTCAGGAGGAAATAATGACGACATGGTTGAATCGCTTGAAATGTTTGGTAAAGGCCTTGATCCTGCTGGTTTGGTAACACACATTGGCGGTTTGAATGCTGTAATTGAAACTACATTGCATTTGCCACAAATTCCGGGTGGAAAAAAATTGATTTACACGCATGTTGATATGCCTTTGACGGCTATTTCAGAATTTAAAGAAAAAGGGAAAACCGATCCGTTTTTTGCAAAGCTGGATGAAATAGTAGCTAAAACCAACGGACTTTGGTCGGTTGCGGCAGAAGATTATCTGCTTGCCAACGCGAAAAATATTTAACGAAGACCGACACACTGGTTTGTGTGGCATAGATTTTTAGGATTATTTGCAGATTTGCCGAAGGGGATTGGTGGATAACACTTTTCCCCTTTCTTATTCTTTTCTCATATAGGAAAACCTACCGTAAAGATTGATCCCTGTCCGGGTTGGCTGGTAACTTCGATGAAGCCGCTTTGTTTTTCGATAAACTCTTTGCAAAGAATCAAGCCCAAACCGGTACCTGCTTCGTTTTTAGTGCCTGGAACAGTTCTTAAGTCGTTTTGAAACAGTTGCCCGATTTTATCTGTGTTTATACCAATTCCTTGATCTTCAACTTCTAATAATATATATTTTTGGCCGTCAATCGTTTTGTTTTTCGATTTCAAATAAATAATGCCTCCATCAAAACTGAATTTTATAGCATTCGATATCAGGTTTCGTATGATGGTTTTCGTTAGGTTATCGTCACATTCGATTATCGTCTCATGATCAATTTCATTCCTGATATTGATGTTTTTACCTAAACAAATAGGATTGAGGAAATGTGCAGACTGATCGCACAAATCATATAAATTATAGCTCTTCCTTTCAACTTTAATAACTTCTTGCTGCGAAAGTGCCCAGTTTAAAAGGTTGTCGAGCAATTCGAATGCTTCAGAACTTGATTGCTGCAACAATTCAAGCATATTGCGCTTGCTCTGGTCGTCAAGTTCTTCGTATTCTTTCTTTAGCAAAGTACTCAGATTCATGAAATTCCCTACTGGCGTTTTCAGGTCGTGTGCAATAATCGAGAAGAATTTGTCTTTCATGGCATTCAGTTCCCTGAGCCTGCTTTCCGATTTACGGATACTTTCTTCGGAACGTTTTTTCTCTGTGATGTCATACGCATTAAAAATGACTGTATTTTCCGAACGTTTCGAAATACGGGCCATAAACCATAAGTCATTACCGGAGATTGTCAACGGATATTCGATCGTGATCAGCGTGTTTTGTGAAAGGCATTCATTGATTGACCGGTGGAAGAGGGTCGCCAGTTCCAGTTCAAAAATATCAAATACCGTTTTTCCAAGTAGTTTTTCTTCTGGCATTATCAGCAACGCCTGGTTGGTAGGAGCAATCTTCTGGTATCTGCCTTCTTTATTGAATTCAAAAATCAGGTTTTGCATCGACTGAAAAATAGCAGTCAGTTCCCGTTCGTTGTTTTTTATTTTCACCAACGATCGTGCTAGTAGCCAGCTTAAAATACTTATTACCAGAGAACTGATGATCAGTACGTAATACAATAGATTGTCCTGATCCAAATAGTTGCTCCACCCGTTTTTTGGTGCCGCAGCCAATATCCAACCGCCCGTAGGCAGATCAATATTGGTTACAACCGGATTTTTTTTGAAGACTTCGGGATTGCCCCAAAAAACTTTACCTTCTTTACCCTTTCCATCTTCTCCCTGCAATGCAAATTCGAAATCGTTAAAACTTGATTTCAATTGGGCATCATTGAACAAACGGTCGCGATATATAACAATGTCGGTTACACCCCAGAATGGTTCGTCTTTTTCCTTTTTATTGAAAATGGGGGTATAACTGATAAAAGCGATTCCTCCTTCAACCAGTTCAACCGGCCCGGCAACAAACGTCTGATGCGTACGAATGGTTTCTTCGACTATTTCTTTTCGTTGGGGATGAGCCATCAAATCGAGACCAATCGCCGCCTCATGACCTTCTTCGGGAAAAACGGAACCAATCACGCAATCTTTTGAAAGGGCCATCGTACTGATCACACTGTCGTTTTTAATCAGAATTTTTGAAAGTCTTTGAAATTCATCATTATCCAGGTCCGGATGCAGAGAAACATAAGCTGCAACACCTTTGGTATAATAAATTCTGGAATACAACGATTTTTCGAGCCTCGATTTATTTGCCGTCAGTGTTTCCAGTAAATTGGCACGAATATCTTTTTCCCATTCTCCTCTTTGCTTTCCAATAAATTGTACGGATGAAAATGCCATTGCAATGAAAACGCAAACAGCAATCAACGCAGGTACAAAATTCCATTTTTCCTTCTTGAAAGAATTTCGCTTCATAACAAAATAAAGTTTGCCTTAAAAATAGAAAAAAGAGACGGCAATTATAAAAAATGATTAAAACAATAAAAATAACAAGTCCCGGTAATGTTTTGTTTGCCGGGACTTGTTATCGTTTATTATTTTTTGCAATAACTTATTTTACCAGTTTCGATATGGCCCTGAATTCAGGAGCCCTGGACGAACGGGTCAGTTCAAAAAGAACGGATTCAGAAGATGTCATCATAATTCCTTCGTATCGGAAACGCTCGGCTGCCAGGTCAACGTTATCGAGGTTGCGCGACGAAGTGCAATCCATCACCACAACGGGCACAAACCCCGCTTCTTTTAGGTCGATAGCCGTTTGCAGAACACAAACATGCGATTCGATGCCACAGATGATCACATTCTTTGCACCGCTGTTTTTTAGTTTTTCAGCAACAACTGGTTCATCCAGGCAGCTAAAATCACGCTTTTCAATAGGATTTAAACCTGTGATCAGTGATTTTATTTCTTCCACAGTTTCTCCCAATCCTTTGGTGTATTGCTGGGTTACAACGATTGGCACAGCAAGTTCCTGCAACCCGCTGATCAGTATTTTGCAATTGTCAATCAATATTTCCTGTTCTGCCATTGCCGGGACCAAACGCTCCTGGATGTCTACAATCAATGCTATACTTTCTTCTTTTAAAATTCTCATTATTTTGTTTTATTTTTTGCAAACTGAGACTGATTACTGAACACTTTCTTACAGCTTCTTCCCCAATCGCGCCTGTTCCCTCGACTTATTTCCCAAATAACCGCCGTGATGACGTTTGGCATATTCTTCGTTCGAAAAACCGATTCGCTCCATCAGCAACACAACCAGAACATCGCCAATTACGGTCATCATGGTCGTTGAAGTGCTTGGAGTCAAGCCCAGGATGCATACTTCTTTCGGATTACCGGTCAGCAAGTGAACATCAGCCATTTTTGCCAGTTCCGAATCTTCCTGACTGGTTATCACAATCAGCGGAAGATTTTTGTAAAGCCGGTCAGCCAGTTCAACTAATTCCAGTATTTCACGGGTCTTTCCCGAATTTGAGATCAGCAAAAGTACGTCGTTCGACTGGAGTACGCCGAGATCGCCATGCTGGGCATCGGAAGGATGCAGAAAAACAGCGGGGGTTCCGGTCGAACTGAAAGTAGTTGCAATATTCAGGGCAATTTGTCCCGCTTTGCCCATGCCGCTGGCTACCAGTTTACCGCCTTTGCGGTGAACCTGTTCTTCAATAATTTTTATTGCTTTTTCAAATTCTCCGGTAACCGGAATATTCAGTACTGCTTCTGCTTCCTGACGAAGTACTGCTTTTATTTTATCAATCATGACATAATTCTTTATACTGATGCAAAACTACTTTAAAAAAATTACCAGCCAATAAATGAAGGAGGGTTATAACGAAATATCTGTATTTTTTTAAGCAAACGAATGAACAAAATGAAGGCTAATATGTCATTAGATTTTGAACATTGGTATTTGAAGTTTTCGGGAGACAGATAGAACGCATTCAATATTTATATGTTCTAAAATAGATGTATTAGTAATATTTACACTTATAAATTCATAGATATTTTAATACTTTTAAAATGTGATTGTTACTAACCTTTAAATATGTGTTATGAAAATTCATGAATACCAGGCGAGGCAGATATTCCGGGAATATGGCATCCCTGTTCCGGATGACAAACTTTGTCATTCAGTAAAAGAAGTTGAAGAAGCCGTTGCCAACAAAAACGGAATGACGGTAATAAAAGCGCAGGTTTTAGCTGGTGGACGCGGAAAGGCCGGTGGGGTTAAACTGGCGAAAACAAAAAGCGAGGCTGTTGAACATGCAAAAAAGATTCTTGGTATGGACATCAAAGGATACACAGTTGAGAAAGTACTGGTAACTGATGCGGTGGACATTAAAAAAGAATTTTACGTGGGGCTGATCAATGACCGGAATACCAAGTCTGTTATTTTAATGGTAAGCGCTGAAGGCGGTGTCGAAATTGAAGAAGTTGCCAAAACCAATCCTGAAAAAATCATCAAGTATCCGATTGATCCGTTAACCGGTTTACTCGATTACGAAGCCCGCAACATAGCAATGAAATTATTTGGTGACATAAAGCTGGTCCGTCAGGCGGCAAGCATATTCCAAAAATTGTACAAATTGTATGTTGCGACTGATTCAACGCTGGCTGAGATAAATCCGCTTATTGTAAATACGGAAGATCAAATATGGGCCATCGACGGGAAAATGAATTTTGATGACAATGCCCTGTTCCGGCAGCCGGAAATTCTGGCTATGCGCGAACCCGATGAAGACGAACTGAAAGAAATTGACGCCCACGAGAAAGGGCTTTCTTATATCAAACTTGATGGAACAATCGGTTGCATGGTGAACGGCGCAGGACTGGCGATGGCAACCATGGATATGATTAAATTGTACGGTGGATCGCCAGCCAACTTTCTGGACATCGGCGGAAGCTCGAACCCGCAAAAAGTAGTTGATGCGATGAATATCCTCTTGTCAGACAAAAATGTGAAGGCCGTAATGATCAATATCTTCGGTGGTATTACACGTTGCGACGATGTGGCGCGGGGGCTGATCAAAGCTCTTAAAATAATCAACACCGATGTTCCGATCGTGGTTCGGTTATCGGGGACCAATGCTACAGAAGGCCTTGCTATGATAGAACAAACCGGACTGCCAACGGTGAAAACCATGAGCGAAGCAGCAAAAAAAGCAATTGAATTGAGCAATCGATAAAAAATCAACAAAATCGTTATGAGTATACTAATCAACAAAAATACAAAACTGGTAGTACAGGGGATTACCGGACGAGACGGCGGATTTCACGCGTCGAAGATGAAAGAATACGGAACACAGGTAGTTGCTGGCGTTTCGCCGGGGAAAGAAGGTGAAACAGTGAATGGCATTCCGGTTTTTAACTCGGTGGAGAATGCGGTAAAAGCAACCGGGGCAAATACGTCTGTCATATTCGTTCCGGCAGCATTTGCAGCCGATGCTATTCTGGAAGCTTCCGCCGCCGGAATTGATCTGGTTATTGCCATTAGTGAAGGAGTTCCTGTAAACGATATGATCCGTGTGATGCCTATTCTGAAACGAAACAAAACCAAGCTGATTGGGCCGAATTGTCCGGGATTGATTACTCCCGGCGAATCGTTGGTGGGGATTTTGCCCGGAACCATTTTCAAAAAAGGAAATGTAGGCCTGATGTCGCGCAGTGGAACACTTACGTATGAAGTGGTAAACATGCTTACGGAAAGTAATTTAGGGCAAACTACTTGCGTTGGAATTGGTGGCGACCCTGTGGCCGGACTATATTACCTCGATTTGCTGGAGATGTTTGAAAACGATCCGGATACCGAAGCTGTTGTGCTGATCGGTGAAATTGGCGGCGATGCAGAAGAACAGGCTGCCCGTTTTATTACTGAAAAAATGAGTAAACCGGTGGTTGCTTTTATTGCCGGACAGACCGCTCCTTCGGGGAAACGGATGGGACATGCCGGAGCGATTATTTCAAGTGGTTCGGGAACTGCTGCCGAAAAAATTGCAGCCTTTGACAAAGCGGGTGTACCGGTAGCCAAAGAACCTTCAGAAATTCCGCTTTTACTGAAAGAAAAACTGATAAAAATACACGCGTAAAGCATTTTGAGATAAAAGAAGCTTGCGTCAGCATTTAGGAATAACCTGTTTTTATGGTGGTGGTAAATACTTTGCCAGTTCTCTTTTTTATTATACTTTTATTTATCATTTTTTTTGAAAGAGTGATGCCTGATTGTTGATTACCAATTACATGGCATCGTTCTTCCTTTTCAATAATCAACTTTCAATAACTTCATTTTGACAACTGAAAACGGGAGATGGTCAACTTCTGTATTTTTGTATATGAACTCAAGTACAAAATATCTAACTTTGGTTCCTAAATTTTCTCACTTTAGAAAGACAAAGACATACGCGATTTTTTGTAAACTGCAAGAGAAATGAAGACAATGAACGTATGCCATAAAATAAAAGAAGGATTATATGCAAACAAGAAATTTCATGAAAAAAATTAGACTCATAATTTTATCAATTTTTATATTTCAAACTTCTTTTTGTCAGGAGAATTATATACCGGGATATATCGTCTCGAATCGCGATACGTTGCATGGATTTATTGATTATCGTAATTGGGAAGGAAATCCTGATAAAATATTCTTTAAAGAAAAGTTAAATGATAAGAAGTCTACGTATAGTCCAATGGATATTAAAGGATTTAGTGTTCATGACGAAATGTATAAAAGTGCGATAGTAAAAACAGGAATAAGTTCGACGGAAATAAACGCATTGGAACTTGATGCCGAATTGCAATATGCAATTGACACAACCTTCTTGCAAACAATTATAAAAGGGGAAAAGTCGTTATACTTTTATAGGAACGAGGTTGGGAAAGCCCAGTTTTATATTAAGCAAGATTCGTCGTATGTTTTATTGATTTATAATAAGTATTTGAAAGAACAAGATGGGAAAACAGGAACCGCTGAGAATAGAAAATATTTAGGCCAGCTATCTTTTTATTTTCATGATTGTCCAACAATTCAATCAAAATTAACAAGTACAGGATATACCAAAAAGAGTATGGAAAACCTGTTTCTTGATTACTATAATTGCGCTCAATCAAAACTTGAATTTCAGAAAAAGACAGAAAAAACAATTGCTGAATTTGGCGTATTTGCAGGATTATCATTGACTTCTTTAAAATTCAATGCTATTGATTATTTAATGAATGCTGATTGTGACCCATCAGCAAATCTTTCAGCGGGGCTGTTTTTTGAAGTGATTCCACCAAGAAACCAACGAAAATGGTCTTTAAATAACGAGCTGATCTTTTCATCTTATAAAATAAAGGGCTTATACAATGATTATGAGAGTGAAAACAGATATACAATTTATCATACAACAATTGGGTTGTCCTACCTGAAAATGAATAATATGTTGCGGTATAAATATCCGGTTGGAAATCTCTTCGTTTACCTGAATGCCGGAATCTCAAATGGTTTTGCAATAAGTGAAATAAATACCGTTAAGAAAGAATCTAAGATATATTCATCTGAAAGAATAGATGAAGATGTGATTTTGAATGAAATAAGAAAATATGAGCAAGGGTATATTTTAGGTCTCGGCACAAAATATAAAAGATATTCTTTTGAAGTCAGATATGAAAATGGGAATGGCATGTCTGTGTCTTCACAATTAAAGTCATCATCAAATCGATTTTATTTTTTACTTGGTTGTAAATTCTGATATTCATCTTTCCCTCAGTTAAACCCAAATTACGCGATAGGAATTTCTAATGCGTAGCATTAGGTATATTTGAAGTATGGAATTCGATATAAGCTATACCAATCAAGAGATTACGCCATGGGGCGGAATGGTGTTTTTGCGCCAGATGTTGGACAAAATAGGGTTCAAATCGCAAGTTGAGAACTGTATTGATTTGCCTCAACCGGGATCAAACCGGGGTTACTCACCAGTTTCGATCATTGAATCATTTTTAGTGAGTATTTGGTGTGGGGCAAACCGGTTTATGCACACCGAAGTTACCCGCCACGATGAAGCATTGAAGAAGATATTTGGTTGGAAACAATCTCCGGCGCAGGACGTTTACAAACGCTATTTTGCCAAATTTACACAGGCCACCAACCAACGGGTAAGCGACCATTTCTATTCCTGGATATTCAACTCGGTACAGTTTGATAATTACACCCTTGATTGTGATTCATCGGTTCTGACCCGTTACGGAGAGCAACAAGGGGCCAAGCGT
>Ga0209319_1001239_pt1 | contig 22021 bp, 23 predicted proteins | sample RifGroE2_FD_184000 | JGI IMG/M metagenome (GOLD analysis project Ga0209319, IMG submission 184000) | Groundwater microbial communities from Rifle, Colorado - Groundwater E2 (SPAdes) (version 2) | ecosystem: Environmental > Aquatic > Deep subsurface > Groundwater | place: Rifle, Colorado, United...
GGAGGTGCAGCGTAATGACAGCTGATTTCCTCGAGACACTCGATGTTGAATTGATCGAAGAAGCGATTCAAGGTAAAAAACTCGAGGAAGCGTATGCGCTCGGCAAGCATTTTTACGAACAACGCTGCTATCATTCGGCTCGAAAAATATTGGGTCTTGTCACTCGCAGCGGGCGACATGCCGAAGCGCATCAACTTTCTCTTGTCGTTCGAGAAATTATTCAACAAGATGAAGAAGCCGATCGACTATTAGATGCTATAATCCGACGAATCAGCCGGGTAGGAGACACGAAGTGAACCATCCCCTTTGCTGGGGGGGGCAATCGATTGAAGGAGACGCGATGACATGAGAAGGTCTTTTGCTGCGGGATGATAATGGAGCTGTTGCAAGCTGAATTAAATGAGTAATAACAAGGTTATTTAATGCAAATTCAGGATTCTCATCGTATTTGTATCGCGCCGATGTTGCGTTATACGCATCGACATTTTCGTTATTTCATGCGACTCATTTCCAAGCATGTTTTTCTGTACACGGAAATGATTGCCGCGAATGCTTTATTACGAGGAGATGCCGAGCGTTTTTTAGCTTTCGATCCCATTGAGCATCCTATCGCGCTCCAGTTAGGAGGGAATGACCCCGCCAGTTTAGCTGCGTGCGCTCGACTCATTGAAGCGCACGGTTATGATGAAATTAATTTAAATGTCGGTTGTCCGAGTGAACGTGTGCAAGCGGGCGCTTTTGGCGCTTGTTTGATGGCAGAACCCGCATTGGTTGCTGATTGTGTTGCGTCGATGCGCCAAGCTGTTTCCATTCCCATTACGATCAAAACAAGATTGGGTGTTCAGACGAATGGAAAGCATGCTGCTTGTGCGGAATTGATTGAGCTTGCTCAACAAGCGGGATGTAAAACATTTATCATTCATGCGCGTTATGCGCAGTTAGATAAAAAATCACCGAAAGACAACCGTAAAACCGCTTTATACTATGATGAAGTGTACGCGTTGAAAAAGCATTATTCAGACTTAGAAATTATTTTAAACGGTAATGTGGAAAAAATGGATGCTATTGCTACGCATTTAACAAAGGTCGATGGCGTGATGATCGGTAGAAAAGCGTGCTATGACCCCTATGGATTGGTTGACGTTGATCGACTGTTTTTTCAGGATGATCATCCCATTTTATCGCGTGAAGAAATCATTGAACAATATTTAAGTTATGCACAAAAACATCTTTCTCCGCAGGTGTCTCAAACGATGCTTTTACAACCGTTGCAACATTTATTTTATGGATTACCGAATGCCCGAACGCTTCGTCAAACCATGGAACAAGAATTTTCAGCAAAACGATAAAAATCTCAAGCGAAATCCTGAATTTCATCTATTCTTAAATTAGAGGATGGTGAATCTCAAAACGAGATTCAGCGATTAAGGGCTTGATCAAGGAGAGTTATTTATGAAATTTGGATTATTTAAATCATCAGAAGATAATTTAACTAAAGCGTTAATCGAGTGTAATTTAGCTTTACAAGCGCCTGATAAGTCAAAGTTGGAGTTATTAGAAAACTCGTTGAAGGCGTATGAAAAAACCAATAAAGATCCGTATGCATTTGAAATAAAAGAGAGATTAGCAAAAGGCTTTCATCAGTTAGCAGAGGCTAATAAAAAAGTCGGCCGTCATACTGCATCGAGACGGTGTTCCACCGAAGAAGAAAAATTTCATCAAGAAATAACTTTGATGAAAGAATATGGGAATCTAAGACCTTTGATGCGTGCTTAATTTATCCGTGTACGTGCTGAAGAACGACTTGAAGCGCTAATGGAAACCACGGCGTGAAAGAATGACTCGATTGCTCGAGTTCTTGTGCGAGCGTTTGTAAATCAATCCAGCGATAGTTTTCTGCCTCAATCGGGTTGATCGTCACTTCTTTCGACGTAGCAAAACCGATACATACATGATCAATTTCGTTCTCAGTCAGTCCATTATCAAAATGCGCTGTGTATTGAAAAGTGCCTATTTCACGAAGCGAAATTGATAATCCCATTTCTTCTCGCAATCGTCTTTCAGCCGCAGCCAAAATGGTTTCTTGGGGTCTGGGATGTCCGCAACACGTATTGGTCCAAAGCCCGCCGGCATGATATTTATTTTTAGCACGTTGTTGTAATAGCAATTCGATGGATGTATCCGTGCGATAAAAAATAAACACTGAAAAGGCACGATGCAATAAGGCTTTTTCATGCGCTGCTTGTTTTTCAGCAACACCAATCGCTTTATCTTGATCATCGACTAAAATCACTTCTTCGTAAACCATGAGTTAATCCTTAAAAGGCGCTAGTATGTCGAGCGAGGGTATTTCTTTCATCAAGATCGGCTCGTGCTCGGCTAAAAATAATAATTTCAAATTAGGACCCGCATCTTCAGTAAAATAAACGGGGATATTTTCTTTTCGTAAGCGCCAAATCGTTTGCATCATGGCGATTGTATTCGGCTCAAAATAACAAATTGGTGGCGCGGCAGTTAGCATACACGCATGCATGGCTAACGCATTCGATTCGGCCGTTTCACCAAATTGTTTGAAATCTTTTTGCGCAATCGCGTCTTCGAGTAACGCTAAATCCTGCACTGCTTTTTTAGGCCAACACGCATAAAAAGGTGAGGTATTGATGGTTTCCCGCATGGCAACTCGAGAACTGATCGCTTTTTTTTCTTCAGAAATGAGAGCAAGTCCCAGGCGAAGTTTTGGCCACTGATAGGGTAATTGTTCGGCAAAACTGTCCATGCCGTCGGCTTCTATGCCGACATGCCATTTAACAAAACCGGATTCAATTGATCGTGCAGCGCTGCCACTGCCTAACCGAGCGAGGATCGATAATGCTTTATTGGATAAATCCCAGTGAAAGAGCTGATTGAGTGCTAAGACGAGGGCGGCATAACCACTGGCCGAAGAAGCTAACCCCGCCGCGATCGGAATATTACTGGTTGTGTTTACTTCAAAATGAAACTGTTTTTCCGTTCGGAATAAATCTAAAAAAGTGATGAGACGTTTGGCAAAGGTTGAGACAGGATCGATGTGTTGACCGTTCAAGAGAATCGAATCAATTTCGCGATTCTGAAGCGCCAATGTGGTGGTCGTTCCTTTATTTGGCAACGTGATGGATAAACTGCTGTTAATCGGCAAATTTAAACATTCATCGCGTTTTCCCCAATATTTACAGAGCGCAATATTGGTGGGTGCAAAAGCCGTCGCCGTCAAGTGAGGTTCAGCGTGCAGTTTTTCACCGAGTAGCTGATTAACGATGTGTTGGGGTTTCATCACGTAGTCCTGTTGCGGTTATTTCAATGTTGATCAATTGTTGAGGAGCGTTGAAATCATCGGCATTTAATTTTCCCAAAGCAATGACGCAATCGCCCAAGCCCGAGCCTGAAATTTTGCAGCCCTGTATTGAAGGGGATTGTTGTATTTTGTTGATGATGCTTTCGATAATCGCATCGCTTACACCCAGTGCACATTGTAATTGATAATGTTGGTTGAATATTTCACCCAGTTGTTGCCAGTGTTCTTGTTTGATAGCCAGTGCGCCTGCTTCCGCGCAAGTACCGATGAGGTGATAGAGTGAGTTAAACTTTTTTGGATTTTTTTTTGCGTTTTCTAACACATGATTCACCACAACAGGCGTCGGTGTTTTATAGCCCACATAAACCAAACTGATTGTTGGAAAAAAGGGAGACGATTTTATTTCAAGGGGATCTCGACGATAATATAATACACTGCCAAAAACACTGGCAGCAATGTCCGCGCCCGATCCAATGCCTTGTACTGTTTGAATAACCTCATAACCGAGTTGGTAAATGATTTCGGGATTGATCGTATTTATTAGCCAGCGTTGTAGCACGGCTAATGTCGCAACGGTAACCGCTGCAGAGGACCCGAGACCCACCTTATCTGAAAATTCTGATTGAATCGATAAATCAAAACCACAAGACAATTGGGATTCAAAGTGTTTGATGCTCGCCAAAATAAATTGAAAAGGAGGCGAGGGAGTTATCTGAAATCGCGAACAAGTATATTCACCCAATCGATCCGAGTGAAGATGAATTTGATTATCAGGGCGAGGGATGAGCGTGACCGTTAAACGTCGGTTGATCGCACAAACAAGCGCAGGATAGCCGTGTAATACCGCATGTTCGCCGAGCAGCATGATGCTGCCGGGCGCCGATACGCTAAATGAGGCTGACGCCATTTTGTTCCCCTTCGACTTCCTCAAGCGTATAGCCATAGTCTTGGCAAATCGATTGAATGGGTTCGGCGGTTTCACTTAAAATTAAGACGATTCCTGCATTATCGCCATTGATCGCACCAGCACCGCATATTTTTGCTGCAGCGCCTTTGTTTTCGATGGCTTGAATAAAATGCTGCACCTTTTCTGGGACCACGCCGATTTTAACGAGCAACGCGTGATTTTTTCGAATCAGCGTTTGTAATTCATCGAAATGATTTGTTTGTAATGCCGCATCAATCGCTCGAGTCGTTGTTTCGAATTCATTCCAAATATCGCTTTTCCCAAATTCTCGCAGGACGTATTCGACGCATTCCCCTGTCGACGTGGTCGGTGTGCCAGTATTGACGATATACATGGGGAAATGGGGCAAATCGCGTTTTTGAATTTTTCCCTGATCGTAGAAAAGACAGCCGCCATGAAGGGACGTTTGCAAATCCAAGCCGCTTGTTTTTCCATGTTGCAATCGTTCAGCGTCAACCCCAAAGCGAAGTAGGTGCTCATTTTTCAGATAAATTTTACAATATTTTGAAATCGCTTTTTGAACGCTTAAAATCGAAGCCGCTGATGAGCCCATGCCACAATGAATGGGAATCGTCGAAGTGGTTTTGATTTCAAGGCCGTTTAAAATTTTCGAATTGATGTGATCAAATACGTTAATAAAGGCATATTGCATCAACTCTAACGGTGTTTGTAGCACTTCTTTGATCCCGCACTTTCCTTGTGAAAATTGTTGATATTTTTCGGTGATGCGATGTTTGATTTCACGCAAAGTTTGAATGGTAAACGATTCGGCATATCGCGAACTTAATAAATTAAATGAAATCATTTTATTAAAGTGAGGGGATACGATGGTTTCCGCATAGCGATTCACAGCCATCGCAATGGCCGGGCGATCAAAGAGGACCGCATACTCACCGGAGAGAATTAATTTTCCTGGGGCTCGTGCTTTGATGACAAAAAAATCAGAATCGACGACGTCAGGTTCTGTTTGTTTTCCAGCAACTACTTCATATTGTCGCTGATGATGTTTGATCCCAGCTAATCGAAAGGCGCCGGTTTCATTATGGGGCGTATGACATTCCGTGCCGTCTTCGGGTAAGCGGAAATTATAGAAAGCCAAATATTCATCATAGGTGAGCGCTTTGCGTGCTTTTAACATTTTTTTATGATCCGCAACGCCGAGCTGATCGCGATAGCCCGGTTGTACGATGCCCGTAAAATATTCAGCCATGCAACCGGATCCATAACTGTAAAGTCCAATACGCTTATTCGTTAAATCCTGTTTTGAGTGTTCTAATAAGGATAAGAGACCAATATATAACGCCGCCGTATACGTATTGCCAATTTCTCGGGCATAAAATAAAGTATCGGTTAGTTGTTGGTTAATGGTTTCTTCGGAAAGATCTGTTTGGCCATTGATTTTAAGCAGTAATTTATGGGCTTTTTCGACCAAACGTGGAACAGGGGCATGATAACAAAAACAATCGATTTCACTGAGATTGCGCTTTGTTTGTTCGTGGTAGTGTTTCCACGTTTCTTCCAAAGCGCGGAGATAAACGAGTGTTGAATATTTGCCTTCGACGATGGCGGTATCTTGATATGCTGGTCGCCAAAAATCCATAACATCGTTTGTATAAAAACCGCTGATCGGTTCGATCGCTAAAATACGTGGGTTTGCACTTAAAATCATCGCAATCGCGCCGCATCCTTGAGAAGATTCTCCCGATGAATTTAATCCATAACGGGCGACGTCGGCGGCGATCACTAATATTTTTTTATGTGGATGGCGGACAATCATAGCGATGCCCATTTGAATCGCTGCCGTTGCAGCATAGCACGCTTGTTTTAATTCAATGACTCGACATCGCGTCGGTAATTTCAATAAGCCGTGCACATAAGTGCTGACGCTTTTTGATTGGTCGAAAGCGGATTCAGTCGCAAATAATACAGAATCAATTTCTTCTGGATTGACACGTTGCAAAACTTGTTTTGCTGCATGAGCGCCCATCGTAACAATATCTTCATCAGGTGCTGGCAACGCCATTTTACGTTGACCGAGCCCCACGTAAAATTTATCAACATCGATTTGTCGAGCTTTGGCGAGAACCGCCAAATCTAAATAATAATGAGAGGTGTAAAAGTCGATGGCATCGATACCCGCTTTAATCATAAAGGGTCCTTTTTCGTTTTTGTTCGACGTTCCAATATGAGATGACTGCGCATTAACTCATGGGGATTGGTTTGTGCTGCGAGGAGCGAAAGCTCTCCGCATAAAACGGTGGCCGCAATAATGCGCGCGAGCCTTCTCGCATTTTCTCCCACAGCGCGGGATTCAAGACAGCCGAGATGTTTGAGATTGTTTTGAACGAATGACAGTTCTTTGCCATTACCAACAGTCCCCACGATGAGATGTGGTAAGGTGACAGAAAAATACAAATCATCGTGATGTAATTCGGTATGGACGATGGCTTGTGACCCTTCGACGAGATTCGCGGCATCTTGCCCCGTCGCCAAATAGCAGCCGAGTAACATATTTGCCACATGCGCATTCGCCGTTCGAATCCCACCCGACAAAATAGAGCCCAATAAATTTTTTTTGATATGCAAATTGATGAGCGCGTCAGGGGTTGTTTTTAGTAATCGCTCGCAGGCATTTCGCGGGATCGTTATTTCGGCGATCACATTTTTGCCGCGCCCTAAAATACCGTTGATAGCCGAGACTTTTTTATCGGTACAAATATTACCGGAAATAGAGACATATCGAAGCGTGGGATAAGTTTTCAGCATCCACTGCAAGACGTGATCAGCGGCTTTGGTCACCATGTTGTGGCCGGCAGCATCGCCCGTTGATAATTCAAGTCGAAAATAGAGCAAATTGCCAACACATTGATAATGCCAATCGATGAGTCGCGCAAATCGGCTGGATTGTTCGATAATTTGCGCTATTTCTTCACGGCGTGTTTCGAGATTTTTGAGCGTCGATAAAATAATGGCCGCGCTATCGGCTTCGACAAGAATCGAGCGAGTCATACGCTCATCGATCAGCGTTGTTAGGATACCGTCCGTTTCTTGGGACACTCGAGCGCCGCGCGTTACGGAAGGCCATAAAGGTGTTTCATAAGTTGCTAAAGGAACCGTTAAATTTTCAGTTTGCGTGCTTATTCCAACAATTTTAATCGGTCCTACCAATCGCATGGGAATAGCCGCGATTTCATTCATGTCCCTAGAGTCTCCATTTTTTATAATCAGCTGAAGTGAAACAAGCCATATTATAGCAGTTTTGATTTTTTTTTGTAGGGAATCAAAAGATTCTATTTGTCCTGCGACCTGATCATAGGACAATAGAATCGTTAGCTCAGGGTGAAAAACTCAGTTTATACCTAGGGACAGCAAACGATCCGGTGAACGTTTTTTTATGAATCGACCGAAATTGTCGCATTCCCCGATGTAGTCACGCGGACGGCATTGGGTTTTCCTTTATAATGAATGTGTGCTGTGCCGGAAATTCTTCCGCTAATACTGCCATTTTTTGCGGTATTTAGAGCGATATCATTACTACCGGTGCAGACGAGAATAACATTTTGTGTGACTACTTTAGAAAAGTCGATAAAGCTATTTCCTGCTGTTTTAACCGTTAAATAATTAAGAGATCCGCCAAGGCCAATGACACGACTGGAACCGAAAACGTCCAGTCTGGCTTTATCCGCATTTGATTTTAAACTGACTGTAATGTCGCTACTGCCGGAAGCGACCAATGCTAAATTTTGAGCGCTTGTTTGAGCGAGATTGATCAGACTGTTGCCGGCGGCTTGAATTGATAAACGATTTGTTGAACTCGCACTTCCTTTGATTTGACTGTTACCGAAGGCTTCCAAGGTGAGGTGAGGAATATTGCTAAACCCGGAAAAAGCGATCTGAGAATCGCCATGCAACGTAATATTTTTTAAGGCGGACATTTTGATCGTGACGATGATAGGATCTTTAGGGCAAGACTCAAAATTCCAAAATGATCCGCAATTTTCTTTTAACGTTAATTCGCTATCGTTTTGTTCGATGGTCACTTTATTCCGATCAAAATCTTTAGGCCAGGTGATATCCATGGCGGGAGTGCCCTTGGTCATTGTTATATTAAACTGACCGGATGCCTGAATCGCATTTAAGGAAGTTGTTGATAGCGGAACGGGCTCGGCACGCGTTATGCAACTGGTGGTTAATAAAAATAAGGATAGGATAAACGGGGCAAAGCGAACCATAAATGAGCCTCCTTTGACTTGGATTCGAAAAAGTAGTGTATCACATTTGGCTAGTATTTAACCACATTTTCCTTGAAAAATCATTTTTTGATCATATCATAGTGATTGCAGTTAGTGTTTAACAAAAAGGAGGGTGTTTATGGCTATTATTCGACGTTATGATCCATGGGCTTTATTGGATAATTTATTTGATCAGCAAACCGCCAATCGAGAAGAAGATTCTTTTTTATCGATGGGCAATTGGTCGCCTTCTGTGGATATTAAAAATGAGGATAAGCGTTATTTGATTGTGGTTGATTTACCGGGTATTGCACCAGAAGACGTTCATATTTCAGTAGAAAATAATGTGATAACGATTAAAGGCGAGCGAAAAACGGAAGCCAAGGAAAACAAAGAAGGGTATTCTCGTATTGAGCGTGTGTCAGGGTCTTTTTATCGACGTTTTACATTACCGGATGATGTAGATGCTGATCATGTCAACGCCGTGTCAAAACAGGGTGTTTTAGAAATTGAAATGCCGAAATGTAAAGAGAAAGGCTCGCGAAAAATTGATGTGATTGCGAAAGCGTAAGGTTTTGCATCATTATTTTTTGCTACCATTTTCACTGTCATTTTCGAGGAATCGGAAATCTAATGTTTTGTTGTCTGGATTTCGTGATCCATCATCCCGCGACCCCAGTTAATCCTGGGGCATGTTTGATCGCGGGATGACACTTTTGTTTTAATATATGCTTAGTTATGCTTTCACACTGCGATAATTTTTTAAAAAATCATCTTTGTGCGCCGCCACATCCGCCGCAGCCTTCCCCGCAAGAAGCACATCCGCCTCCGCCACTTTCGGTATTTGGATTGCGAATCATAAATGAGTTCGTTGTTGTTGAAAAATCAATGGTTGCACCGCGTAAATATTGCTGGCTGAAGGAATCGACCAATACAGTCACCGTTGCTTTTTCTGCTTCGATCGGTACTTCAATGATTTCATCTTGTGGATGCGCCATATCTTCGAGTGAAAACCCGAATTGCATGCCACAGCAGCCGGACATTTCAGCAAATACTCGTAATTTTGCCGACAATTTGTTTTCTGTTTTTAAATATTGGTAGAGTTGCGCCGCGGCGATCGGAGTAATAGTCACTGAAAATTTTTCAGTGGGTTGTGTTGTCGTGGCCGCCATAGGCGTAGTGAGATTTTCTGTTGATTGTTCATTTGGCATGGTAAACGTCTCCTATCAGTTAAGTATTCATCAGCAGGCGTATTTTAAATATAAAGCATCGCTGATTTTATTACAATATTCATTCAAAATCTCGTAATTTTACGGATGTATTTATATATTTTTAGATGTATTGTTTCTACGCTAAAAAAGTGATTTTTTGCAATTCGCATTTTAAATAATTATTTTAAATAAAAAATGGGGAAAATATGCCAATATCAATATTATCAAGTCGGTTTTTAATGTGGGCTCAGGCAGATGATCAATTTAAATTGTATGTTGATAACGGAGATGTTGCAAACTGTTTAGACAGTATGCCTTTTTGTCTGCTTACTTTTTCAAACGAGAAAAAAAGACATTTACTCAGCGATGGTTATTTGAGCTTGTTAGATAATTTGAAGGCTGCACTCAGTATACAAAAGGTTCATGAATTACTTAAAGGTTATGCAAGGCAATTAGTTGTTGTAGTTGATGATGTTCTCAAAATACACGGCAATTTAATCGTTGAAGTAATTAATGGGTGCAGACAAGAAAAGGGAAAATTGCCAATCAACTGGTCTCATATAAAAGCAAAGATATCACGAGGATGCTTGCTAAGAGCTTTGTCATTTTTGCACGTCGAGCGCGCAAACAACGTATCGGACTCTCTCATGGATCATCTCGAAAAACTCAATAATGGGACTCCTGTGGATATCCATAGTCAATTATCAAAATTGGTGACAGCGTTGTTTCAACAAGAACGGATCGTAAACAAATCGCGTCCCGATGTAGATAATCCAGGGCGATACATGCGGTTCTAGCAAAAAGGAATTCGTATTTAAAGCCTAGCCACCATTTTTATTTATAAAAATGGTGGCAGCGCTATGATGCCAGTAGGAGATTTCACTCTCTCAATTCATTGCATCAATTCAGCATCCATGATTAAATACGCCGCATGTTTAAACCCTTATCTTTGTACATCGGATTGCGATACACGCGCGCGAAGCGACGCAATCAATTTATTTCCTTTGTTTCATTGGTTTCGATGATCGGTATCGCGCTGGGTGTGGCTGTATTAATTACCGTGTTATCGGTGATGAATGGCTTTGATCAGCAAATTCAATACCGCATTTTTTCGATGGTGCCGCACGTGACGATTTCGAGTGTGGACGGTTCGCTGCCCAATTGGCCGGCTTTAATGAAACAAGTAAATCATAATCCGCAAGTTAAAGGTGCAGCACCCGTCGTGAATGGTCAGGCGATGTTGATGAAAGACGGCACTGCGCATGCCGTGATGTTAGAAGGGATCGATCCTACGCTCGAAAAAAATATTTCCGTAATTAATGATAAAGTAATTTTAGGTTCGATGTACCGATTAAAAGCCGGTTCATTTGGTATTGCGATCGGACAAGACTTGGCGAATTCATTGGGCTTAAATGTGGGTGATGATGTGAATGTGATGATTCCGCAAGCCTCAATTACGCCTATTGGGATTTTGCCGCGTTTTAAACGCTTTACGGTTGAAGCGATTTTTAGTGTCGGAACAGGATTTGGTTTTGATTCCGATTTTGGCTTTATTCATTTAGCGGATGCCCAAAAACTGTATGTCATGGGGGATCATATTTCAGAGCTGCAAATTAAAGTCGGCAATTTATTTCAAGCACCCGCGATTGCGGTAGCACTTCAAAAACAATTGGGATTTCAGTATCAGATCAGTGATTGGACAGATCGGTATGGTACTTATTATCATGCCGTGCAGATGGAAAAAACGATGATGTTTTTTATTTTGCTCTTGCTGATTGCGATTGCTGTATTTAATTTAGTGTCGAGTTTGGTCATGCTCGTTAATGATAAACAAGCCGATATTGCTATTTTGAGAACGTTCGGTGCGACGCCAAGATTAGTCATGAGTGTGTTCGTTGTGCAAGGTTGTATTGTGGGTGTTGTCGGGACATTGTTAGGGGTTGTTGCAGGGGTTGTTTTATCACTGAATGCGACTGCACTTGTGAATTTGATCCAATCGACTTTCCATGTACAATTAATAGCGTCCGGTGTTTATTTTGTCGATTATTTACCTTCGCAATTACAATGGATCGATGTGTTACATATTTCGATTGCCGCGTTAGCGATGAGTTTATTGGCAACGGTTTATCCGGCATGGCGCGCTGCGCGTATTCAACCGGTCGAGGCATTACGTTATGAATAATAAAACAGTGCTCGCTTGTCAAAACTTAAAAAAATCTTTTCATGATGCGAATCATGAATTAAAAATTTTAGAACGCATCAGTTTTTCCGTTGAGGCCAATCAACTGATTGGTATTTTAGGGTCTTCTGGATCAGGGAAAAGTACTTTTTTACATTTATTGGGCGGACTTGATGATCCGACGTCGGGTGAAGTGTATTGGAATGATCAGCCGATTAACCAATTATCAGAAGCCAAAAAATGCGCATTTCGTAATCGTCATTTAGGCTTTATTTATCAATTTCATTATTTATTGCCAGAATTCACCGCATTAGAAAATGTCGCGATGCCTTTATTGATTGCCGGCGCTTCTATTCATGCCGCGCAACAAACGGCCAAAGATTTTTTGTGTAAGGTTGGGTTAGGGGAGCGATTAACCCACAAATTGGGTGAGTTGTCAGGTGGAGAAAGACAACGTACGGCCATTGCACGCGCATTAGTGACTCGACCCCAATGTGTATTGGCCGATGAACCTACGGGTAATTTAGACCATGCAACAGCCGAACACGTGCTTTCAGTAATGCTCGATTTGCAACGTGAGCTAGGAACCAGTTTTGTGATTGTGACCCATGATCTTGCTTTAGCAAAAAAAATGCAGCGATGTTATGCGCTGCAGGATGGCCAATTAACAACTGTGAGAGAGCGGTAGGTTTATCCTGTCTTGTTGTTATTTTCTTTGAGAGAATCGATAAATAAATAGCGTGATAAAATAACCCAATACGCTTGAAATCAATCCACAGACAACCACCCCGAGTAAAAGCGGTAAAGCTATCGCATGAAAATAGGTTGTTATCCAATGAAGCGAATGTTGGAACGGTATTTCTTTATTCGAGGATCTGTAAAGAATTAAAAATCCCATTTTATACCCTAAATACAGCATTGGCACCATGGTAATTGGGTTGGACGCCCATACTAAAGCAATCGCAATAAATAAATTAGCACGTAATAATAACGCTAATGCGGCGGCAATGATCATTTGGCCCGGCACGGGCAGCCAACAAGCAAACAATCCCACAGCAACCGCTCTGGGTAAGTTTTTCTGATTGATTTCCCAATACATTGGTTCGTGAAGTAATGCCCCAAATATTTTCAAATGGGGGTGGTTTTCAATATCTTGTCGTTTGGGTAAAAAACGTTGCATAAATTTTAGTTGCATTGGTTTTGTTTGACCCTTGTGAATGAATGCCTTTATAATGTAATTCTTCTGCGAATGCAAAAAATTCTTTATATACGAGGAGCTGTATTTATGCCGTCATTTGATATCGTTTCAAAAATTGATTCACATGAGCTAACCAATGCTATTGATCAAGCTAATCGAGAAGTGCAAAACCGTTTTGACTTTAAAGGATCGAATGCTAATTTTACTTTGGATAAACAAACTGTTTCCTTGCTAGCGCCTTCTGATTTTCAATTGAAACAGATGAATGATATTTTATGTAATAAATTATCGAAACGTAATATCGATTTACGGACGTTAGAATATAAAGATCCCGAAGTGCATCTGCATGAAGCCAAGCAAGAAGTTCAAATCAAAGAAGGCATTGACCAGGCTGTCGCTAAACAAATCGTTAAGCTTCTTAAAGATGCCAAGCTGAAAGTTCAGGCGGCTATTCAAGGCGATCAGATTCGTGTGACCGGCAATAAAAAAGATGATTTGCAATCGGCGATTGCACTTTTACGTGAGTCAAAATTGACGATCCCGGTGCAGTTCATTAATTATCGCGACTAACGTTGTTTCCCTGGATCTCGTGATCATGACGAGGACGTTGATTAAGTGTGCGTTATTTTTCTGTCATCCCACGGTCAAGCCGCGGGATGACAGAAAAGCGAGAACAAAATAAGCTCGAAGCCCGAGTAAAAATAAGATGACCTGCTCAGTCAATTGCTTTTTGTTCTGTGCAGAAGTGTTCGTTATCGGGTGATGATCGATCGCATGTCTAGATTGTTTTTTCGCACAACGCGATGACTTGATTGTTCAGTTCAGTTTTCTATCAAATTATTTTACTTGAATTGAAATCATGATTATTCCCTATGCTTTTTTATTTTTACTCGGTTGTTGCAGTATTTATTGCTTTAGAAGCATGCCGAATTTATGGATACCGGTCGTTGTATTGATCACAGCGGGATTGTTCCATTTGCAGTTTCGGAAACGTGTGACAGAATTATCTTTTATTTTTATGCTGGGTTGTTGTTACGTTCTATTTGTTTCTTATCATCATTTACATCATGCCTTGCCAAAAGCCGATGAAACAAAAGATCTGATGGTCGTGGGCCGGATTATTTCTTTGCCCGAGCAGAAAATACCGAGTACGGAATTTCTTTTTAAAATATCAACCATCGATGAGATCCCCATTCATTTAACTGCACGTTTAAGTTGGTATGGTCATGTGCCTAATTTACAAGCTGGGGAAATTTGGCGTCTTCATGTGCGCGTGAAACGACCACGCGGTTATTCAAATCCGGGCGGATTTGATTATGAGGCGTGGCTATTTTTAAATGATATTGGCGCAACGGGATTCGTCATCAATTCACCTGAAAATAAAAAGATCGCGTCAGTCAGTGTGATGTATGACATAGATCATTGGCGTATGGAAATGCTTGCACATTTAAAGCAATTATTTCCGCATGAAGCAGCGTTGAGTTTTTTAACGGCCTTAATGCTGGGAGATAGAGGACTGTTGACGACAGAGCAATGGAAAGTATTGCAAGTGACAGGGACAGAGCATTTAATTGCAATCGCTGGATTGCATATTGGCTTGATCGATGGTTTTGTTTATTGTTTTATTAATTTTCTCTGGCGGCGTAGTCGTCATTTTATGCTCTATGTGCCTGCTCAAATTGCTGCCAGTAGCGGCGGATTTATGGCCGCGTTATTTTATAGTATGCTCGCTGGATTTCCGCTGCAAACAAAACGTGCGTTGATCATGTTGGCAGCTGGATTGATTGGCGTTTTGTGTCGACGACGTTTTTTGTCTTGGCAAAGTTTTAGTTTGGCTTTGTTATGGGTTCTATTCTTAAATCCACTCGACGTATTAAGTGAAAGTTTTTGGTTGTCATTTGCAACTGTCGCTTGGATTATTTTGGCGCTGAATCATCGCCCGATAGGTGAGGGGTGGCGTCGTTATATTTATCTTCAATGGACCATCACGTTGGGCTTATTGCCACTGACACTGATTTTCTTTTCTCAAATATCCTGCCTAGGGTTTTTTGCCAATTTGATTGTGGTTCCGTGGTTTGCCTTGATCATTATGCCCTGTTGTTTTTTGGGTGATTTGTTTCTAATGACGCTACCTGTTATAGCGAAAATTTTACTCCTGTTTGTGTTATTGAATATCAAGGTTATGTTTGCTTTCCTATCCTATTTGTCGAATTTTTCAGCTTTGATTTGGCAGCCAGCTTTTCCAACGCCGTTGATTTTTTGTTTAACGTTGATGGGCGTGTTCCTTTTGTTGACGACTCAAAAAAATTGGATTCGGGGTCTCTCCATCGTGTGTTTTTTACCGCTCATTTTTTCGCGCGCACCATCGCCGCAATTGGGTGAATGGTGGGTTACGTTATTGGATGTCGGGCAAGGCTTATCGACGGTCATTCAAACCGCACATCATGTATTGATTTATGATACGGGACCGCGCTTTGGACCCGAGCAAGATGCTGCGCAATTTGTGATTATCCCGTTTCTTAACCGGCAGGGGATTCACCATATCGATCGAATTATCGTGAGTCATGGCGATGAAGATCATAGTGGTGGCGCCAACACATTGTTGAAAACGATGCATGTGGATAGCTTAATGACCAGTGATACCGATTTGTTTAAATCAACTTATCCAGGCGTGGCACCCTGTGAAGAAAACACGCATTGGCGATGGGATGGGGTTGATTTTCAATTCTTATCGCCGCCGGCCGGGTTGCCTTATCAGGATAACAACAGCTCCTGTGTATTAAAAATTTATGACGGGCATCATAGTGTATTATTCACAGGCGATATTGAAGCATCGTTAGAATCAGATTTGATTCATCGAGAGCGAACTCAGTTGCCATCAGAAATTTTAGTTGCGCCGCATCATGGGAGCAAGACGTCCTCATCACCTGATTTTGTGGCGGCTGTTCAGCCGCGCTATGTATTATATCCCGTTGGTTATTTAAATCGGTTTCATTTTCCGCATCCGAGTGTTGTTCAAAGATATCAATCTGTGTTAGCGAAGCAATTTGATACGGCAACAGACGGCGCGATTACTTTTAAAATCGATCCAAATCATGATGAGATGGCGTTAACACTGTATCGATTAACGGATCAATCTATTTGGCGAAGTCATTAAGTGCAACGCGAGAATAGGGTGTTGAGTATGAGCCGGAATTGAAACTTGCCTCAACCCGATCGAGGACGAGAATGGTATGGCTGGTTTTTTATCAGGTTAATTTGATTGAATACCTAGAGTCTCTACTTTATAATGCGATCTCTTTTCGTCGGGGCGTAGCGCAGCCTGGTAGCGCACATGCATGGGGTGCATGTGGTCGCTGGTTCAAATCCAGTCGCCCCGACCAACACTTTGTTGATGTCGTGAGACTCAATTTTCCGGAAGAGGTGCCTGTGGGATTTCATTTAGAATTACTCGTTGCAGCGATTATTTTAGTTATTACATTGGCTGGTGGGTTGTTTCCTATTTTTTTAAATGCAACACAAACAGCGCAGCAAATTTTAGTGTGCGGAGAAGCCTTTAGCGGAGGTGTTTTTCTGGGTGCAGGATTTATTCATTTGTTGGGTGATTCGCAAGCGCTATTCCAACAGCTCGGTTGTGGTCGTTATCCTCTTAGTTTTGCAATTTGCGCCTTGTCTATTTTTTTATTACAAGTAATCGAAGAAGGGGTGACCCATTGCTTTCAACATCGCGGATCTGGCAAGGTGGGTTGGATTGCTTATTTGTTAATTATTTTACTATCCATTCACTCGATATTGGAAGGTGCGGCACTGGGCGTTGAAACGACTTTGGCAGGATTTGTGCTGATTTTCATCGCCATCATTTCTCATAAAGGGGCCGAATCATTTTCGTTAGGCGTTAATATGCGAAAAAGCCGACTTGTGCAGGTGGTGATGACGCGATTGATGTTTTTATTTTCATTGATGACGCCCGTGGGTATTTTATTGGGATCGGTTTTAATGCATTTTGTGCAAGGATATAAAGGCCAATGTATTCAAGCGGTTTTCGATGCGGTGGCAGCGGGTACTTTCATTTATATTGCGGCTTTCCATGCAGCAACACATGATTGCTGTGATGAATCAATCACGGTTTCTATATTTTATCGTTGGTTTTATTTTTTATGTGGGTTGTGCTTGATGGCGGTGGTTGCGATATGGTGCTAACCTCGTTGCACTTTGATTTGTAACTTTGTTGTCTTCCTCGTTTGTCATGCTTATGTATTTCAATACACTCCGCTGACTCACTCGTTGACGCGACATTAAAAATCAAATTGCTCGGGGTGGTTGTGGTAAGCCCCGTCGCATTTTGATCGGTGAACCAAATTGCTTGGGGCTATCTGCACCCACGAAAGGGGTGCTTGTTAGGTGAAGATTACTTTTTAGACTTTGATTTGGCTTTTTTGCTTGTGCTGGATTTCTTGGCTTTTTTATCCGGCGTTCTTTGATAAACTTTTTCAAATTCATCTAAAGCTTGTTGCAGGAATTTTTCCATGGACATAGCCTTTTTATCCGCTTCTTCCAAGGCATCGGTATATCCTGCCATATAGGCTTCTTCGAGCAATATTTCCAAATCTTCTTCGAAAGATTTTTTCAGTGAGCTAATTTCTTTTGTTTGCGCGCTGATGATTTCTTTCGATTTTTTTAACTCTTTTTGCAATTGTTGCAGATCAGTTGTTTTTCGTGGCATAAGTTTTCTCCCTGAGTGATAATTTGCATAATCATTATAAGGGAAAAACTTTTATTAGTAACTCTTTTTTATTATCGTTATAATCATTCCAGTTTTAATGAGATAGGGTTTGCGATGGTGTTTTTTAATTTGAATCTAAAAAAGTGCGTCATGGGTTTGTTGATGTTGTCATCGTCGCTGATGGCCATGACTGCTTTTTCAGCAACGGAACAAGATCCGCTCGAACCGATGAATCGAATGATTTTTAAATTTAATGAAAAGCTCGATAAATACGCTTTAAAACCGGCTGCTGAATTTTATAATGCAGCTATTCCTCGCCCATTAAATACCGCCATTGATCATGCCTATGTCAATTTTTCGACATTCCCTTTTGTGATCAATGATGTGTTACAGGCAAATTTTTACCAGTCCGCTTCGGATAGTTGGCGTCTCATCGTTAATAGTACTGTTGGGGTTGGTGGTGCATTTGATGTGGGTTCTGATATTGGGTTGGAAAAACAGGTGAATTCATTTGGGATGACGTTGAACAAGTGGGGTTATCATCAATCGAGCTATTTGGTTTTACCTGTTTTTGGGCCGAGCAATATTCGCAATGCAATGGGGTTGGGCGTAGATATTTTTGCGTTTTCGCCCGTGCGTTTTATGTCGAAATCTACGGTATGGGCTTTCTTAATCCCACTGGGAGTGATTGATCAACGCGCTCAAATGCTACGTTTTCAAACAGTCATCAATGAATTATCTATTGATCCTTATGTTTTCTACCGAGATGCTTATTTGCAGCATCAGAATTATTTAGTAGAGCAAAATACAGAGGCTAAAGAAGAAGAGAAAATTGACAGTAAAAATAATAACGAAAAAACAGATTCAGATTATTATTATTTAGATGAGTAACCGTCAATGATGGCGCCCCGAAGAGGATTTGAACCTCTGACCTTTCCCTTAGGAGGGGAATGCGCTATCCAACTGTGCCATCGGGGCAAAATAAAAAAACGAGATAGAATAGTAGGATTTTTGTTAAGAAAAAGTCAAGCAAATTGGTACCGAGGGTCGGAATCGAACCGACACAGTGTCACCACCACCGGATTTTGAGTCCGGCGCGTCTACCAGTTCCGCCACCCCGGCATAAAAAGCAATGGCAGTATACCAAACTTCTTTTTAACGTCAATTTGTAAATTCATTTTGTAACCTGAATTTTCCACTAGCGCTTCAGAGAGAGTAGTGTGCTGTCTTTTGTCCAGATTATTTTTAATCAACCTTAAAATTGAGAAGGACCCTGAGCAGCGAAGTGAGATAGCGGCAAATGAATGGAATTCAAATGGATCCCGCGGGATGGCGGAATACAAGCTGTGGCTTGATAAAGCCTGACTCATGCGCGAGGCCAATAAGGCCAATTCAATCGCTTACTTCTCTTCCGTTATTCCGAGCTCAGGTTAATCAGTGTGCTTCGAACCCCTTCATTCGCTTTTGTATCATACAATGTTGGCGATAAATTGGTTTTTTGTTGGTATTGTTCCGTGACGGTTTGTTTGAATGCTTCGGTTTTTGTCGCATCAACAAGGGCAACCGCGCATCCTCCAAACCCAGCACCTGTCATGCGTGCGCCAAAACAAGCGGGATGTTGTTGAGCTAAATCAACCATAGTATTTAACGCATCATTACAGACTTCGTAATCATCTCGCAAACTCTGATGACTTTCATTAAACAATTGGCCGAGTTGTGGTACGTTATTTGTTTTCATTGCTTCGACCGCTTTTAACACACGATCATTTTCTGAAACGACGTGCCGCACTTTGGCGTGGTATTCAAACGGCAATTTTGATTTAATCGATGACCAATCATCCAAAGTAATATCCCGCAACGCCTTTATACCGAGTAATTGAGAAGCCGATTCGCAAATCGTTCGGCGTTCGTTATAAGCGGATTCGACTAACCCGCGACGTGTTGCAGTATCCATAATGACGATCGATATCGAGTCGGGTAAGGGAATCGCTGTCGTCGATAAATCGCGACAATCAATAAGAATTGCATGATCTTTTTTGCCGTTCGCAATGACCATTTGATCCATAATGCCGCATTTAACACCAACCCATTCGTTTTCAGCGCGTTGTGTCGCGCGTGCCATCGCGGTGGGATGCCAGGGGATATCTGATGAGCCTGAAAAGGCATAAGCGATTGCTAATTCAAAAGCGGCTGATGAAGATAATCCTGCGCCGCGCGGAATGGTACTTGTTAAAACGGCATCAAATCCTTTTAAGGAATAAGTTTGCTGTAAGATAAAGGCAACCGCTTTCGCGTATCGAATCCATCGATCTTTAGGGTGATGTTGTAATGGATTCAAAGGAAAACTTTTTTGCTCGTTAAAATCAAGCGAAAACAGATTCACATGATCATCCGTGCGTGGTTTAATCGCCAACGATAAGGTTAAGTCAATGGCCATTGGTAAGACAAAGCCTTCGTTGTAATCGGTATGCTCACCAATGAGATTCACACGTCCTGGTGATTGAATAATGTAGGATGGCGATTGCTGATAAATTTTTTCGAATTCAGTGTTGAGTGACCTGGCCATAGTTTTTCTCCAAATATTCAATTTTAGCCTGTTCAATAGATTGCTTTTTAATCGCGCTTAAAAATCGAGGCGGCGTATATCATTTTCAGTGACCCCGACTATTGTCATCCCGCGGCAAACGACCACAGGATCCAGTTAGGAGCCATACAGGGGTATTTTCTGGATCGCGAGGATGACATGAAAAAGTACTTTACTATAAAATTACCCCTGAATTTTAGTGGAGATTTTAAATATCTCGCAACCATTGCGCTGCACTTTCTGCCGTAATATCGCGTTGTGGTTCAGCCATCATTTCGTAGCCCACCATAAATTTTTTAATAGTTGCAGATCGTAATAAGGGTGGATAAAAATGCGCATGGAGCTGCCAATGTTCGCCACTTTCGTGATTAGCCGGCTTCGCGTGCCATCCCATCGAATACGGGAATGAGGTGTCGAATAATCGATCGTATTTTTGTAAGAGTGTTTTTAAAATTGCAGCGAGCGAATTGCGCTGTTGGTCAGTTAACAACGGTAATCGGGTGATCGGAAATCTAGGTAACAGTAATGTTTCAAATGGCCAGATTGCCCAAAAGGGCACAACGACTAGCCAATCTTCATTTTCAACAACAATCCGTTCTTGTTTTTTTACTTCCAGTTCGACGTAATCCAAAAGGAGTGGACGTTTGTGTTTATCGAAATATTGACGCTGACAGCGATCTTCTTTAAACGGCTCGTTGGGCAACGCATTGCTCGCCCAAATTTGGCCATGTGGGTGCGGATTCGAGCATCCCATCGCCGATCCTTTGTTTTCAAACACCTGAACCCAGGTATACATTTTTTCCAGTTCATCGATTTGATCAGCCCATAAATCAATCACGCGACGAATATCAACCGGCGGCATGCTCGCCATCGTCAAATCATGACGTGGCGAAAAACAAATGACGCGACAAGTACCGCTGATCGATTGAACTTTTAGCAAATCCATTTCTTCAATGATTGGTGAAGATAGCGCTTCTTCGTGGGGTACTAGTGCGGCAAAATCATTGGTAAAAATAAAGGTCTGTTGATAATCCGGATTTTTATGTCCGCCCGCCCGTAAATTATTAGGGCAAAGATAACAATTAGGATCGTATGCAGGGCGTGTATCAGTCGATGTTTTTTCGATTTGTCCTTGCCATGGACGTTGTGTGCGATGCGGAGAAATTAAAACCCACTCGCCGGTAAGTGGATTATAACGTCGATGCGGTTTTTGATCAGTGAGTTTCATAAATTATTTCTAGGGTTTAATGAAATAGATGAGGGCGAGTAAATGACCTCGCCCCGATGTTTTTTTAATCGTTTTTTTCAGCTGAACAACAGCAACATTTTTTGATAGCCGGTTCAGGCTTTTTTTCTATGCTATTATTCATGCGCTTTTTCTGACAGCGATGACGTATAGCATTGATCACACAAAATAATAATCCAGTAACAAACAAAACGCCGCCCCATAACATGTCGGGTTGCAGTCTGGCCAATACGGTAGTAAAGGGTTGATCGTCAACATAGTGGACAAAACCTGTCGTAAAAATCACGAGACCATATAGTAACAAAATCAATCCAATGAAAAACCATAAGAGGGATATCGGATGCTCTTGT
>Ga0209319_1001242_pt1 | contig 21971 bp, 23 predicted proteins | sample RifGroE2_FD_184000 | JGI IMG/M metagenome (GOLD analysis project Ga0209319, IMG submission 184000) | Groundwater microbial communities from Rifle, Colorado - Groundwater E2 (SPAdes) (version 2) | ecosystem: Environmental > Aquatic > Deep subsurface > Groundwater | place: Rifle, Colorado, United...
AAATTTTTTCTTTTAACCTTTTGTACCATCTGGAAAACCCTCTTTCCAGACCCTCAAGTACTCAAATCGCACTTCCCCCCGATACCGCTTTTCAAAAGGTTTACATACAAAAAATTGATCCCAAACCAACAAATGTCAGCGTGGATTCGGACGGAAACTGGCTTGCAACATATGATCTTGACCCAAGACAAAGAATCGACATTGCAGTCTCCGGAGCCGTTCAAATTTTTGCAAGTTACAGATCTTTCCCGAAGGCAACAAATCAGGAACTTAACGACAGCTTAAAAGAAGATGGATATTGGCAGGTGAGTGATCCAAAAATCCAAGAATTGGCCAGAGAGCTTAAGACGCCCAAAGCCATATATGATTATGTTTCGCAAACCCTAAAATACGATTTCAGTCGTGTCCAGCCCAATGTACAAAGGTTGGGTGCGGTAAAGGCGTTGCAAAATTCAACCCAGGCGATATGCATGGAGTTTACGGACCTTTTCATTGCCATTGCCAGGGCTGCAGGTATTCCTGCCCGTGAAGTAAATGGATTTGCCTATACGGAAAATCCCGAACTCCAGCCTCTTAGTTTGGTAGCCGATGTTTTGCATGCATGGCCGGAATATTACGATAAAGAAAAGGGTATTTGGATTCCTGTTGACCCGACTTGGGGATCAACTACGGGGGGCGTGGACTATTTCAACAAACTCGACCTAAGGCATTTTGCATTCGTAATACACGGAAAAAGTTCAACCCTACCTTATCCTCCGGGATCATATAAACTCGGACCAAATCCGCAAAAAGATGTTTTTGTTTCTTTCGGTCAACTTCCTTCTACCCGAATTAGCGTCCCGACTGTTTCCATTAAATCCTACAGAGTTCTGCCATTTTTCAGTTCAATCTATACGACAACAATATCAAACCCCGGACCGGCGGCTCTTTATTCGGTATACCCAACAATTTATTACGACTCTTCTGAAAAAACCAGAGATGTCATAGAAGTACTGCCTCCGTATTCGAATAAGCAAATTCAGATCACTCTTCCCCACAGTTTCCTTGGAAAAGATATGCCGAATGTAATCAAGGTGCAAGTTAATTCCAGTCAGGCAGAAATAATGACAAACAAAAAGCAGATTGTCGTCGACAGCCTGCTGGTGGTCACCGCCTTTTTGATATTTATTACTGTTTTTATTCTTGTTAAGGTCAAAAAAATTAAAATATTTTCTGTATTTGCTAAAATAAGAGCTTCTATAAATAAAAATAATGCAAAACCTATTGACCAAACTCCCGAAAATAAGAATAACACCTAAGATTTATCTGGATCTTCCCGAAAGTCCCGGAGTTTATATATACTTCAAAAATCATTTACCGATTTATGTTGGAAAGGCTATTAACTTAAAAAGGAGGATCTCTTCATATTTTGGCTTAAACCTTGAACCAAAAACAAAAAGGCTGATGGACGATGCAGAATATATTTCTTATATTAAAGTTTCAAGTGAACTTGAAGCGCTTCTCCTGGAGGCAAAACTTATTAAACTATACCTACCCAAATATAATATTATTGCCAAGGATGATAAACATCCTTTGTATATCCAAATAACGGATGAAGGGTATCCCAGAGTCATAACCGCCCGAAAATCAAACTTGAAAAATACCCCCGATATTGCAACATACGGTCCTTTTCCTTCTTCAGGCAACGTTAGGGGAGTTTTAAAAATGCTAAGACGTATTTTCCCATACTCCGAACACAAAATCGGAAAAAGAGCATGTCTATATTCACAAATAGGACTTTGTGATCCGTGTCCGAATAGGATAGAGGGAATAAAAAACGAAGATTTAAAATTAAAATTTAAAAAACAGTACCACAAAAACATAAAAAATATTAAGTCGCTTCTGAACGGAAATATCGACTCTCTCAAAAAAGATTTAGAAAAAGAAATGAAGAGTCTTTCCGATAATCAGAATTTTGAGGAGGCGGCGACATTGCGCGATAAAATACAAAAATTGGAGTACATCACAAAATCAAAAACTCCGGTTGAGTACTACATAGAAAATCCTAATCTGTATGAAGATATCAGAAATAAAGAGTTAACCGACTTTAAAAAGATCCTGAATTTGTACAAGATGTCTGTCGGTTCTTTAAAAAGGATTGAGTGTTTTGATGTTGCCCACATTTCCGGTTCAAATGCTACTGCTTCCATGGTCACATTCATTGAAGGCGCCGCTGAAAAAAGTTTATATCGTCACTTCCGAATTATTCAAAAAAAGGGCAATGATGATTACGAATCAATGCGGGAGGTGGCAAGAAGACGAAAGAAACACCTGTCCGACTGGGGTAGACCCGACTTAATAGTAGTTGACGGGGGATGGGGACAGCTCTCGGTCTTTTTGAAAGAGTTTGAAAAAGACAAGATACCTGTTGTTGGTTTGGCAAAAAGGTTCGAAACACTGATCATACCGGTTAAAAATTCAGGAACGGCTAATATCAAAGAACATAAATTCTCAAAAGGTCCCACCTTAAACCTAATGCAGAGGATCCGCGACGAAGCCCATCGATTTGCACAATCATATCATCACAGGCTTTTTTCAAGATCATTATTTGAAAGCTAAAACTACATGTCATATACTTAACTTATGATACGACATGCTTTGAAACACTTCCTCATTAACGCCGTATCTTTATATCTTATTTCATTGGCAGTTTCGGGAATGGTGTTTACCAACGGAACAAACACGGTTCTTTTGACAGGGGTTGCTTTAACCCTGGCATCTCTTGTTGTAAAACCCATCATTAATATTCTTCTTCTGCCTATAAATTTAATAACATTTGGGCTTTTTAGGTGGGTGGGGTACGCGATCACCCTCTATATTGTCACCCTAGTTGTACCCGGATTTAAAATTGTGGACTTTGCGTTTAAGGGTTTTTCCTCTTATTGGATATCAATCCCGCAGATTTCCTTGGGCGGGGTAGCAGCCTTCATTGCGTTTTCATTTATTATTTCTATAATATCTTCGTTCATCGATTGGTTACTAAAATAAGGGTGGGGTGTTATAATTAGACTTGGAATGAAGCAAATTTTAACTATTGTACAGATAATCGTATCAGTAGCACTGATTGGTTTGGTGTTAATTCAAGCCAGAGGAACCGGTTTTGGCAGGTCGAGTGGTATAGGTGGCGCTTCTTTTACAAGAAGGGGGTTGGAAAAACTGGTTTTCCGCTTAACTTTTGTCGTTGTCTTTTTGTTTATTGCCGTATCCATCCTGCAGCTTGTTTTTTAATTATTAATGTTAAATCTCCGCTATATTTTTAGGTTAATTGGAGCATTTTTTTCCAGATTCAAAATTTTAATTTTTCTAGGAATAGGGTTGGGTGTTGTTTTCTTCTTTTTATTAAATTTTTTACTTCCTGCCATCGGGTTGAACCAAACAATAAGAATCGGGGAAACAGGGAGATATGTCGTGAGCAACTTACCTGCTTCAATTTTAAGATTAATCGGTGACGGTTTGACAAAAATCGACTCTGACGGAAGCGTTATTCCCAATTTAGCCTCTTCATGGGAAACAACGGACAAAGGAAAAACCTGGACATTTACGCTAAAGGATAATATTTATTGGCAGGACGGAGAAAAGCTAACAAGTAAAAATATTAATTACCAATTCTCTGATGTAACCATCGAGCAGCCGGATAACAAAACAATTATATTTAAGCTCCAAAATGCCTACTCTGCTTTTCCTGCTGTGGTTTCGCGCCCGACTTTTAAATCCGGTCTTTTGGGAACAGGCGAGTGGAAAGTTTCCAAAATTTCATTGAATGGCTCCATTGTTGAGCAGATAGATCTTATTTCAAAAGATAAAGAAAAAATAGTTTATAAATTTTATCCCACAGAGGAACGTACCAAGACCGCTTTTGAGCTTGGACAGGTAGACAAACTTGAGGATTTGTTTAGTATCTCACCTTTTGACGCCTGGCCGAAGGTTAAAATAGATAGCATCACAGATACCGGTGAATTTGTGGCTGTATTTTTCAACACAAAGGACAATACTTTGCAGGAAAAAAACCTGCGCCAGGCATTATCCTACGCAATAGATAAAACAAAACTCGGCGGAGTGCGTGCTACAAGTCCCATTTCAATGGATTCATGGGCCTATAACCCCCAGGTTAAACCCTATGATTATGATCCGGCCAAAGCTAAACAGATGATTGATGATTATAAAAAGACAAACAAACTCGATGAGATTTCAATAAATTTATCAACTTCGCCACTGCTTTTAAGTAAAGCAGAATTGATAGCAAACGATTGGCGGGCAGTGGGTGTAAACATAAACTTGCAAGTTATTTCTACCATACCTACCGATTTTCAGGCTTTTTTGGCAATTTTTGACATACCGGATGATCCCGATCAATATTCCATTTGGCATTCGACCCAGACATCGACCAACATTACCCGGTACGAGGATCCCAGAGTTGATAAACTTTTGGAGGACGGGAGAAGCCAGATTGACTTGGAATCACGAAAGAAAATTTATTTGGATTTTCAAAGGTTTTTGGTGGAAGATTCTCCGGCTGCGTTTCTATACTATCCGACAATTTATTCGATCTCCAGAAAATAGTTATATACCAAGCTCCGTCCGAATTAAGTTTTTAAGCTGGTTTGGATCTCCCGAAAGAGTAACTTTCTTGCCGTTAATATAAAAAGTGGGGGTTTCGTTCAGTCTCACTGTGTTTCCGTCATTCGTGTCTCTTTGTACAATATTTTTTACTTTTTGAGAACCCATGTCCGAAAGAAATTGATCCGTGTTTAACCCCAAACCCTTGGCATATTCAACAAAAAGACTTGTCGGATCGGATGACTTTACCCAATCGTTTTGGGTCGCATATACTTTTTCCTGCATTTCCCAATATTTACCCTGAACTCCGGCTGCTTCTACCGCATACGATGAAATGGAAGCATTTTTGTGTTGAGGCAGGGGATAGTTTCTGAATACATAAGTTACTTTGCCGGCAAATTCGGTTAAAACTTGTTTGACAAAGGGAGCGTAAACGGCACAAGCGGGACACTCGTAATCCCCAAATTCAACCAGAGTAACGGTGGCTGAAGGGCTTGCGGCAAGATATTTTCCATCAACAAAGCCCGACGTTTCATAAACACCTGTTGGAACCAGAATTGAGGAATTAACAGCAGTAAAATTTGTCTGGGGAGAGCTTCCACCATCCATAAGAAATATTCCTCCCACAATCACGGCGAGAGTAGCCAGAACTACTATTATGAAGACTTTATTTCTTTGAAAAAACTCCTTCATTTTTTTGAGTAGAGTAAATTATAACAGGTGACTTACCATTCGGCAAAATAGCATGCCTCGTGGTAAAATATAGATGTTCTCCGTAAAATTAGACAGTAATACTGAAAGGGGGATCGGAGGAACGGTGTGGTTAGATCGCCTGTTCTTGCTGAATGATGCCCTTTGACATTATAATTAATCTAGATGCCAAATGCACTTTGTGAAATTTGTGGTAGGAATTTTTATGCAAAACCTAGCCACCAAAAAATGGGGTGGGGTAAATATTGCTCAGCGTTTTGTAGAAGTAAGGCACAATGTAACGGTAAGGTTGTTGTTTGCTATATTTGTGGTAAAAAAACATACAGATCGCTTACCAGACAGAAGAACTCGGTTAGTGGAAAGTTTTTCTGTAGTAAATCATGTCAAACCAAGTGGAGAAATGGATATTTTATCGGGGAAAAACATCCAAATTGGATGGGTGGAATTAGTGTCTATAGAGAAATATTAAAAGGACTGGGAAAAGTTCCAGTTTGTGAACGATGCGGATTGACAGATGAGAGAATTTTGAGCGTTCATCATTTGGATCACAACAGACGAAACAACAAAGAATCGAATTTAGTCTGGGTTTGTTATAATTGTCATTTCTTGATTCACCACGATAAAAATACTGAAGAAAGTTAGGTGGGATTATTTTAGAGACATAGTTTTAAATTATACATGGTGGTTGTAGCTCAGTTGGTTAGAGCGTCCCCCTGTGGAGGGGAAGGTCGGGAGTTCAAGTCTCCTCAACCACCCCAAGAAGATTTATGGTGATGGTTGATCTGACCAGCCTTCTTCTCCCTGAGTAAATTCCCGTCCGTCCGGGGAAACACATCTTCTTATTCCTGTTCTTTCATAGTATTGTTCCGACGACAATTGGCCTCCATCATGTCCGATTGCCTTGGTGCAATCTTCATAAGTTGCCACCCATTCGTATTTCTGTTTAATAGTGGGTGCCAGGTCTCCGCCGGGAAGAAGTTCCGGATCAAAATTACTTTCGGGGCATCCACGGCTACAGTCTATGGAAGTTCCCTTATTAAGAAGAATGTCAGCAATTTGCCAGGTATTCATCGATTGTGAGATCTCATAAATTGAACTCCTTTGGACATCTTTTCCTTTAATCCCTTCCTTGATAAAAAGCGCAAAATTAAGAGCCGGTTCGTATTTAATAAAGCCGTAATACTTAAGGTTTCCTATAATTGCCATAGAAGTTGCTGTTTGAGAAACTCTATATTTAATTGCGGGTGAAGACTTTTTAGGCGCTGCAAATGCATTCTGGATTACAGAAAACAATCCGACAATCAAAGCCAACACTACAACTGCAAAGCGGGTGGGGCCGGATATCCTTGGTTTTGTCAAGATAATTTAATTATACAGTTTTATTTAAGGACATTTTGTTATAATAACTAAGGATGGGGGGTGAATTATCATTAAAAAACTATTAATTGCTTTAATCTCTATAGCTTTCCTTACGGTTTCCGCAATCGCGGTTTCGGCTAAAAACGCCAACGCTAATAACAATAACGGCAAGGGTAGGGTTATTTCCGATACAGTACAGACAATGACTCAGTTTGAGAGCAAAGTCAGAAACCCTAGAGCCAAAGAAGCGCTTCAAATTGCAGCACAAACGACAGAACAAGTCGAAGCAACTGCTGAAAGTGCCCTTAATGAAATGTCCGGAAGACCTGGATTTTTGAAATTTATAATCGGACCCGATTACAAAAATGCAGGAGAAGTTAGAAGCGAAATTGTAAAGCTGCGCAACGAAATTCGACAATTGACCAGAGTAGGTGAAGGCTTAACTGGATCTGACAAGACTGCCATAGATCAGTCAATTACTGCTTTACAACAAGACCTAACAGCTATTGAGACCAAGCTTAGTGATGCTTTGAAAGGAATAAGTTTATTTGGATGGTTGAGTAAACTCTTGAGTGGATTTACCGCTCCGGAGGTAAGCCTGACACCAACAGTTTCACCATCAGCGTCACCATCAGCCTCGCCAACCGCTGTTCCTAGTGCAAGCCCAAGTGCTTCACCTACAGCTACGGCCTCGCCGGCTGTCTAAGCTTATTAGCAATAAACTTTGGTTTTGAAGTGTACGCCAGTGAGCGAGGTTTGTTGTGGTTAAAAAATTCTTAATATTTGTTATTGATATTTAATCAGCAATATCTATATACTTAGTAATCGTATGCCAAACAAAGAAGATTCTGCCACAAGACATAGGATGGTAGTTGAGGAGATTGAAATACCGGAGAAGTCTACGGAATCTCAGCCAGTGGAACCCCAAGAAGCCGCGCCCGTAGAGCAGCCAAAACCCGACATTCTGGATGAAGGAGTGAAAACGTCTTCCAAGGAACTTATAGAAAACAATAATGATGCTCAAGCACACCCGGCCGATGAGAATCCCAGAAAGCATGAAAAACAGTCGTCTCCCGTGTTTTGGATTTTAATTCCTGGAATTTTTATTCTGGGGGGAATTTTAGGCGGGGTAGTCTTTTATCAAAAGGGTGTGGGCTCTTTGGATGTAGTGGAGTCTCCGACACCTATAGCCTCGACTGCTCCTGTAATTTTACCCACCGCCAGCCCTTCAGCTAATATTGATATATCAAAATTCGATCTTGCTGTTTTAAACGGTTCAGGAATTGCAGGTGAGGCCGGTAAAGTCAAAGATTTACTCACCAAAGCGGGTTTTAATGTGACCTCAACCGCAAACGCAGCTACATATGATTACACTGAAACCATAATCAAAGCGAAGTCGACAGTTGGTGCCTCTGTGATTCAAAAAATTAAAGATGCTCTCTCGAAAAATTATCTGATAGGGGACGATCAAACCCTAAGTTCTTCAGCAACAACCGACATACAAATAATTGTCGGGTCTTCAAAAGCGGAGTAAAACTTCAGAGCTCGTATTCGAAAAGAATTGGAATTAATATTTAATCCTCAAATCATGAAAGAATAACTTCTCGTTGTAAGTTGTTCAACGTCTCTTCCTCTGGTCTGGGTTTTTTTTCTTTGATGGCTTTCAGAATTTCAATGACTTCAAGGTCTGATAGTGGAATAATGAGTTCGTTCTTTTGTTTCCACAAATCGATACAGCGAGCAATTAATAACTTTCTGTTTTCAATCTTCCTGCACATTAATATTCCAAATTTACCGGTATTTACAGAAAATCTACCAGATAGTTGATCAACCTCAGGGTTTTCTGTGTCAGAAGTGTAATTCTTACATTCTACAAATATATATCTTGAAGGTATTTGGTGTACCGAAGATAATCGTAGGAAGTACCCGTCAGACGCTGAGTTGTCAAAGGTAATGTCAATTCTCTTTCTGCCTTCGTTAATTTCCCTTTCTTTAATTGGATTATTTAGACCTGGATAAAAAATTAGCTCTAAAATGCCAATTGCTAGTTTGTGATATGTTGAGGCGTTTGTAGGACCTGGGGATATTTCATTAAGATTTTTGATTAAATAATCAATTAAATTTCCAAGATTGATTTCTTCAAGTGCATTATTGGTTACGGGAGCTACAGTTTTACTCGATTTTTCCTTAAAATTTTCGAAAATGTCCGGGTGTTTCAATGTAAACTCACGGAGAAATTGTTTTGAATAAGGAGCGTCTCTTTCGGCAATATCATTCTTGGTAACATAGTAATGCTTGGTACCATCTTTTAGAGTTCTTTCTCTAACCAAACCCGAACGATTTTTCAGATGTTCGCCTTTTAAAAAGTTTAATATGTCATGCTGGTAATATTTCTGGTTTGTATATTCTTTCCAATAGGAAACAGCAATTTTAGGAACAAGAAGCAATGGCCTGTCCTCGATTACAAGTCGATCCGCATATTCGTTATCCCATATAGCTTTAGCACTATTCCAGAAAAAACCTGTTGGCACATTTGGGGTTAAAGGTATGTTCCAGAGATTGCATTGAGATGTCGTATAGTCAATTAAATGCTTTCTTATTATGTTGGTAGTCATGTCTGAAACTTTGTCGCGATCTATGCCTTCAATAAAAATGGCAGTATCTTCAAGGTCATCAACCAACCCTGATTGAACGGCTTTGCTTTGAAGTATGCTATCGAATATTCGTTTTGAATCATCATCTCCAACACCTCTTCCTTTAGGTGTACCAACTGATAATCCCAAACATGTTTCGTTAGGCTCGTGAAGATGTGAAAAAAGGCTTCTAGCTTCTTCAGTTTTACTATTCTTAATAAGATCAATGGCGATTTGAAAAAAGCTCTTGACTGTTCTACTTGCATCCAGACACCAAGGTTGGTTTCTGGTAGAAAGGAAAAATGGATCAATAAAGACCGATTTATCCTTCTCTATATCTACATCTACAAAATCCAATTCGTGTTGGGTTTTATTCAGCGTAAATATCTCACCGATTTTCATATAATTGAACCATACCGGGTTATCTTCGGTTTGTCAAATACGTTAGTTTTGTACAAGGGTAAAGTGGCAAAAAAGTTAGTAGCTCGATAATTTACTAGTATTAAATAGACGTTATCTAATGTTGCTAGTTGACAACATATCGCACTGGTGGTATTAATATAACTATTCCTATGTCAGAGACACGAAAAGAAAAATTTAAACGGCTAGCGACATATCGTACTAATGCGGTTCTCGAAAAACTCCGCCTTCTTGGTAATCTCTCCAACAAATCTAACTATGACTATTCAGATGAAGAAATAAATAAAATATTTTATGCGATAGATTCGCAGTTAAAATCTGTTAAATCACACTTTTTAGGAAGACGAAAAAATAAATTTACTCTTTAGAGAATGAATACTTTTAGACAATTAAGAAACGACCTTAGAGATATTGAAGCAATTGCCGACGGATATAAAACTAAAATTGGGCACGATCTGTGGCTCTCAGATGGGTTGCAGAAAGACGCAGTTCAAAATAGCTGGGATGCGAGAATAGACAAAAAACACGGAACAGATTGGGAATGCGGCTTTTCCATTATACCTTTTGCAGGAAACGATGCTCTTTGTATTTCTGATTCTGGCACAACAGGGTTGAATGGAACAAAGTTTATAACAGAAGAAGAATTAGCCTCAATTCTAATCAGGAATGAAAAAGGAGAAGATCTTGCCTATTTTTTGAATTCGAATTGGAGCGCCAAATCTGCAGAAGAGGGCGGACGAAGAGGTCGTGGTAAAACACTATTTTTGGCAGCATCAAAAGATAAAAGAATTTTTTTCGAATCGCTTCGAAACAAAGATAACTCATATGTTTTTGGTGAACTTTATATTGATACGGATAAGCAGGTAAAATTTAAACCTTTTTACGATCAAGAAGCGAAAGATAAGTTTTTTGAAAATTCAGCTAATAAATTTAAACCCCTAGCTAAGTATGGTACAAGAATTTTTATAATTAACCCGGAAAATTCGGTAAAAAACACCGTCCTTAGCGGAAATATTATTAAATTTATCAGTGAAAGCAGGTGGGAGACTATTAAAAAATATCAGGCAAAAATCTTTGTTGACACCGAAGAAGGCAGGAAATTTGCTACGTTGCCATATTGGTATGAAAATTCCCCGAAGGATATACAAGGTCGTACCTATCCATTAGAAATTATTAAAGAAAATACACACTATCGAGTTAAACAATTGGTACTTCGATATACACAAAATTTAGATATCCCAGAGGCTATTAAAGGTATTGCAATACAGAGAAATGGAATGACAATACAGCGTATCCAATCTAGCGAGCTTGTTCATGATGAAGGAATTGATGATATTTATGGATGGGTGGAAATGGAAACAGAGCCTCTAGGTCAAGAAATGGGTAGTATTTGTGAAGGGCCGGAACATTTTGATTTTAGTTGGACCGTAAAACCAGCTAAATATTTAAGGGATTATATTCGTTTAAGAATAAGAGACTTTGCAAAGGAGTTTAAAATCACCGGAGAACAAATAAAAAAGAATAAAGCCCAAAGACTGGCAGAGGAAGAAGCGATTAAATCTCTTATTCCTTTGTTTAAAAAATTAGGTCTTACCGGAAAAAATATTGGTAAAAAGTTACGGAAAAAGACGAAACGAAAAGCTGACGAGCTTTTGAGGCTTTCTGCTCAGGAAATCGAATTTCCACGAGATAATCGCCGTGTTAATTACGGGGAAAAAATAAAAGGAACTTTTGTAATACCAATTAATGAATTTCATAAGGATTTTAGGGTACTAATTAAAGTATTTGTAGTGTCTGACAGTGGTGAAACAAAAGTTGTTGAAGAGAAAGAACTGAATTTAAAAAACGGTAGGGGTTCAAGAGTAGGACAGGACGACATTTCAGTAACTGAAAATGAATTTAAGAAGGGCGGATATACATTCCGTGCAAAAATGGTCTCTCTAGAAGATACGAATGACAATCTACCAGATGGAACGAGGATAGAGAAAGGGACAATATTGTATGACAGAATTAATATTAAGTTTTTCGTCGAAAGTGAACCAACAGAATCGGGTAAATCTCCAATTAGGTTTGAGTCTCGGCCAAGAAGTGATAAATCATTTTTGTTCGAGTGGGAGTCAGATGGTGATAACGGATACGTCATATATTACAATGAAATTCATCCGAGAATAAAACCTTTAATTGGATTAAGTGAAGACGGGTCGGACAAGCTAACAGAGTATCTAATGGAGCAAGCCGCTATAATTGCTTTTCAAATAAAACTTGAAGAGGATTTGGGTAATAATGCGAGCGACGACCCCGATTTTAATCGTATAATCAAATCGAAGAATATTGATGCTGTATGGCATATTTTTCTAAAAAAATTTAGTGAATTTATCTGGGACGCAAACTCTTAAATGACAATCAAAGTAAAGAAAAATGTTAATGGTAAACAGAAGGTTGTATATAAAACCAATAAATTTGTTCTTACCTCCCGTGATATCAAAGAAGCAGATAAGTTTGATACAGAATTGGATTTAACTATCAATAAAATCGAAAAGGTTCTTATTGAGCTCAACGCGCTAACTAAAGGAGGAGAAAAAAAAGATCCGGAGCTTGTTTGGTACACGGTTGGTTCATATATAAACGAATTTCTGAGAGAAAATATTGTTTCAAAAGAAGATGAACAATTGTTTTGGGAGTCGCTTTATGGCCGATCCAAGCTGTTACAGAAAGATAAGCCAAGAGGTAAGGTCGGAATGACCAGAAACGACTTTTTGTCAGCTTCATTAATGGCAAAATTCCCATACAACTTAGTTCAGAAAGTTGGACCTTGGGCTATGTGGAGAGAAATTCTATCATATAAGGCATTAACTAAAGATCCTAGGTTATTAGATTGGTTGATCGAAAAATTAATTAAGTTAAATTTAACCAGAGACGCTGCAAGGCCTCTTTTGATGCAATTGGCAACGAGATTTAAAAGATTAGATACAAGTGTATTGAGTAACTGGGAGTTAATTCAAAAACTTAAAGATACCGACTTGAAAAATACTAAGGATTGACTCAAAAAAATTTTGCGTTTTCGTGTTTGTTCTTTTTAATTCGGCATCTGACGGCTGTATATAAAAAGGGCTTTGATACGGCGTTTTCCGAACTTACCCGAATCCCAGTTTCCGAGCGCGAACGCGCGGATTCTCTTTGGGAGCGGGTAGGGGTGTCCTACACTAAAGTTTCGGAACACTTATTTCCTACTACTAACATCTCTCGCCAAAGCTACATTCACCAATCTTTTATATACAAATGCTTTGCCAGAACCTGATTTTAAATATAGTTCAAAATCTTTAGCTCTTTGTTTATCAATAAATGCTGAATAATAAACTAGTTTCCATGGTCTATGACCTTTGGTAAATTTACCATCCCCATTATTGTGTTCAATTAATCTTTTCTTTAAATCAGAAGTATATCCATAATATAGGATTTTAGATTTTGAACTTAGTAGAATATACGTGTAGTACATTTACGAGCCATCTGTAGCCTTGGCGAAAGACGGGAGCGGGTAGGGGGAATCGAACCCCCGTCAAAAGCTTGGAAAGCTCCTATTCTACCATTGAACCATACCCGCAAATCAAATGAGCGAGGATGGGAAATGGCAAGCTTGTCTTACCATTGAACCATACCCGCGAGGACATCGATATTATATCAAATTTTTAATTTTATGTCGGAGTGCCCGGACTCGAACCGGGGACCTCCACGTCCCAAACGTGGCGCTCTACCATCTGAGCCACACTCCGATTGTGCCGAGGGCGGGACTCGGACCCGCATGAGTTATGCACTCGAGGGCTCTTAAGGCCCTTGCGTATACCATTTCGCCACCTCGGCTCGTGCATATTTTACCATGGAGAAAGTTATTTCGCAGCCGCGGCTTCTAAAAATTTAACAAAAAGCGGGTGGGGGGAAAGAGCTCGGCTTATATATTCAGGGTGGTACTGTGTTCCCACAAAAAATTTATGACCCTTCAGTTCAATCGCTTCAACCAAATTTCCGTCGGGAGATGTGCCTGAAATTACAAAGCCAGCTTTTTCAAACCGCTCACGATATTTATTATTAAACTCATATCTGTGCCTGTGCCTTTCGTTCAATACGAGATTTTTACGGTAAATTTTCTCCAATAAGGTGCCTTTTTTAATTTTTAAAGGCCAGGCACCAAGTCTTATGGTTCCGCCAAATCTTTTGCTTTTTATGAGTTCCTTTTGATAATCCATTGCGTGAATTACCGGATGCTTTGTACCATCTCCGGCCTCCTCCGTGTTAGCGTCCTTAAATCCAAGAACGTGTCTGGCAAATTCGATAGTTGCCATTTGCATCCCGAAACAAAGACCCAAATAAGGGATTCCCTTTTCTCTGGCATATTTGATAGCCCTGACTTTTCCTTCAATCCCACGTTTTCCCCAACCCTGAGGAACCAAGACTGCGTCCATCCCATCAAGGTTCATGTTAACGTCTTCCGAATCAATCCAGTTTAATTTAATACCGATTCCGGTTTTGGCAGAGGCGTGTTTTAATGCCTCAACAACGCTCACATAGCTATCCTGAAGAATATAATCGCCGCTTCTTTGATATTTGCCCACAATTCCTATTTGAACGGTTTTCTCCTTCTTTTTATCTACATTCTGAACCATCTCCTTCCACTTTTGTAAATCAGACTTGCCGATCTTTAGGCTCAACTTTTTCAAAATTTTCAGATCCAGTTTCTCTTTCTTAAGGAATAACGGCACTTTATAAACGGAATCCAAATCGGGATTACTGATAATATTTTCAACCGGAAGTCCCGACGCGAGAGCAATTTTTTCCTTTCTTTTATCATCAACCGGCTTTTCGGCTCTGCCAACTACAAAGTCGGGCATTATGCCCAATGAATTTAATGTGGAAATTGACTGTTGAAGAGGTTTACTTTTCAACTCTCCAATATTTCCCGGTGCGGGAAGGTAGCCTACATGTACAAGAACAACATCTTTCGGCGCCTGAAGTTTTAATCTGCGGTAAGCTTCAAAAAAAAGAAGCCCTTCATATTCACCAACTGTACCGCCAAGTTCAACTATAACAAGATCGGCCTTACCCGCCTCACCGGCTTTACGCCATCTGTTTACGATCTCAGGCGGAATATGATGGTATGGCTCAACACATTTTCCTTCGTATTCTAATGCCCTCTCTTTATCTAAAACCCACTTGTAAACCTGGCCATTGGTCATGTAATTGGCTTTTGAAAGGCTAACACCCAGAAATCTTTCATAATGTCCGAGATCCTGGTCGGTTTCCAATCCATCTTGAGTCACAAAGACTTCACCATGTTCCAGAGGGTTCATAGTTCCTGCATCGATATTTAGATACATATCGCACTTCATTATGGTAACCTTGTAGCCTCTTGATTGGAGAAGAAGACCGAGAGAGGCGGCGGTAATGCCTTTGCCAAGGCCTGAAAGGACTCCGCCGGAAACGAGAATATACTTCACCTTGGAACTACTTATACATAAAATGAGGAGGGAGTGTCAAGAACAAAAATGGTGCGCCTGGGAAGAATATGAAATTGTGAAATTTCATATATCTTACTTCGCTTTGTAACTCAAATAAATTTTCGTTAGTCGCGAAGAGCGTTATCGAACTCCCTTGTGCGTCCAGCAAGAATCGAACTTGCAACCTTCCGTTCCGAAGACGGACGCTCTATCCAATTGAGCTATGGACGCATGGTTCTGGTACAATTATACCTGAAATGTTAACCATAGACGAACAAATTAAGGAAATACAGGAAGTTTTAAGAAAAACTCCACATCACAAGGCCACAAACGGGTTTATTGGTGCAATGAGAGCCAAAATTGCAAGACTCAAGGATAGGGAAATTGAACAGTCGGGGAAACGCGGTGGAGGCGGCGGAGGATACCAGGTTAAAAAACAAGGTGATGCCACGGTTGTTATTGTGGGACCCCCTTCTGCAGGTAAATCAACTCTTATTAATCAGATGACCAACGCCGAAAGCAAGGTCGCGCCGTATGCTTTCACTACCGTTACCGTAATCCCGGGCATGCTCAAATACAACGAAGCCTATATCCAAATACTTGATATTCCCGGGCTTATTGAGGGAGCAAAAGAAGGCAAAGGAAGAGGACGTGAGGTTTTATCAGTTGCAAGAGGGGCAGATCTTCTTTTAATAATGACCGATGTCAAAAGGGTTGATGCTTTTTCCGGAATGATGGATGAGCTCTTGGGTGCCGGAATTAGAATCAATGAAAATCCTCCAAAGGTTTTGATTGATAAAAAAACCAGTGGGGGGTTGGATATATTTTCCAATATTAAACAGAGTATAGATAAAGAAACTATAAAAGAAATTGCCCGTGAATACGGAATAAAAAATGGCACAATCACCCTTCAGGAAAAAATAACTCTTGAGCGCCTTTTTGATGCCTTTTCGGAAAATAGAGTTTATGTTCCTGCAATTTTTGTAATTAATAAAGTTGATGAAAAACCTGATTACAAAGAAGTAATAGACGGCGAATATGTGGCAATAAGCGCCGACAGGGGTGAAGGAGTTTCAGAGCTGATACAGGAGATCTGGAAAGCGCTCAGGTTTATTACCGTTTACCTGGTAAAGCCCGAGGAGGATTTGGGTATGGGAAATCCAATTGTTATGAAAGAAGGGGAAACCTTGAAAGATGTTGCTCTAAAAATTGGCCCCGATTTTACCGAAAGTAAAAAGCTTGTTAAAATTTGGGGAGGCGGCGCAAAATTTGCCGGACAGGAAGTTTCCTTTGATACAAAAGTAAAAGAAGGGATGCAGGTTAGATTTATATAATATGGAATTTTTCGAATTAATTGATAGCGGTGATGGTGGGCGCCTTGAGCGTTATGGAGAATACTTACTTGACAGACCTGACCCCCAAATTATTTGGAAAAAATCACTTTCGCTTCCTGAATGGGAAAAGTGCGATGCCTATTTTAAAAGAATTAGTGAGGACAAAGGCGAGTGGGTCATCAAAACTAAAATCCCCGAAAGTTGGGGACTTGAATACAACGGGGTTAAGTTTTTAGCAAAGCTTTCTCCTTTTAAGCACACCGGAGTTTTTCCTGAACAAGCTCCTCAGTGGGACTACATCTATAAAAAAATAAAGGATGAGAGTAGAGACGTAAACGTGTTGAATATATTTGCGTACACCGGAATTGCTTCACTTTTTGCTGCCAAGGCCGGAGCTAAAGTAACTCATGTTGATTCCAGTAAGCCCGCAATAACCTGGGCCAATGAAAATAGAGCCTTAAATGGGATGAGTGATTCACCTATCAGATGGATTATCGACGACGCTATCAAATTTACAAGTCGGGAGATTAAAAGGGGAGCTAAATATGATGCAATCATCATGGATCCGCCGGCTTATGGACACGGGCCCGCCGGTGAGGTTTGGGATTTTAATAAAGATTTCCCGACACTCCTGTCAAACTGCAAACAAATTTTATCATACAGTCCGCTTTTTGTTCTGGCAAACGCCTATGCCATCTCATCCTCATCAATCACACTGGCAAACACTCTCAATGACTATTTTGGAAGTCTTGGAGGACAAATTGAAAATGGGGAACTAACTTTAAAAGAAAAATCCGCGGGCAGACTTCTTTCCACCGGAATTTGGGCAAGGTGGAGTAAATAGTTGTGAGTGAGCCACAGTTACGTCGTTTCGAACCAAATTATATCTCAGTTAATAGATATTGTGAAAGATTGGCAAAGAATGTTTAACCCAAACTACAGCTACAACTTAAAAATAGTCTCATATGATATACTATCGGCAATATGAAAATTTGGGGAGACCAAAAAGATCTGGATCTGCTTTTGGTAAACGCTCCACTCTCGGATTATTCGAAGCCACATCCCGAATATACTGTTTTTCAACCACCAATTGGGTTATCCACACTTGCATCTTATCTTGGAAGAAGGGGCTTTAAAGTAGCTGTTTGGGATGACGATACCGATAAGGTCTCGCCGCAAGGTATAGTGGAGGGTATTCTGGGTATCAAACCAAGGTGGGTCGGTTTTAACACCTTTACTTCTGGTTTTGAAATACTAGACGACATTCTGGAAAGGATCAACCATGTCTCTCCTGAGACAAAGGTAATGTTGGGTGGTATTCATGCAACAGTTGCAGGTGAAGACTTTTTGAATACAGATCGACCTAATCAAATAATTGTTAGAAGTGATGGTGAATTAAAAGTGGAAGCCCTTCTTAATAGAAATAATCTTGCTGATATCCCCGGAATTAGCTATATTTTTGGGAATGAAGTCAGGATTAACAAAGAAAACGATCAATGGCTGGTACAAGAGATTGACAATCCGCTTTTTTCTCTAGACAGAAGATTCGTTCCATATGATCCCACACTTGGAAATTTATCGCCTGATGGTAAAAGAAGGGCGTTTATTGCCTCATCACGGGGGTGTCCTTATGAATGTACATATTGTTCTTCATCAAGACTAGCAAGAGAAAATACCGCTGTAAGATTCAGATCTCCCCAGAGCGTTGTTAATGAAGTAAAAGAAATAATTTCAACTGGAGTTCTAGACATTAAATTTAATGATGAGTTGGTTTGGGCGTCCGAAGGAAGAATTAAGCAAATTTTGGGTGGAGTGCTTCAAATGGGATTTGGAAGGGAAATGGGTTTACAAATTAGGGGTAATGGTAGAGCGAACATTATCGCAAATTGTAGCGATGAAACAATTAGCTTGATGGCCGATGCGGGTGTGAGAAGAGTTGGTTTTGGAGTTGAACAAGGTACAAAAGAAGGCATGAGCAAATTAAAAAAACACCTAACCCCAGAGGAGGTAATAAATGCAACATCGAGACTAGCCGAAAAGGGTATACCTGCTCTTGCTAATTTTATGTTTAATATTCCAGGCGAGGATGAAAGAGAAGAAAAGGCAACAGTAGCACTAGCCAAGGAATTAATTTATATTGGAAGAAAATATGATGTTCCTATCGAAATTGACGGGTATCCATACCGTCCATATCCGGGAACAGAAATGTATGAAAATTTGATTAGAGTGGGTTACAAAAAAGAAGACCTGACAAAAGTTGTGCAAACTGAAGGTGTGACTGGGGGTGGGAGTCATCTCCAAGTGGAACCTTACGTTCACTTGTCTGCCGTCAGTCTGGAAAGGGAGAGAGAACATAGATATATGTTCGATAGTTTAACTGAGATGTCAAATGAAGAATTACACAAATTAGACAATAAGTATAACGTCAGTATCTGTTTAGAAAGAAATAGGACACTCGGGGCCGAGAGAGGTGAATAGTATTTATTTACTTGTAGTATTCACTATTTAGAAACGGAACAAGAGCAAAAATGATTGCTTGAGAGAAAACTCCAGCTCTTTTAACTTTACCCTTTGTCAATAATCCAACTGTACCTTCCTTTTCTCCACTATCTTCTCTTTTGAATACTAAAGCGTCGGCCTGTCCTTGTTCCATGCCACCCTTAATTAGCTCAGCTATTTTTTGCGGAAGTCTAAACTCAATAGTCTTTGAGAGTCCTAATTTATCATTTTGATCAACTATAGCAACCCAACCAAATGACCACAGGCCGTCATCTCTAAATTCGACACCTGATTCAAGTCCGACGCCATAACTCGCACCAGAATAAGTACTCAAAGCGTTTTTTGCCCTATTTATAGCACCATTTTTAGTGTCGGTATTTGTTTTTGGTTGTGAGTCGACACCAGAAGAAATATCCACACCAACAACTTCAGCGTCAGGATAAAAATCCTTGACTACGGAACCAACAGCATCAATCTTTATTTTGTTTTTAGTTCCTACAGCAAAAGTTGGTGTTTTCATTTTTAGTGAGTATTGTTTTTCAGTGTACTAGAAACCAGTCTCAATTGAAAGTATTTTACAATCCCAGCGAAATTACCCAATATGCTTGCAAAAGAAACATTTGGTGGAAGTGGATATGAACCAGTAAAACTTCTCATAAACCGTAATGTGTTTTGACCTATTCTATAAAAGATCTGGAAGAAACTTCTTATATCACCAAATTCAAAAAGAAACTTGAGATGGATAGCTGTATCACTAATGCCATAGGAAAACATTTTATTTTTTAAAGAGGAAAACGTTTTTGGATGTTCATGAGCGTTAACAGCTGTTGGATCATAAATGGCAGTAAATCCATTTCTGAGTACTTTATACGTAATATCCAAATCTCCCCCTGCGCCATCGACAAAAGCCCCGGGCCCAAATCTCTCATCGTGAAACCCAATTTTTTCAAGTACTTTTCTGGGCATTACATGATTAGAACCTGCTGTACAAAGATTAACTGGAACACCTCTAAGTCTGAATTTATTAAAGAAGTCTTTTCCTAAAATAAGTTTTCGATCGCCTTTATTTAGAGCACCCTTTTTCTCCCAACGAGTTTGAACATCTGATTCTATATTGAACAATTTAACTTTACCGGAAACATAGCCAACCTTATCAGATGTGAAATTTGACTTTAAAGTTTTAAGCCAGTCTGGACTCAAAATGATATTGTCCTGGTCAACAAAGGCAACGTATTTGGAAGATGTATTTTTTAGGGCATAATTTAATGCTGCCATTTTTCCTACTCCATCTGTTCTCAGGTATGTAACAGGATATTCCGAACAGAGTTTTTTAACATCAGAAGTTGAACACCCGTCGTCTACAACAACAACTCCGTAGTCTTTATTGTCAAAATACTTGTTAGTTTCCAATGAATCCAACAGCCTTTTAATAATATGCGTGTTTTCAAGTTTAACTGGAACAAAAATCAAAGTATCATTCATATAAATTACCTTTCTTCGTGCAATTTATCCAGAAATATCTTTAATTGTTCTTGTAGATAAACCAGCGGTTTTGTTCCATCTAATCGAACTAATGGAACATCCGCTTCTATGGTGCTTAAGTATTGTTCATATTGAAACAACATTTTATCAGTGTGAGTCATCCATAAATTGCGTTCGTCGAATGGCCTCCCGTTTATTTTAGCCCTTTCTCTTGAAATTTCCGGTGGTACGTCGATAAAAATGTAATAGTCTGGTTTAAAAATTGTTTTCCCTATATTTTTTTCCACCCACCCCTTTACTTTAAAGCCTGAACCATCTTGCCTGATCTCTTCCATTGTTGTATAAAAAACCAGAGTTGATAAGTAACCTCTATCCATGAGTATGGTTCCAGAACAATCCTTCGTTTTCGCAAATTTTATTTCATCGTTCTGCATGAAATATTCTGGTATGGGATTTTGTAGATCGCGTGGAACAGATCTCACTACACAGACACAATTATTATTCGAGGCTGTTGAATCAACAAGAGACGTCTTTCCACTACAAGAAAGGCCTTCAAATATGACTAATTTTTGACGGTGGTTTTCTACACCCATTTTATAAAAACTATGGGTATTTTAGCATAAGTGGGTAAAAACTCAATATTTTTAATTTTCTCAAAAAACATACAATTTTGGTATATATTTGGTATATAATTTCAGACTGAGATGGAATTTTTAAAAATATTTTCCTCAACGGAACGGGCAATAAAGGCTCAACTTTCAGATCTAGATAAAAAACTTGCTGAGAACTCTAGAGAATTGGGAAAGCTGGGTCATGATGGCGACATGATCGATGATCCGTTTATGTTTCAGTTGCACGAGGAACGTAATCAGCTATTAAAACAAAAGGGTGAGCTTGGAAGCAGTCTTTCTTGTGGTGTTGTTACTAGTGAAACCCTAAATAGACAGGATACAGTTTCGCTTGGACATAGAGTCAAAGTTGATGTAACTTATCCAAATAACGAAACTGAGATTATCGATATTACTCTTGGCTCAAAGTTCGATCAGAAATACCATAACAAAGATGAGGATGAACAAATAGTTTCGAACGATAGTCCTTTGGGAAAAGCCTTATTCGGCAAAAAGATCGGGGACGAAGCTGAATACGAGGGTGGGGATGGTAAAAAGGGCAAGATAAAAGTTTTAGGAATATTAACATCTCGATTTACAAAATAGATTATTATTTCAATCACCCTTTATTTTTACTAATCTAAGAGTCCGAATCCACTTGGGGTGCTGCCATTTTTAACAAGATCTTGAAATTAAACTTCCTCAAAAATCGTGTGAGCCCAGATGGATTCGAACCATCGACCTTTTCCTTAAGAGGGAATTGCTCTACCGCTGAGCTATGGGCCCTTAATAACACTTCGGAGATATCCGCCTATTCTAGCAAAAAATGATTGTATTTGC
>Ga0209319_1001248_pt1 | contig 21907 bp, 32 predicted proteins | sample RifGroE2_FD_184000 | JGI IMG/M metagenome (GOLD analysis project Ga0209319, IMG submission 184000) | Groundwater microbial communities from Rifle, Colorado - Groundwater E2 (SPAdes) (version 2) | ecosystem: Environmental > Aquatic > Deep subsurface > Groundwater | place: Rifle, Colorado, United...
AAGTGGCTCAGTGGTTGCAACAGCAGGGGATAGACGTTGCTTCCGTGTGGAGTGACCCCGCAAAGAGGAATCCGCTAGTGGAGCGGTATATCCAAGAGATGCAGAACAATAACCCGCAAGGGGGTTCTCCGGTTGCACCACAAGGCGGGGACATTTATGGCGATCCGCGAGAGGACCCGGCGTGGTATGATTTTGAGAAATGGGTGTATCGTTCCGTGCAGCGACAGTTCGGGACCGACGCGGCGCGGGCCAAAACATACCTTGACGATTTGTTCGGTCCCAACCCACAGGGTAACTTGATGCAGTGGTATCAGTCGTGGAAGGAAAACCCGAACTATGATCCCCCCATCGACATAAGAGATCCAGGTAACCCAAAAGGTCCGGGTGATCCCCAACCGGGTGATACTGACACCGCAAGAGAGGAAGCAGAGAAAAACAAGCGAAGGCAGGGATTTGTCCCAAGCAAAACGCCAGCAGATAAGGGTGTGGGTGGTGGAACGTCTCAGGGCGATGATTGGCGCGCTGGTATTCAAGCACAGATTGACGAATACAGACGCAGGCTTGCCGACCCAAGCCAATTCGAGAGCAATCCCGGTCAGGCTTATGAGTTTATGGGCCGTATCAATCAGTTACAGGGCTTGCTCGATCAGGGTGCGACAAGTTCCTATGATACGCCGACACAGTTTGGCACGGGCTATACACCAACTCAGTTTGGGGCGGGCACTGGGACGCAATCCAGCGTGGACCCCAATCGCGATGCAATGATGCAAGTTCTAAAACTCAAGATACAGACCAATTCGGGAACGCCGGAAGAAATAGAGTCATACAAGGCTCGACTTGCCACGCTTGAACAACAGGGACAGTCAGGCTTGAGTTCAACGCCTACGGATTTTACCATCCCAAAGGACTTGAAGGGATTCCAGTACGAAGATCCGACGAAGTATTACGCTCCAGAGGCGACCAACGCCTACTTTGACACAGCGAGGGGAAATCTCTCTGGACAGGCTGGCACAGCCTCTAGCCAAGCAGCGAACAGGGGAGCGGCAATGGCGGCATCACGCGGACTTGTCAATCCTTCCGGGTTCACTTCTGCGGTGGCGTCTCAGGCGTATGCTCCATTCGCTACTCAGATGGGGAACCTTGAAGTTGACAGGGCTAAAACCCTGGCGGACAATCAGCAGAAGTTATTTTCCGCGCTCTTACAGTCTCAGCAGTTGACTCAAGGTGACAAGCAACAGCAAATTAATAATTTTCTCAACCAACAGGGAGCCACAGAATCAACGCGTCAATTTGGGATAGGTCAGGACTTCCAGAACCAACAAGCATCGGAAGCCTCACGTCAATTTGCCGCGAACCAACAAGGACAAGCACAGTCCGCGGCAGAACAAGCGCGTCAGTTCCAACTTAACGCGGCATTCCAGAACCAGCAAAACCTGTTCAATCAGGGACAGCAATATACCGGGATGGGGCAACTATATTCCAATAACAAGCCTAATGAGTTCTGGAACGCTCTAGGCGGATTGTTTGGTGCGGCAAAGTCTGGGGCGTCGTTACTGTTCCCCGGCACGTATGGAGGGAAGTAATATGCCACTCGGAGATTTAATCAACATTGAGCAGATGAAGCAGGGCAATCTTGACCGTTCAAGGGGAGGCGCGCTTGCGAACTTTGACGAGTTGATGAAAACGCTCGCTCAGTATCTGCAAAGGAAACGGGCAGAGGAAGGGTTTCAGGGGATGTTCCCACAACAGGCTAACATTGCTCCCCCGACACAACCGCCTGCGGTAGTTCCCCAACAATCAGGCGGTCCCGCGGTAATGCCACGCGCGGGCACGGCAAGCGTAGCCCCGTCTCAGACGCCCGATCCGGCACTGCTATTGCAGGAGATGGCCGCGGGAAATCCGATGGCAAAGAACTACGTTGAGGGTGCAAGGGCAACCGCCCCAACGACGCAGATGGTCAGTCCCGGTGTGGGCGGGATGCAAGAAGTTCAGAGAAATCCTTTGACGGGCGCGACCACGATGAATGAACGCGTCCCGCCACAGTCAAGGCCGATTGACCCATTGCAACAGGACTTGATTCGTTCACAGATTGAGCGGAACAGGCGCGGACCCGCGGCGTCAGGGCAACAAGTTGATACCATCCCGACTGGAAAGACCAAGACCGAGGGCGGCGTCAGGCTGAAAGAAGTCCAAGACATCAACAAACTTACGCGCCAACCACTTCCCGGCTCGGCTCCAAGATGGGAGCCGTGGACGCAAGAATCGGCCACAACTCAGGCATTGAACGCGGCAGATTTCCGTCCCGACCTTGGGGGGGAATCGTTATTGAAGGCGTTACCTGTTGGAGATAGAGCGTTGGTTGACAGTATCAGGAAGGGCAACGTCGATCCCAACAAAGCCACGTCGATGCGCGGTGCGAACCGGGAACGGATTATGAAACTCGTTACCCGTGTTGACCCGACCTACGATCAGAAATGGATTGACGCAACGAAAGCCTTGATGAAAGACGCGACGGTTGGCAATCTTGCTCGGTCTGCGCGGTCACTCAATATGGTTGTAGGACATATTGAGGACATGAAAGCCGCGGCAGATGAATTGAAGAACAACGCGTGGCAAACAGGAAACACTATCACTAACTACATCAAGGAAAATCTTGGCAATCCGATCGTAACGCGGTTCAATCTTGCCCGTGATGCGGTAAAGTCAGAAATGGCGGCATCATTCAAGGCGGGCGTAGGCACAGCCTCACCAACCGATCAGGAGATTATGGAATGGGGCAAGACGCTGAACTACGGCCTATCTGACGCCCAGTTCAACGCGTGGGTTGACACGGCGGACAAACTTCTTGGCTCGCGTCTTATGGCATTGGAAAGCCAGAAGAACGTACCGGGTATCGCGTGGCCTCCGGGGTTTGACATATTGAGTTCACGGGCGCGAGAGATCCTATCCGCGCGGGGCTTTGACTTCTCGAAATACACAGGCGGCACACAAGGCGGCGGTCAGAAGAAGGTTGTCAATGAGTCTGACTTGGACAAAATGAGCAATGAGGAATTAGAGCGATTCATTCGGGAGCAGTAATGAACGGTCAAGACCCACAAAGAGAACGCTTGCTTTTGCTTGCGAAGGCAAAGATGAAACTCCGCAGTCGGAGTGCGCCCGTCGAGACTGCACCGGAACGCACTATTGGTCAGAACTTTTCAGAGCCGTGGCAAGCAGCGGGCGTAGACATTCAGACCGGACAAGCCAAGATGGACAGGGGAAACCTTGTCGCTGGCGGGGCGCAGAAACTAGCTGGCGCGGCACAGGCGGTTCTTTCTCCACTGTCAGGTATAGATCAATCGCTTAGGCAAGTAGCACAGAAACACGGTGGGTTTGGTACGGACGTTGGAATACCTGCGGTGCTTGATTTACTTGGAGCAATACCGAAAGCCACTGGATATGTTGGTAAGAAATTGGGTCAAGCGGGATTAGGGCTTGTTGGTGGAGCAATAGAGCTTGCTGGTGGTGGGCATAATCTCGGAACCACCCCGGAGAACGCTCAAGACATTCGCGAGCAGGTTCCTAAGTTAACCGAGACGGTAGGTTCTATCGTCGGGCCAGTAATGGCTCCAAAGGCAGTACGGGGAGTGAAGGATGCGGTAGAATATCGGAAACCGTACAAGGCCATTGCCACAGCAGAGAAATCAATCGAAACACTCAAGCAGAAACTTCCCCCAACAAAGAGTGAGACAAACTATACCGATAATATGCGGCGGGCGGCGGAATACCTTGCTCCCGAACTGAAAGAGAATCCCCTTAACTCAGCCGGTGCAGTTAGACAGATGGCAGATGTTACAGCTCAGACGCGAGCTAAGATGTTTGACGATTACCTAGCCCCGATTACTGAGCGCATAGGTGACGTTCCTGTTGCTAAAATGTCAGCAAGGCGAGCGATTAGAGGCGCAATCACCGAAACGATGCGTCAGCACGATCCCGCTACAGTTCGCGCTCTTGAACAGTTTGCTGAGACATTCAATAAACAGGACACATTTAAGGGCGTACTCGAAACCATTAAGGAATTTAACGCAGAGGCACAATCATTCTACAAGGCGTCGCCTGATGCCCAATATCAAATTATGTCAGACCCCGTAAGGCGGTCAATGATAGGCGCGAAGATTGTAGCCGCGGACGCGTTGCGAGATGTGATGTTCGACACGGCAGAACGGTTTGGCGAAAAGGGGATGAAAGAACTTCGCAAGGACTACGGTGCTTTGCGGTTCGCTGAGAACGTCTTTACCCGCAACATAACAAGGTCGGAAAAGGTAGGTGGTGCTACGGGTGCGGGTGGAAGAACCCCGCTAGGGTTAACGCTGGCAACTGAGGCGTTGTTGATGGGATTGCACTACGCACCCGCAACAACTATACCCGCAGGAATTGTTGGATTTGGTAAGAAGTATGCCAACTACCGTAACAAGACCAATCCATCGGTTGCACGGGCAATGAATAAACTGGGCAAGACCGGTATTGAGCCACCGTTGCCACAGACACCCGATCCCCGACTTCAGGCGCAACAACGAGTAGCGACGGCCCTTGCCCCATCACAGAATTATTCACCTACGCCACCTCCGCCTAGATTGATGCTTCCCCAACAAGCAGGTGGTCCGTTTGAGATGGGTAGAATTGGTAGCACTCAACCACAAGGGCCAATGAGCGTTCAATCGGGCGGATTACCGCCAGGAGTGCCGACACAGGTTCCAACGCTGACACCGGCGGATATCGCGGCGTTACAACAACTGCTTTTGAGTTTACAGCGCAGACCTTAGTTCTTCGTCGCGGTCATCGCGTAGTGGGTGAACGCGAAATAGTCCTTTGGCCTGACGGATAGCGTCCCGTCGATACGGTTGTAAAGGAATGTGGTTGTCCCCTCAAAGGCCAACCGAGACTCGGCTGAGGTTCCGGTGAGTTTGAGTTTGAATGTGGTGGGATCAACCGTGCCGTATAGTTCCCACGTCCCGGTCGAGAAGGTGAGTCTAAATTGGATGTTCTGTTCTTGCTGGATAACAATGAGGGGCGGTTGAGAGGAATAGCCCGTAGCGGTGATAGACGAGTTCCACGTCCCGCTCAGGCTTGGCGGATCGGGTTCAGTAGGCTTGTCACACGCAGAGAACAGGACAAGGAACGCAATGAGAAGTGGTTTCATAGCGGCCTCCAATCGTAGTAGTGGAAACTAACGACTGTCTCAATCAGAGTCAAGTTAATTTTGCAGTAGCCATACAGTAGGAGAGAGCGGACATGGCAGACGAGAGCGGTAAAAAACAGAGCGTATTCAACGGGTGGGTCAGGCAGGTACTCACCGCGGTCATTACGGCTAGCTTGTTGGCTATTCCCGCCTTGTTCTTTATGTATGCCGATGTGGACAGCCTCAAGACTCAGGCAAAGGAACTTATGGCCGAGCAAAAGGTACACACCGTTGCCATAGCCAAGTCCGACGAGAAGTTTGACGCAATCAGGGAATTGCTCAGAGAGATAAGGGACGAACAGAAGGAAATCCGCAAGGAGTTAAGCAAGAAAAAGGACAAATAACAAGGAGGGCATCATGTCTAGCTTTCTCAAGCTCAATCTTCAAGACCTACTCAAGGGGTTCATCGTCGCGGCACTCGCGGCCATTGGCACGGCACTCATTCCGTTGTTGGACGCTGGAACACTTCCGACACTGGCACAGCTCGGCGCAGCCACAGGACTAGCGGCTGGACTCGCGTACCTTGCCAAGAACCTGTTTACCAATTCTGACGGCGAGGTTGCCAAGACTGAACCGAAGTGACCCGCATCATTCGCAACGTCTGTCTGTTCCTTCTCTCTGCGGTCCTCTTTGGACTGCTAGAAGGAGGGGGACACGTTACCTTTGGCCCGCCAACGCTGTTTGGCCTCCTAGTTGCCAACTGGCATCTGCCAATGGCGGGCTTGATGCTGATACTCGCGTACGGTTTAGACAGATTCCAGGACATTCCATTGTGGGTAATCCTTGAAGATATCGCGTACTGGATCTTCTCAGGGAACGCGCTCGCAACGTCAAGCTGGATTTCCATGTCGCTAGGTGGATTTCATTTGTTCGGTGAGTACCTACCGTGGACGTACGTTCTCTTGCTCGCGCTCTGGGGTGTGTTCGTTTTCGTCAAGCGCAGATTTTTCCTTCACAGTCTATCACAATAACCGGAGGCGTATGAACACCGGAGGTATCTTTGAGATACACCGTTATCCCATTAGATACAAGAAGCAAGGTGAACCCCTTTATCTTATTCCCTTCGGCGACATTCACCGTTCGAGTCCCCTGTGCCACGTTGAGAAGTGGAAGGAGTTCCTTGAATGGGCGAAACACAAGCCCCGTTGTTACTTCCTCGGAATGGGCGACTATGACGACCTCATAAGTGGTTCTGAGCGCAAGATCCTCAACAACGACAACCTCCACGATTCAACGGGAGAAACCCTGGAACAGTTCTACCGCAGTCAGACGGAGAGGCTTGCGAAAGAGCTAGGGTTTATGCGCGGGCATCTCGTCGGACTGATTGAAGGGAATCACTTTGTCAAGTTCGAGGACGGGACAACCTCAACCCAGTATTTGTGCCGATTGTTGGGCTGTAAATATCTTGGTTGCACCGCATTCATTCGCCTAGTCCTTTCTCCCGATACCAAGCGGAACGATGGTCGTTCTATTGACATTTGGGCGTATCACGGCAAGGGGGCGGCGAGACTCGTAGGGGGAAGCCTGAACACGGTCCAGCAGATGTGCGAACAAGCCGAGTCAGACGTGTATTTGATGGGGCACGATCATAAAAAGTCCATAGCGACCATTACACGCCTGAAACTGAACGGCGGCGGTTATAAGACTATTAGACTGTCTCATAGAAAGTGCTTACTAGCCCGTACCGGCTCGTTCCTCAAGGGCTATGTTCCCGGCAAGCGATCGTACGTGGTGGATAGGAACCTCAACCCAACGGACCTGGGTGTAGTCAAGATTGAGATAACCCCGAAGAGACACTCGGAGAACGGGGACGATTTCACCGAGATAGACCTGCACGGAAGTGTGTGACCGGAGCGAAAAAGCAACGTATGGCTACTTTAGTATATGATGCAGATTTAACCTGTGAGTGCAAATTTACATAGGAGAGATTTTTGCTCAGCGCGCTTAGTGAAAATACTCATAATAGGATGCCATGCCCCGACAATGAATTTAGCGAACATTGCACGGGTGATATGCCAACGATGGACAGCGCGTATCATTATTGGATGCAACCCCAGTACGACACCCAACGGAAGGAATGGTTGCGGCGTCTCGCGGCCAGTCAACCGTCAGATGGGCGACCTGCGGCGGGATAACTGCATGAGTGTTCATGAGCGCTCATTGCCGCCGATGGTACGCTCTTTGACGCCGCAATCTTTTTTGACTCTACCGGAAATCCCGGACAGTTGCAAAAAATGCAACGGCCAGTGTCGGCCTCGGCGTCAGTTAATAGCTGAAATGACGGCACAAGCCGGTAGTCCGGAGATCCCGGACAACTTGAAATCACAGATTGAGACTTCAAACGTCCGATTGTGAGATTGAGAGAAGCAAATTCGGACATTATCCGGACAAGAATCTGGACAAAGTGTCCAAATTCACGCATAACGGTACGTGATTCAGACGTATTCAGCCAGTTGTAGGGAGTGGATCAAAATGACTGTAGGTAAGAAGAACTCGCAGAAGAAACGAGCCAAGTGCTCCGAGTGTTCCAAGTTCGCGATCGGAGCGTGGACGATTGACCCGGACATTCCGGGCGTGAAGTTCTGCAAAAAAGACTGTGAGAAGGCTTACATCAAGCTCTTGGTGGCCTTAATCGAGCGGGACTTTCACCCAGTAATACCGCCGGGACTATCCAAGAAACCACCCAAGAAACGACGGACCTAAAACAATGGGGTAAGATGAATACGCGAACAGGATTGGCGTTAGCTGGTATGCTTGGCAGGGATGCGCTTCTGGCCGAGAAAGAACGCATTTGGCGTGAAAAGATGGCACGCAAGCGGAAAATCAAATCTTCTGCACCCAACCCAAAGCCGTCGAAGAAATAGGTTCACCGAGCCATTAATAGGCTCATTAAACAAGGGTGTGACCTTATTCGGGGGACACAAAAACAAGGATGTATCCTTATGAAAAGGACAGTAACCCGACTTCTGCACAATAACACAGGCAATGTTACCAAGGAGGACGAAATGGCACAGTTAAGCTCGCATCAATTCAAGCAAGTGTACGAATGGCTCGGCATTAATCTGAATAAGCTCGGTTGCGTGATGCTTGACCTTGAGCCATTGCCGAACATGTACACCATCGAGGCGGACGGTGCGGGTGTCGCGCTGTATTACGCCAAGAACAAAGAACGGTTTTGGATCGACGGATGGGTTGTCGGGAAGGTCGCACACATCACGCTGCTCTACGGTCTTTTGGAAGAGGGGAAGAACTACGCCTCGCACATAGGGAAGGTGCTGGAAGGGTGGGAACTCAACGAAGTAGAAATCGCGGACATCGGGTACTTCGATAGCCCCTATCCCGACGAACCATATTGGTGCATCGTGGCGCACATCAAAGTCAACAACGACCTTCTTGCGGGACATCATCGGCTTGAGTTCCTACCGCACGTCAACACCTTCTCGTCGTACAAGCCTCACATGACGATCTGTTATCTCGACAAGGCGCAAGGCGAGGCGTACCGAGACAGAATGATTGCCGAGTTCAAGAATCTCTGGGTGGGAAAAACGCTTAAAGTCAAAGGAACCAATCTCGGCGGCAACAAGTAATATCACCGGCACATTAGCGATAAAGTGCCAAAGGACTCAAAATGACCGACAAAGAATTTGCCTTCGAGAAAGCCCGGATCAGAAAACTCGTTGACCGATGGGTGAGGCCGCTCGGCCTCAACTGGTTCAAGCTGGACATCGACTATGAACGCGTCCCATTGGAGCCACCGCAGAGCGCAACCGGTCACAACAAAACCTATCAATGGCGTACACAGGCAAACACCGCCGTCGTCTGGGAGTACCGCAAGGCGTCAATGGCCTTCGATATGAACGCAATCCACGGCTCATCCGACGACGAACTGGAGAGCCTCTTTGTGCATGAACTCTGCCACATTCTTGTCAACGAAATGAGGGAATGGTCAGACGACGACAAAGGCCGGAAGCACGAAGAATCTGTTGTTGAAGGACTCGCACGCGCATTCGTCTGGACAAGGGACGCGGGCTTTGACGAAGGGAAGAAACGGAGGAAGCGATGAAGAAGAAATGTTACCATGGCTGGGGCTACGGTTGGATGTATGGACGCGGAGGGATGAGGGTCTATAAGACTTGTGTTTTCTGTAGCAGGATAGAGGTGGGTGGGGTAATTAAGTGGCGACCCGCATCCCGTAAAGAGCGCGAGCATGTGTTGCTTAGAAAAATCCAGAACAGATGCTTCGCGCAAGTGAAACGGAGGCGCAAATGACCTATAAATCCGAATCCAACAAGTTCCTCGTCCTCGCCCGCGGTGACGATGGGACGCTCAAGGTAGAACTGGACGACGTTCTGGACGGCTACGCGTGCGACCTCGATAGTTTCTTCATCGCTGAAGGTGTCCGGGCGACACTGACGAGCGCAATCCGGTCACGGGAGAAACAGCTTAACATCATCCGGCAAAAGGCCATTGACCACGCCCTCATCTTACCCCAGGTATCAGACCTTGAGACGGCAGACCTTGAACAGCCCGCAGAATGGAACGGCATACAAATCCCGCTCTGGCATATCGTCTGGTCGGGAGTATTATCGGCAGGGGAGATGGTGAACCCGCCCGAACCAGCACGGGCGCAGTTTGAGTACCGCCACGCGGACGGAAGGCTCATTCCCGCAGGCAATCTGGTAGGGATTTCCTCGCATCAGAAGAAAGAGGCCATTGATATATCGGGACCGTCCCTTGTCAAAATCGCCGGGGTGATCGAGAAAGCAAAAGCGAAACTCCCTATCCGTAGTTACCTGATCGAACCGAAGCCTCAGAACTGTGTTCACATAGCATTCAACCGAGCCAATGGAACGGTTTAACATCTCAGCCTATGTGCGGGCAATGGAATCGCGGATACAGAAACCGCGCCAAAAGCCTGCCGAGCGTGTGGAGAGGGTGCCCGCACCCACGCGAGTTGAATGGGATAAGAGGGCAGAGCGACTTGCCGACATAATTTTGGACACAATCAAGGATGAAGATGCCTAACCCCAGACCAATAACAACCTTCTTATCGCGTCTTGATACTCACGCGCGTAATGAGTGCTACCGACTGATCGACATCATCGCCCAATGCGGATGGGACGATCTTCCGGGATCAAAGTATTTCAGAGAGAAGTTGACGGATAGGCAGAAAGAGAAAGGGCCGAGCAATGAAAGACGCACTGGATAAACTCCTGAAGTACTCCGTACCCATCATCGCTGTGGCGGTTGGTATCGCGATTGCGCGTCTCTTTTGGCCCTCACAGGAAACCGTGGATGTTCTGAAGCCCTATCCTGTCCGTGACAGTGCCGCAATCAACCGCGCCGTATCGAACGTCGAGAAGATTAAAGAAGATACCGTCTCAAGGCTCTGGGACAAGATTTTCAGACTCCAGAAGCGCACCCCCGCCACCGGATACTATGGCACACCCGGAACCGATCCCTACCCGCCGAGAGAACTGAGAATCAGCGCAAAAGACTCCAGCATCATCGCAGGCGTAGCAGTCCCGGCTATCGACGCGCCGATCTCCGTCGAGGCGGACCGGAACACAGTCACCGTCACCACGCGCAATGAATGGCTCCGTGCAAGGGGAGAGGATTACGTCAAGGTCTACCAGTGGCCGCGCATAGCAAGAGACTTCTCATTCGCCCTCACCGAAACGCAGAACTCTAACCGTCTGGACGGAATCAACTTATACTTCAACAAGCGTGCATTCGAGTTTGACGGATTCGGCATTATCATAGGAGCCGAGTACCCGGGACTGCCAGCCTACGCGGGAGTTGATGCAAGATTCATTCTATGGGAGAAGGTGGAACTCACACCGCGGCTTACTTCGATCCCGCAGGCAGGCTTTGAACTCAGGTGGAAATTCTAAAACGGGAGGGACCATGTTCGACATCATCGCATTGGTCGCAAAAGCCATCGCAAGACTCACGGCAGATTCGCCGCCGGAAATGATCATGGACTAGAACGGCGAAAGAGCAGGATATTCTCGCGCTCACTTACGCGCTCCCAGTATCGAGAGGCTTTCAGCGTATCAGCCGAGTACGACAACTTCTCGCTTGACATCGGCCAGGGATTTCCTTCAAGATCAAGAAGGATATACTCGGCCCCAGATGCGCCAAGAGGGAAGTACGATCGTGACGGATGAAGCTCAAGGTGAGGAACCATAGCGGAGCTTGCCGCGACCGCCGCGCCGGAAGGAATGAGCTGGATGATCCCCTTTGCAACCCTGCACCTCGGCGGGATAGGACGGAGGACTTTCGATGCTTCCAGAAAGAGCGTGGACTTCCCAGCGTGAAGTGTCAGCATCAGGACCGCAAGAAGAAGAAGGATTCTCCCTGAGTACTCGGGGCGAAGCCCGCCAAGAAATCTCATCCCCTTTATGGATGCATAGAATAAGAAGGGGATCGACAGCGCGGCGTAATACAGAAATGGCCCGTTCATCATCCAGTAGTCAGAGGAATAGAGCACGAACAGATTCGGTAGTGCTAGAAAGACGAGTGCCGCAGGCGCAAAGAGCGGAAGATAGAAGTACGGACTGAAGAGTTCATTCATCCGGGAGAGTTTCGGACCCGTCAAGATCACCTGGGCATGGCGCACGGGATTAAGAAAGTTCTGAGCGATCTCACTTCCCGTTTGCCCGTAGCCATCCCAGCGATTCACAAATAAGTAGCCGCCATCCCGAAACATCGGCATTAGGGCGAGCATGACCACGCAGAACCCCAACGCGGACGCAAGAGCAAGCCCCAATCCCTTGTGCCGTTCTCCGTGCCAGAGAATGTAAACCCCCAAGCCGACAAGCGCAATAAAAGCATCCTCCTTCACCATCACAGCGAGCGCGAGCACGGCGAACATCCATCGCCATTCTTTCTTTTCATACATCAAGAGCGCAGAAAAGAAGATCACCGGATACAGCACCTCCGGGTGAAAGTCATACATCAGCGCGTTGACCGTCAAAGGGGAGACGAGGTAGCAGAGCGAAAGCAGGATCGAGACCATCCTCGACCCCGTGAGTTTAGACGCAAGATAATAAAGAGGAACCGCCGCCGCCGCAAGTAGAGCGCACTGAAAAACCGTCAGCACCCACACCGAAGAAAAAAGAGCATACACGGGAACCAAGAGAAACAGTATCGGAGAGAAGTGTTCACCCAAAAAGGAATGCACCGGGTAGGCGGTCGCAAGCCCGTTACCGTGGATGACATTCCAAATCATCAGCTCATAGTCGGCAGGCTCGAAGGCTGTCTCGAACGCCGCGTACTGATGGGCCTTAATAAAGAGATAGATCACGCCGAAGATTGTCGCGATGAGGAAGGGTTCGTATCGTTTGAAGGCTTTCACAGTTGGATGGTAGGGATTTCAACACTCAGTGTCAAGCCCGCTTCTGGAACTGGAGCACCACAGCAGGCTTCTTGGCGCGTTTCCTCAATCGTCCAATGATGTATTCCACCGTCCACTGGGGAAATTGCCGGAGCACCCTGACATCCATTAAAGAGATTCTATACCGCTTGCATAGCTGGTAGGCTGAGGTTCGCTCTGAGGCGATCTCGGCAAAGAGTTCGATCAAGAGCCTCGGCCCCAACCGGGCCTCAAGGTTTGATATGAGTAAGCGTTTCAGGTCTTTCAATCTCGACTCCGCACTTGATGAATTTGAGGTTCTCTTTCTTATAGGCTTCGATCTCTTGTTCTGCGCCGACGATTATCTCTTTTTCGCTGGCCATGATCGACTCAACGCAGTCCTGAGCACCGGGAGCCAGCACATAGGGGTTCTCGGTCACATCCTTGACAATTTGAGACACCCGGCCAATCGACAGGTCAAGCCGCTCGGCTATCTCCCGGAACGGGACACGGCTGTTCAAAGCCCACATCAGCCACATGAACTGTTTCAGGCCGTTCTTGCGCTTGCAAATGAAATGCTCCGCGACGCGGTATGACTTGCGGTTTGACATGGAGTCCCGGCGGCAAGTTGCACAAGTCTACTGGTCCTGTCAATATCGTACTACCCGAAACGTGCCCCGGAGCACGGGCTTGCCATTTTTAGGTATAGCTCTTGGCACGCATCTTGTTCTTGGACAGATTTCTTCACTTAGCCCTTGACAGACTAGCTAGAAATCCTTACCATCATTCAGGGTTAATGGGCACTCGTTCTTTGTTTTCTCGCGTTGTGTGATAATATGCATTACCGCGAGCTACGATGAACGAGTAGAATAAAAACCTAAAGTTGTTTGCAGCACTCGAAGCCCGATTAACTCTCAGTGAGTTGGTCGGGCTTTTTGTTTTCTATGAACAGGTTCACAGTATGCACTCCTTCTGGTTTAATTTCTTTTCTCACTCGCAATCTACAATGAGCCACATCGCAAAGCAAGTGAACTTCATCAACGACTGACAACGGCGCGCAATGAAGATCGACATTAGTGTTGACTGCGATACCGATACGATGAGCGAAGAATGGTTGCTCGACTTCTGTTTCAAGCTCTGGGAGCTTACCCACATTCGCCAGTCCGCACGGACGCACTTCGCAGATCGTTTCAACAAAGCACACCTGCCCTGCACCGAACAGCACATTTCAAATCTACTCTCAGGCCGTACGCGTCCGGGCGATGTAGCATGGTCTATCGTCATCCACGATGCAGACGGGGCCGGAAAACCAATCGCCGCCGCGACGCGCAAACGGTGGCTGGAATCTTGTGAGAAAAAGGCAAGCACCCAATGACCACCAACATCTCTCTCATCAACCGTCGTCAAGATGTAAGGGGTATCGCAAGGCTCTTACTCTGTCCCTTCCGATTGGAGCCGGACATCAACCAGTGCTATGAAAAACCCCGACGCGTCATGACGATGAAGAAGTTTCTGGCAAAGCATCACCCCACGTTGCGCAAGGACGTTGTGAGTGATGATTGCTCATGGTTTCTGCTTGTGACGAAGAAGGAGAACAAATGAGCGACACAGCCATAGTTATCGTCGTCCTTGTCGTTTGCATAACGATAGCCTCTGTCGTTGAAGATATTTGCAGGCGACCAAAATGTAATTGCGATAAGAAGCCGGAGAAGAAATCATGAACCCCATCCGCAGAATGTTCGGCAAGATGTTCCATCAAGCACCTAAGCCGGTCAAGGTAGTCAAGCCAAAGGACGAACACTACACCGTGCCCGCACCGCGTCCGAAGCGTTTCTCACTCCGCCGAGCGAAGAAAGTAGAACCCGCCGTCACAACCGAGAAGCCGACCAGCTTCGGAACGTGCTCGCGTCTCAAACACATCTGCGGCCACCCGGTGCGTCCGCTTCTTCGCGCTCAGAAGCGGGACCTCGAAAAGTTGTATGGAGTGAAACTGCCATGACCATCGAGAAATCACCCACCGGGAACCACATGGTCACAGACCGCGACGAGAAGATAAACCCCGACGAATACGGCGTCTGTTCCAAGTGCGGCGAGCAAGCCCACGTCGAGAACTTGGTGACGGTCAAGGACAAGGACGCTTGCCGTTGGTGTTGGGTGAAAGAAGAACACACCTACCGTTGTAATAAGTGTCACGAGGAATTTGGGGCCACGGGGATTCCGACTGAATGCCCTATCTGTGGCTCGTGGTACATCGAGCACGAACTCGCGCGCATCTGTGTGTGGATCAGCGACGAACAGACAAGACGGACTCAGGAAGAACGCTCATTGCCGAAGATCATCAACATCGCATCATAACCCCTGCCGGTACCTTCCCCGGCTCTTTCCCACCTACGGAGAGAGCCGGGGAGGGGAAAGCGGGAAAGGAGGAAGATCATGCCGAAAGCGCAAACGGTAAACGAGGTCTTATCGACGGTCGATGTTTTCAGCATCGGCAAAACAATCGGTCAAGCGATGGAGGCAGGCAACCGCGCCAGTTACGCCGAGGGCTACCGTGCCGGATACCGCAAGGGCGTCGAAGAAACAAGACAAATCTGCATCGAAGAAATGCAGAAGCTCCGGGATTCACTCACACCAAAGAAGTAACAATTCACACTCCGTAGGAAGGGAACAAGTCATGTCAACTCCATCAACAAACCTGCCCGTCGTCATCGGTGGAAAGCAGTTTCAATTCGCCGACGACGTGAAGAAGGTGCTTCTGACCCGGACCGTGTCCGGCTGGAGCACTGAGGAAGTCGCAACACTGGGAGAGTCGGATGTATTCGTCGTGAAAAACCCCGACGGCAATCTAAGGTTGGTCAAAGCGGTGCTCCACCTTACCGAAGCCAAGGGGGAAATCACTCGCGCTATCCATGGGAAACAAAGCATTTCCGTTCAGGGCTACAACACCCTGAACAGAATAGCCGGTTTACATCGCATCAAACCGGAGACGATTATGGTTGATGGTCAGCCGAGGGAGAATCCGTATCCAGATCGCGACACCAAGACAGGCCGCATCTTGGGTTGGAGATGTCGGATCATGGCCGTGGGCTACTCGCCATTGGGGAACCTCGTCATCGTCGATGTAACGATGTACTATGACTTCAACGCGTATTTACTTCAAGACATCGAATCGAAGTCAGACAAGAACCCCGGCGCGATTCGGTTTGGAACGAAATTCTCATGCCCCCTTGCTGTCAACGCAAAGATCGAAGTGGTCGAGGGTGAAACGATAGCAAGGGACGCGGAGAAGGTGTTTCTATTCAAAGCGGTTGATAGTGTTGGGGGTTTCTGGATTGACATGAGTGCGAACGTGGTGGCTGACATATACGCCACGCACATTCAGCAAGTCAAGCACGGGGCCGCGATGGTGCAGAGCATCACATGGCGCAATGCGCAGAAACAGCACCCGGCAATTGCGACAACCCAACTTGTTGTCACAAACGCGAGTGCGAACGTCCTTGTCTATGGATACAAGTCTGAACTGACGCGCTCGCAGTTGGAGGAAGTAGGAAAACAGGTTGCAGGGGGAGCGGCAGTTGTGGGTGCGCAGGTCACACAAGTAACCGGAGAGGCGAGTTACGAAGAGGTTGCCGACGAGAGTGAGGCTATTGTTGCTACAGAGGAAGCAGAAGGAGTAAAAGCATCCGACGCCCCCCAACCGCAGGAAGAAAAACCAAAGGACCCCAACCTCAAGGCAAAGATCGAATCCCTCGCAAAAGAGAAGGGCGTCCCCGACCTGGAAGCCTTCTGCCGTAATTCAATGGGAAAACCCTTCGCAGAACTCTCACCAGAGCAACTCACAAAGCTCTCGCTCATCCTCGAAAAAGCCAGTGCCGCAAAGAAGGGAGGGGCAAAGTAATGAGACCAATCAAGTTTCGATTGCGATCACAAAGCGGGAAGATTGTTGGCTATGAGAAGTGGTATGAGGGGAAATTTCGCTCAGAGGTTGGTTGGGAGGCGTTTCCGCGGTGGCTCTATTCTGTCGATGGCGACAAATGGACGGCGACCTTCATCTTACACGATGCCAAAGACCAGTTCACCGGCCTCTTGGACAAGAACGGGAAAGAGATTTACGAGGGGGATATTGTGCGGCACGATGTGGATTCCGTTGACGCTGTTGAGTTCGGAAACATAGGATATGACGGTTCAAGGAACGGCCTAACGGGGTTCGGGTTTACAGGCCATTACAAGGAAGAAAAGAAGTTCCTCGAACTGGATTACTATAACGAGCCAGATACAATCGAAGTCATCGGCAACATCTATGAGAACTCCGAACTTCTGGAGGTGAAACCATGAAGCTCCTATCCGTTCAACTGAAAGCCTTCCGTGCCGGGAACGCTCTCTACAACCTCGAAGGAAAAGACATCTTCATCGGCCCCAATGGAATCGGCAAGTCCCGTATCCAGCAAGCGATTCAGCTTGGCGTCACCGGCTCGGTATCAGACCCCCGGACAGAGACAAACTATGAGATCGTTGAACTCTTTACGAAGGTCTTTGGCGCAGACGAGATGGGTGTTGTGCTGACGTTCTCCGCCCTCGTGATCGAGCGGACGTTCACCATCTCCGAGAAGCAGGGCAAGGTCAGTGTCAGTCAGAAAATCCTCATCAACGGCCTGCCGAAGTCCATTCAGGAAGGGGAAAAGGAGATCGTCGAGGCTCTTGGCAGTCTGCCACTCATGTTCGATGTTCACAAGTTCATCCGGCTATCGGACAACAGCAGGGCCGAGATGATGCTGCAATTCTCAAGTGGGGAAGCGGGCTACACAGGGCAGGCAATCCTCACTGAGTTATTCCCATTTGCAACGGATGAACTCGCGGAATATCACAAGATGCTCTCGGCCCACCTCTCCGGCGACATCAAGAAGGGAATCGAGAATTCCATCGCCTATCTCAAGGCTCAGGAATCCGCCTTGAAGAAAGAGACGAAGAACAATCAGTCGGCAGCCATAGGGAACGCAACCGCAGCCACAACCGACGGGACCCGGCCCTTGAGAGAGATCAGTGAGATCAACGAGGATGTTAAGAAAGCTCAGGCCGATCAGGTGTCTCTCTCGGTCGAAATCTCAAAGGCGAAGGGAGAGAAAGACCGCTTCCAGGAGAACGAGGCCCGGAAGAAGGCTCTTGAGTCTAAGATGGACGCCCTGCGGAGTGAAGCATCACAGCAGCTTATCGACAACAAGACTGCCAGCATTGGACTCTTGAGGCTATCACTCAAGACCGGAATCGAGAAGATTCAGAAGGAAGCCGACGAGAAACGCGCAGAACAAAAGAAGGTCACAGCGACCCATCAGGACGCGCTCCGTAGTGAAGCCCTGGCGAAAGACCGCTTTGAACAACTCGAAACAGAGATCGAGAACTTCACAAATGACAAGTGCCCGAGGTGCGGACAGGATGCAAAGTCTGTCGTTGACAATCTGAAGGACCGCCACGCGGACGCCGGGGGCGAATATCAGAGAAAGCACGACGACGCCGAAATCCTCAAAGGCCGTCTAGACGACATCGAACTGGGGATCAGTGCCCTTGACGGCGAGGTTCACGCCGCGCTGATGGAGAATAAGAGAATCGAAAGCGAGATCCACGCGCTCGAACTCGAACTCTCCGGCCTCCAGTCAAAGAACGCCCGCCTTGCGGAGATGAAAACCGAATACGAGGCACTTGCGTCAAAGACCTTCGACATTACCCTGAACACCGCCGAGGCCGAACTGCAACTACAGGCCCTCTCTCAGAGGATGCGGACGCTCCAGGCCGAGAAGGATGAAAAACTCTCCTTTGATACCCGCATCATCGCGGCGAAAGAAGCGGCAGCAAAAGCCCACCGTGCCAAAGAATCCGCCGAGTGGGTGAAGCAATCCCTTGCGATTCTCACCGACATCAGGTGGAAGATCGTGAGATCATCCATCGAGCCGATAAGAAAGGAAGCCTCACGCCTGTTCGCGCTGACACTGGACGCGGACAGCAAGGCAGAGTTTGACTTCCAATTCCGGGACCTGCGGGGTAATGAGGTATTCAAATTCGGATGGAAGACAAAGGGCGTCTTGGGTGATATGTTCATCGACTTCGATTCCCTGTCAACATCCCAGCAGGTGTTCACCATCGCGGCCTTGCTCATACCGATGATTCAAAGGGCGAATCCGAAGTTCCGGTTCCTGATGATGGACAACGTGGAGGTGATCGACGATTCCCGCAGGTTCACATTTTCAAAGATGCTCGAAGCCGCCGAGATGGACAACATCGTGCTGGCATCAAGCGCGGAATGGCCGAGGATGGACTTCGTAACCGTTCACAGTCTCGGCGTCACAGAGGAAGAAGTAGCCCAACTCAGGGATAACTTACAGTTCTTCTCATCGGGAATCTCATCGGGAATCTCGGCAAAGACCCCGAAATGAAATACACAACCTACAAACAAAAGGAGGTGAGTATCAAATGGACACAGCAAAGACAGGAAGACAAACTCACGTTGGTGAATCGCTGGAGAGACTGCACCTCGCGGCCAAAGAGATCGAGGAAGTGACGAGACAACTGGCTGATCGTTTCCAGCAAGTCCTGAGAAACGATCCCCTTCCGGTGGACCCGGAGGGCGCGGAGAAGAATAAAACCACCGGCCGCGTACCCCTCGCTCTCAGCATCGACATTGCAACGGAGAGCATCAACGCGTCAAGGGACCGGCTTCTTGAAATTATCAAGCGGTCCGAGCTGTAGTTTCAGGCGCACGCATTGGGTGAGCCGCGTGGTGTGGACTATACCCAAAGACTCTTGTGGGAAGAGCGCGTGCGCTGTAATTGGACGGGTGGCGGAATTGGCAGACGCACTGGACTTAAAATCCAGTTCTAAAATGAGTGCAGGTTCGAGTCCTGCCCCGTCTACGAAGCACACGAAAGGAACCCAAATGAAAGCACTCTCAGCACTCTTAAAAGCATCCCTGATCGGACTGGCCATGCTGTGTCTTGCGCTTGCGCTGAATTCAACAGGGACAGATGAGAAAATCACCATCGACGAGACAACGCTGTACCTGCTTCTCTTTGGACTCAGCGCGCTCGGGTACGGATGGATTGCGACTACGGAATATATGCTCAAGAAAGGAATCTGACAATGGCACGCGGACTCAACAAAGTTCTTCTCATCGGGAATCTCGGCAAAGACCCTGAGATGAAATACACTTCCGGCGGTACGGCTGTAGCAAACTTCTCCATCGCGGTGAGTGAATCCTGGAAGGACAATGAGGGCAACAAACAGGAACGCACCGAATGGGTGAACATTGTCGCGTGGAGGAAGGTAGCGGAAATCTGTTCTCAGTATCTCAAGAAGGGTAGCCGCATCTACGTCGAAGGAAAACTCCAGTGCCGGTCCTATGAGGACAAGAACGGCGTCAAGCGTTACGTCACCGAGGTAGTGATGGATCAACTGCTGATGCTCGACAGCGCGGAGAGCCACACGCCACCATCACAACCGGAGCCGGATGCACCGTCACCGGGCGGAAAAGTAGATGATCTCCCGTTTGTGTGGCTGTTACCGTTCATCCTTCCACTTATGGGACTAGCAAATGAAGCCGTGCATTCACTGTAAGGTTCTCAAGCCACTCTCTGAGTTCTATATTCATCTCAATCACCGGGACAGCACACTTGAGGACACCAAATGATAGTGCAACTCGCGATCAACGTGGAACCGAGACTCAAGACGAAGATCGAAACGCGGCTCACCGTCCCCGACGACATCACTGACGTTGAGCTTGCGAAGAAGATCAAGCCGGAACTAAGACGCCTGGTGAAACGCCGAAAGGCTATCAACAAGAATCTCTACGGCGGTGATCCGATAAGCGAAGCGCGACCGAGCACGCGGATATTTCGGAAGATGCTCACGATTGCGAAGGAAGGATGAGCGGAAATAATGGAAATCTCGACCCCAAGCGGCCACCATTGAACGATCAGGACACCATCCGAACAGTGTATCGGCAACGGACGCGCCTCATCCTACGGCGATATAAGAGGTTTTCTTCACTTCGCACCATTGCGGAGAATTTGGGCGTTTCTCACCCCACCGTGAGAAAAATCATAGTCGATCCAACATACGAACCATCACACAAAACCATGCTGAAGATCATCAAGGCGACAACGCCGCGTCTATTGCCGCCTCGTATCCACGGAAGATTTAAGGGGAGAATCCCCGGTTGTCCGAAGTAAGACGAGGAACCATGACCCCAACGAAAGACAAAGCAGAAGTTCTCATCCAGCTCGAATCAATGGCTACGAGAATCGGAACGCAGTATGGCGACGATCTTGTAGCTGCTCTAAGAGAGCGAAGCGCCATGTTTGGGCGTCTAGTCACTCTCGGCAGGGCAATCGACAACTGGTATCAACAGAAGGCCGCGGAGCTACTGGACGAAAACCCAAGCCTCTCCGAGTGGCGGTTCAAAATTAAGATGGGTGTAACGGTAGAGGGCGGACTCAATCGGTTCCGGGATCAACTCTCAAAGACATTGGAACTCCAATGCAAGAACATACAATCGGAGATGACCGAGATTCAGTCAGAGAGGAAGTTCACCGCAAATGCTTGAAGGTCTGAACATACCCCAACTCCAAGCCGTCACGTCTCAGGCGAAATCCATTCTGGTGATTGCCGGGGCCGGATCGGGAAAGACGAAAGTGCTCACGCACCGGATTGCTTTCCTCGTCAAAGAGCGCGGCGTCTCACCGTCCAACATCCTTGCCCTGACGTTCACGCGCAAGGCCGCAAAGGAAATGAAAGAACGACTCACGATGCTTCTTACTGAAAAAGAAGTGTCGAAGATGATGGTCGGCACGTTCCATTCCGTGAGTTTGAAAATGCTCGAACAGTACGGGGGCGAGATCGGTTACGAGAAATATCTCTCCGTCTATGACGAACAGGACCAGGAAGACATCCTAAATACGATCATCACGGAACTGGGGCTTCCGATAAAAGCCTCTCAGGTCGTGGCGGCACTTGACAGCTTCGGGGCCGACTGTGACAAGGTGGAATTCCAGAAAGATATTGCGGACGTGGTAACGCAGTATCGCAATCGCTTGAAAAGCTACAACGCGCTCGACTATTCAAGCATCTTGACCGAGACGTTGAGGCTCCTGCGGTCAAAGCCCGACGTGTTCACCTACTACCACGACAAGTTCCAGTACGTCTTTGTCGATGAATACCAAGATTGCGACTGGACACAATACTACCTGCACGAAGCCTTGAAGCCGGAGAACCTTTTTGTTGTCGGGGACGACTGGCAGTCGATTTACGCGTTCAGGGGTTCTGACGTTGGAATCATCAAGGATTTT
>Ga0209319_1001250_pt1 | contig 21865 bp, 28 predicted proteins | sample RifGroE2_FD_184000 | JGI IMG/M metagenome (GOLD analysis project Ga0209319, IMG submission 184000) | Groundwater microbial communities from Rifle, Colorado - Groundwater E2 (SPAdes) (version 2) | ecosystem: Environmental > Aquatic > Deep subsurface > Groundwater | place: Rifle, Colorado, United...
CTGACCCCGTTTGGTTTTTACTGACCCCGTTTGGTTTTTACTGTCATTAACAATTTTGATAAGCTTTCATATTATATAAATGAGACGTATATTTCAAATATGAAAGGAGTGATATTTAATGATTCAGCCTCTATTAAGCTATGTTACCTCTAATTGTGTAGAGTTAACAACAAAAACCTTATCAGCTGTCCTTAAAACGGTAGATGATTTTGAAATGCACATAATAGATAATAATTCAAGTGATAATACTTGGGAATACATTCAGAGTTTAAATGACGACCGTATTAAATCTAAAACTAGATTTGATGTTAATTATGGGAAGATTTTTGCAACTAACTTAAATCTCACCAAAAGAAGACCGGAACAAAGCTTTATTACCATAGATAAGACTGTATCTGTAGTAACAAAGGACTTTATAACACGTTTCATGAAGGTGTTTGAAGCATTTCCTGAAGTAGGGCTTCTTGGTGTGCGTGAATGGCATCTTTTCCCTAAGCAAATGCCTCAAGTAGCATCAAAAACAAAAGATCGAATATCATATCTTGAACTTAAAAACTCTAATCAGAGCGTTTTAGAAAATTATATTCCAAGTCACTGCATGTGTCTAAGACCTGAGCTTATCAAAGAGATAGGTTACTTGTGTGAAGAAAATTGTTATGGTGATATTGAGCTTTCTTACAGGGTAAATAATTATACCTCTTTTAAAGCAGGCTTTACTAAGGATATAACTATAAAAATGCCACAATCATCAGAATGTAAATCATATCAATATACATACGATGAGTTCAAGAAAAAATTTAAATGGAAGTTTGATGAAACCTTAAAAGATATGAAAAGTGGTGCACGTCCAGTGTATTGTGCTTCATGTTTTGATAGTGACTCAACATCAAATCATATTTACAATAAGGAATGGTCTATGGAAAATCTTACCTTCTTTATTGATAATCCAAATTATTTAGATATTAACAAAATTTTATTACCATAGGAGGTGGAAATGTGTTAAAACCTTTTGCAAAGCCGGTCTATATCATACAGCCTTTATTGCCTGATATAGATGAATTTACCAAAATGATAAAAATAATCTGGGAAAGCAATCAACTAACCAATAATGGAAATATGGTAAAGCAACTTGAAGGTGAGCTTTCTAGCTTTTTAGGTGCAGACTACCTGTCGGTTTTCTCAAATGGAACTGTTGCATTGCAGTTAGCATGCAAGGTTTTAAGATTATCGGGAGAGGTCATAACTACCCCATTTACATTTTCTGCAACAGCCCACTCGCTAACTTGGAATAATATTAAGCCAGTCTTTTGTGATATTTTAGAAGATACGTTTAATATTAATCCAGATCTTATTGAATCACAAATAACAGAACATACTACAGCTATCATGCCTGTACACGTTTTTGGAATTCCGTGTGATGTGGAGAAAATCGAGCAAATTGCAAACAAGCATGGACTTAAGGTAATATATGATGCTGCTCATGCATTTAACGTCAAAATTAACGATAGTCCTATAGCATCCTTTGGTGATATATCTATGTTTAGTTTTCATTCTACAAAAATTTATCATACAATTGAAGGTGGAGCTTTAACTTTCAAAGATCCATACTTAAAGGAAAGAGCAGATTCTTTAAGAAATTTTGGGACACGAGAACTTGATGGTTTTTATGAGCCTGGTACAAATGGCAAACTAAACGAAATACAGGCAGCAGTAGGTATATTATTATTAAAACAAGTGGGCAAGGAAATAGCGAGAAGAAAGGAAATAACTAACCTTTACCGTAAATTATTAGATAACGTTTCTGGAATTACTCTAAACAGGGACATAGAATACGTCACACACAACTATCCATATTTCGTTATAAGAGTTGAAAAAAGTGAATATGGTTTATCTAGAGACGAGCTATATGAAAAGTTGAAAGGATATAATATAATTTCACGGAAATATTTTTACCCTCTATGCAGTAACTTCCAGTGCTATAAAGATATACCCTCAGCTTCTAAAACAACTCTTCCTGTAGCTAATAAAATTGCCGAAACAGTTCTTGCTCTCCCATTACACGGAAGAATGGTGGACAGCCACGTAGAAAAAATATGTGCAATTATCAAATATCTTGGAGGGAGAGTGATATGAAAGATATAGTAATTATAGGAGCAGGTGGACTTGGAAGAGAAGTAGCACAGCTTATAAATGAAATCAATGCTGATAAAAAGGAGTGGAACATACTCGGATACATTGATGAAACCCCCGAAAAACAAAAAACTGTTATCAATAATAATATTGTGCTAGGTAATTTTAACTGGTTTGAAGCTAACTCTGAAAGAGAAATATGGGCAGTATGTGCAATCGGTAATCCAAAAGATAAATTAAATGTTATAAACAAAACATCTGGTTATAATATAAACTTTGCAACTTTGATACACCCTAATGTAGTTGTAAATAAATTTACACAGTTTGGATTTGATTGCATCATTTGCAGCAACTCTTTTATATCAGTTAATACAAAGATAGGTAACCATGTATCGATTAACCCAGGCTGTGGCATTGGTCACGATACCGTTATAGAAGATTACTCTAGCCTGTACTGGAATGTTACTCTATCTGGAAATGTTCATATATGTACAGGTTGTGAGCTAGGCTCAAAAGCTGTGGTGATACCTAAAAGAACGGTTGGCAGCTGGAGTACTATAGGAGCAGGAGCTGTGGTAGTCAGGGATATTCCTGCAAACTGTACAGTTGTGGGTGTACCTGCAAAGCCTATAAAATTCTCTGAACATGCATAAAAATTTTTATTAGAAAGGACTGATAATTATGAAAGAATCTTTTTTTAGTAATATCTTAAGTGGTTTTACTAAAAAATCAAAGGAAATAGAAGAAATAGGTGAGACAAAAGAGAACAATAATATAGAAGAAATCAATGAAATAACAACAAGCTCTGTGCAGAAGAGCCCACCATATATACACTATGTAACATTTAATCGTCTAGGGGTGACAATAAAAAATTTAACTAATATACTTGATTCTGATGAGGATTTCGAAATGCATATTATCGACTGTAACTCAAAGGACGATACTTGGGAATATATTCAAAGCTTAACTGATAGTCGCATCAAGTCAAAGACTCGCTTTGAAATGAATAGGGGTCCAATTTATGCACTTAACTATGCTCTTACTAAAAGAAAGCCTGACCAGTATTTTATAAACATAGACAGTGATACATATATCAAAACTAAAAACTGGATATCACGTTTTATGGAGGTTTTCGAAGCATTTCCTGAAGTAGGTGTACTTGGAGTAATGAGAGATAAACCATATCCGAGATTTATGCCCCCTATTATACCAAGGGTTAACGGCGATATATCGTATCTTGAGCTTAAAAATGCAGAAATTGGTGGCATCATGGATTTTGTACCTGGACAGCTACAGTGCTTAAGCCCTGAACTTATAGCCGAAATAGGATATTGGTGCGAGGAAAATGGTTATGGTGATGCTGAGCTTTCCCCTAGGGTAAAGCATTACACCCCATTTACAGTTGGATTCTTGACAACTGTAGAAATTGATATGAAACAAACATTAGGATGTAACGAATGTAAGGCTAGAGATTTTTGCAAGCTTAGTAAGAGTATAAATACCTGCTATTCAATAAGCAAAAAGTCTAACAAAAACGAGTCCTTTGCTCTAAAATTCAAGTGGAAATATCTTGAAACTTTTAAAGAACTTGAAGAAGGAAAAAGAACGGCCTACTGTGCATCAATACATGATCCTGAATCAATAAAGAACAACGTATACAATCAAGAATGGGCAAATGAAAACTTCGACTTTTATTTAAATAACTCAAATTAACAGGCTTAATAAAAAGACAAATCATATGATTTGTCTTTTTATTAAGCTTGTCCAACATCATTTAAATTCATTTATATATTATCTATGTACATAAATCCCACAGTTAGATTATTCGTCACAATCATCATCATCCGTCAAATAATAATGTATTCTTTCAGTTCCCGATGAGATTTGAATAAGGGGAATATATAAAAGCTTTATATTAACATTACTATCTTCCTGAGTAACTTCTCCATAACGTCTCTCTGGATGATGTTTTTTGTGCTTTTTCTTCGGTGAGTTTTCAATGGTGCCTCCAAAATCCTCACGCATTCTTTCCACTAACTTACGTGATATTTCATCAGCAAGTCTTTCAGAAGAACCCAGCTTATTTACAATCTCATCAGTGCTTGTATTCCCGTAGGATTCATCAATATATCTGATTAGTTCGCTCCTTAAACTATCTTTAAATTCATCAGGTGCAACTATTCTAGCGAGTAGCTTGTCCACATATTCCAATGCTTCTTGATTCAACATTTCAACACCTCCTTTATAAGTGATTAAAGTTAGACGTAAAACATGCTAAAACTCCATATTTTACGCCTGGTCATTTACTCTATTCTTGCCTTCCTGAATCATGCTCATCTTTGCATTTAGCAGTCAATACATCTATAATCTTTTTTTCAAAAATTATTGCTTCTGCTTTAATTACAACTTTTCCTGTAATAATAGAGTGCTTACCGCAATTATGAAATTTTACATCTTTGCAATATGCTTTCTTAATTTCTAAACAAACATTTTTTTCATCTATGTCATTAGGTTCTCCTTCTTTTTCACAGTACTTACCTAAATGAATTTTTTCCTCTACAACTTCTGATTTAACAATTTTTCTCTCTACTCCACAAGAATCTAGATATCTTATAGTATATTTGTATACTACTATAATCACAATCTCCCGATTATGTTCATCTATTCTTATACACTTCCTAGTAACCTTAACATCACAATCTACTATTTGCTTTACAGTTCTGTATACCTTATGATGTATTCCATCTTCTATAGTTAAATTTTTTTCATATACTACAACATCCAATAAAGCTTTCACTTTACATTTTAACTTATCTTTGCTAATTTTTTCTACCTCTTCCATATAACTCACCTCCTTATGCCTTGTCAAATACATCAGATATGATTTTGTTTAACTCATTTATTATTTTTTCTTTCTCTAATGCTGTACTATTAGATTTTTCAGATAGAATAACGTCTCTGCAAATTTGTTTAAATAATTCTTCTCTCAGTTTTGTTTCTAACTTACTTACCTTTATACTTTTTGCTATTATAATCCCGCTTCTTATTGTTGGGCTAAAGTTCATATCTTTTAATTCTCTAAATCTTCTTATGATATCAACGATAGTCTCTGCAATTTTAGTCACGATTTTAGCTTGAGCTTTCAAAATTTGTATTTCTGTTTCTCTGTCTGGGAAATCTAAGCTTAATGTAATCATTCTGTCTTTTAAAGCATCTTGTAATTTATGAACACCTGCATATTCCACTGGATTACTAGTGAATATAACTCTAAAATCCGGATGTATTCTTATAACCTCTTTTCCATTCCTTTTAGAATTTGTCTCTATAATTTTTTCTTCAAGAATAGATAAAAATACATTATTAGTTTCTGGTCTAGATCTAGTAAATTCGTCATATATCAGAATATATCCATTTTTACAAGCTTGAAGAATACGTCCATCAATCCACTTCACTTCAACTTCCTCTTGTTGCTTTGCGACACTTGAAACATAATTATCAAATACTATCTTTCTTTTTAATCCATAACTATTTCCAAGCAAATCACTTCTCTCAAACTCCTCATTTCCAAACATTATCATAACCGGTCTTTCAAATTTGTTAGCTATATGTACTGCTAATGCTGTTTTGCCTGTGCCGGCTGGACCCTTGAAATGAATTGGAAATCCTGCTTGTAAATATATTAAGCTTCTATCTATTAAACTACTAATCTGAGGAGTTACAACAAACTTCTCATGAATCGACATATCTTCCAAGTAAAACTCCCCTCCTTGACTCAACTTTTAATGTTTATTATTTATAGTAGAAAGTGGAGAAACAATAAGCTCCCTCCACTCTCTACTTATGTTTATTCTCCTACTAATTCATGGTGATGATGATCATGATCTCCGCCTAGAAGACCTACTGCATCAGCATATATTAACCATGTCTCAACACTTGCTATAACAACCCTTGCTTCAATTGTTAGTAGTTCAATACCCACTAACGAAACAATTGCCCATACATCAATTACAATCCCTTTGTCTAGAATTCTATCTATAACTTCTACTAAACTTGAAGCATGAACTGATTTCTTAATAGTTTTCATTATTTCACCCCCTCCTTTAAGTTTTTTAAGGTTATTAGGGTACCCTACTTTATTATATGTTATTTAATTCATCTGTGCTCATTAACTTGATAGTATAACAAATTTATAAAGGGGATCATGGGCATTAAATTCTAAGTCAAGCCTTTATTTTTTGTTATACTTAAAGCTTGCATGGATTTTTTAATAGTCCCCATATTTGACCCCCTCTTGTTGTTTTAAAGTTATACAGCACCCTAATTCAAGTATATGCACATTTAGTTTTTTTGTGCCTGTCAACTAGATAGTTTATAAAATTTATTCTAAGTTTTCTATAAAGTTATAAAGTGGCCATGGACCACTATATTCAAAAATCAAACCATAATCTTCTACCTTTGAATTTAACTCCTTCATTTTCTCTAAGAATAACTCCTTCTCTCTACAGTCTATTAGCAATGAGGAATTCATCACCATATCTTGGTTTCTACCAGTAATCTCTTTAGCCAAAATTTTGTTAACTTTAGACTCTAATACTAAATCTTTTAATGTATCTATTATTCTTTCTATTATAAGGTTAACCTTACATATTGCTTGTTCATTTAAGCTATTTTCTAATTTCTTTTTCATAAAATATGCTGCACCCTTTGATATATTAGATGAATCTCCCTTGATTTTTTCTTTTTCTTCCCTCATATGATTGCTCATAAACTCTTTTTTATCCCAATATATTTTACATGACCATTCTTCTTTGCCTTGAAGCTTGCTTAGGTTTTCTATTAACTGTTTTTTATGTTCTTGTGCAAATTGTTTAATGTTACTATCATTATAAAAAACCGTGCAAAATTTTAGAGGTATAATTTGAGTATATTCCATAGCTTTTTTTATTACATCCATATGCCTCTCAGCCTTAATTTTCAACCAATTTAAGTTTCCTAAGTTTTCATCAATATAAGGATGGGCAAATTCATCTAAATCTACTTTACTCGTTACAGCACACATACCTCCACAATCTTCTAAGTACACATTATTTTTTTCATCTATACCTTTATATTCACCAATGTCAAAGCTTTCTAAAGCAAACCCATATACATAAGATGCTTGCTCCTTCATTCCACCTCCTCCTTAATCGGTGCTTCTAATTTTTTAACTTCTTCTATCTTTTTACTTTCTTCTAGTTGTTTATTATATGCTTTTGATGATAATAATGGATCATTCTTCCACCAATCTATTCCCATTTCCATTGCTTTATCTACTGAAGCTACAACAAGTCGTATCTTAATAGTCAATAATTCTACATCTGCAACAGCTATACTTATATCTCCAGCTATAACAACACCCTTATCTAACACTCTTTCTAGGATATCCCCTAGTGTGGAGCCTCCACCTGAATGTGTAATTCTATTTGGACTCATTAATACTCATCACCTCCCTATCTACATTAAGTCACCCAAAGGTCCTAAATTAATATTTAAGTCATCTTCGGTTAACTCAAAAATATCCATTAACTCTTTCATTTTTTCATCAAGCTTCATAAAGGTTAGTCCAAGTTCTTCTATTTCTTGTTCTGATAAAGAATTATTTTCAATTCTATTCATAGCTTGTTTTTCCATTAATCTTCTTAAAAGCTCTATTAAAGTCAAAACTAATTGTGCTAAACCTTTATCAACATTATCTTTGTTAGCTTCTAATCTATTCTTTGTAGTTTGTAGTTTTTCGATTTCTTCTTTAATATCTAAGTCTTTCAAATCTAATACTCCCTCCGTTCATCTAAGCTAACAAAGCTGTAAGGTGGCCATGGTCCAGATACCATTACTTCAAAATCCTCTCCATGCTCTAAATTATTAATACATTCTCTAAATAGGTCCATATTTTCTTTTTCTATTAGATATGCACCATTAAAAATAATCTTGCCATTTTCATTATACTTTTTCTTATCTTTAATAACTAACTTATATATGCTATTCTCAATAGGATATATTTTTTGTTTTATTTCTTCTATTTTGTTTTTCTTATTTGTAAACTCCTTAAATTTTTTAATCATATAGCTGTATCCATTACTTTCTTCTATATCATTTTCTTTGCATTCATCAGAAATATTTTTACTAATAAGAATTTTTACCCCCATCTCAACGGTACCTGATATGTTTTCAAAATTACTTAATATCTTGTCGTTATATTTATTACAAAACTTTTCTAAGCTAGCTTCTGATAATAAAATTGTTGAAAATGAAAAAGGAATTACATCAGATTTTTCCATCAGCATTTCCAGCACTTCCTCATGCTGCATTAAATATTTATATTCTGTCTCTAGTTTCCTAGTATCAATTAAGCTATAAATAAGTGAATAATCTTTATATTTATAAACTAGCAGCTGTGCTTCTTTAACTCCCCCGATGTCAAAACTATTTACATCTAATTTATTAATAACTGCGTATATATAATAATATTCTATCAAATTCTAATCACCTAACTTTCCGTATATTTATTTATATTTTCAACTGCTGTAACTATTAATCCTAGCCCAACATAAATTAGATCAACATTAGCTACAGAAATAGTTAAATCCCCTTTTATAACAATTCCCTTGTTTAGAAGTCTATCTAATAGTTCTAGGAGTGTGGTATCTTTTTGTTCTATGACCTCATTACTCATATCAATCCTCCTCACCCTGCCCTCTCCCTAATTAGGGAGAGGGGAATACTACTCGTCATTTTGTTTTTTGTTAGCTTCTAGTAATCTCTCTATTAACTGTTCTTGCGCTTTATTATACTCCCTTTTGGAAATTTTACCGTCTTCATACAAAATATTTAGCTCCATTAAGTTCTTTTGTATAGCTGCTTTTGAATAGTACTCCTTCTCGGCATAATCTATAATAGTTTCAATTATTTTAACTACACCTTTTATAACCATAATTTCTCACCACTAATCTATTTCAAATTTTTCGTTTATAAAGCTATAAGGCGGCAATGGCCCTATGTATTTAAAATTGAAAATATCTATATATTTTTGATAAAGCTCATTTATAGCCTCATCAAACTTTTTCTCATTAGCTTTATCAACTAAAAAAGATGCATTTAATGCCATTCTAGGTGTAATTCCTTCACTAATAAGAAAATCGTTCGTGTAATCCTTCAACCTATTGGTTATTTCATCTGCATATTTTTGTCTTAAATCATTAACCCTTTCCTCAACCATTTTTCCAAGCTCTATTTTATCCTGCTCTGTTATCTTTTTCTTGTTCGCTAATTGCTTTTTAAATGCTACAATTTCTTTATCTTCTATATCTTTAGAAAAACCTTCCTCCTTCCATGTAAGTTTCAAACTAACTTCTATTTTATTTTCTACTTTTTGAAATAATTTTAATATAGCAGAATAATTTTTCATTAGAAATTTCTCTGCTTGCTCTCTTGACTCTGTCACCATACCATAACTAATAGGTATAACATCTCGCTGTTTGAATACATCTCTTATAACCTTATCATGCTTTAATATTCCTTCTTTTGTTGCGTTAATATTTGATTTCATGCTTTCACAAAGCAAAACTATGTCTTCGTGGCTAATAAAACATTTATTTTTAATATTTACTCTTTCATTTAAATCATTTTGCTGAAAGATACAATAACAGTAAAGCTTTTCCACTAATTCATCCTCCTAACTATTCTTCGTATAGTTCTTCAATCGAGCCTTTTTCTCTCATCCTTAGCCGCTTAAATGATTTTATACCGCAAGAATTATCAAGATCTATTTGATAAGTTTCTACTAAAGGTCTTTTAGCTTTTTCCCTCATATAATCATCATAAACCATTACCTCTATTTCTACAATCCAGTTGTTTTCTACAGATTTAATCCCTGTTATTGTAGCATCCTGTTTAAAAAACTCCTGTGAAAATTTACTTATAGACTTCCTAACGTCTGATAAAGACATGCACTCACCTTCCTTGTTTTTTTATATTATATAAAATTATATGTATAGTATTGATTATTATGATTAAAAAAATGTTTACAATATGATAAAAATATGTTACAATTTGTAAAAATAGTTTTACTATTAAAATATTTTACACAAAAGAAAAATTTAGAATAGTACGTGAGTTTACTTAACTAACTGAAAGCAGTGAGGTACGTACCACAGAACATATAGAGGTGAACTATGAAAAGATTTAAACATGCTTTAACATTAAAATGGATTAATTGTATAAAAAAGTATAAAATCAAATATGTGATATTGGTATTTCTGTCACTTTTAGAAATAGGTGTATCAGTAATGCAACCCATACTTTTTGGTAAATTGATATATTCACTGACGAATAAAAATTACAACGAAATAATGAATTTCACGTTGTTGCTGTTTACTTTTAAGGCACTCGAGATATTTATTAGTGGAATTAAGTTTTATTTGCTACATTATTTAAGAAATACTATAAATGAAATTATTCGAACCGATATAGTAGTAAATATTTTAAGAAACGGTATCAAATTACCGATTACTTCGATAAATGAAAGAATTAAAGAGATTGCGGAGGTTACACGAAAAGGTGACGAAATTATAGAAATTGTAATAAAATGTTTAAAGCTACTTGTAATAACTATTATTGTATGCATAACTGCAAATTTTATCGTCGGTGGAATTATTTTACTATATATGTTAGTGTATCACTTTGGAATTAATGTAATGTCAAAGCCTATACAAAAAGATGTAGTTAATATGAACTCGTCCAAGGATCAATATTTTTCTAGGTTTCACGACTTATATGATAAACCAGATTTAGAAAAGCTAAAAAAACTTAGCGTTGCTACAAGGTTCTTCAGAAAGAGTAGAATAATTTACAATATAAATTACGACAAAATGCTTGTCGTTCTAGGAATAATAGAAATTTCATTTCAATTATTAGTGTATGGTTCATTAGGTATTTTCTATTTTAATAATGTTTTAGCAATAGACGTAATTATATCATGTATAACGTATTTTGCAACAATTACCTCTGTGTATATGGAGATAAGTATCTTTAGTATAAATATGAAACAGTTGAACATATCTTTTGAAAGGATTAGTGAGCTTATGGGAAAGAAAATTTTGTCATAATTAGGGACACAAATGGGGTCAGGTCTGAATTATTCACTTACCTCATCTTCCAATTATCTCTTCCATATAGTCTGTCCTCATCACTTCCCCAGCTTTTATCTTTGATATCATTAACACTTGCAGGTTGAGCTTATTCACTAATTCTGTACTCGTTGTTTCGCAGTGCTTTACTGCCAAAAGCACTATTATTTTTCTTATATCCTGCTCTTGCTTTCACTTTATTGTGCGATAATATATTTAGAACAAAGCTAGTATCAACAAAATCAGCTTTTTCTCTTATATATTTACTATAACTACTCCATTCATAATTAGCATCTTTCGTTATATTTGCTTCTACAGGATTTCTGTGTATGTATTTCTTCTTATCCTCAGGTTTTTTCAAGACATATTCCCCATTATTTCCCCTTGCCATAACATGGTATAACGCCCCACTATAATGCATTCTCTGTTTTCTTGCCACCTATTATCACCTCACAATTCTTTAACTATCTTTTATCTTGTTTTTCAACAGCTTTGGTTGAATAAGTGAATAATTCAGACCTGACCCTAAATAATGGACCCTACTCACACCACAACCTCAAAAATCCTCTTCCCTTCTAATTCTATCCATTCTCTTGTATATTCCTTTTTCTTGTTAAAACTAAACAACACCAAATATCCTGTATTCTCATTTTGCGAATCTAGATATCTCACAACCTGGTCTAGCCCTTTTTGCTCCTTTACTTTGCCATGCCAAATTTTTAGTTCTATAATGTATTGCTTTTTGTTATACGTTATAACGACGTCCATTCTATTGTCTTGTCGTGTTTGTCTAATAAAACATAAAAACAACAAACGTGCTTGTTTTTCATAAAATTTTTCATCTTGTTTTCTATACTCTTGCTTCATAAGTAGTTGAAATTTTTCTAACACAACATCTATCTTTAAATCTCCCAACTCATCTATAAAGTTAGTTCTATATTCATAGCTTAACACTTCTTTCTTTGCTTCTTCCTTTGAAATCATATATTGATATATTCGTAGTTCAAATATTTTGTTATGTATTGCAAGTTTTCCGTTTATACCTTTCCTTAATATCCCATACATAATACCTTTTTCATATGTATCTATGTTATATATTTTTTCCTTACCTAAAATCAGTATATCATATATTGTATCGTATAATTCTTGATTGTGTTCTATATTTTTTATAAGATCGTCGAATAAAGTTCCTTTTTCATTTAATATTATTTTTATCGCATCTTGCACACCTAGTTTACTCCAGTTTTTGTCTAATTCCTCGTCTATAACCTTGCAAATATTACTTACTAAAAATGGATAACCACTTGTGTAACTATATATTTCTTTACTTATCTCAGCTATATTCATACCTATCTTATAATCTGCCTCATATTCTACAAGCATAGTTGCTATTTCCTCTGGGTTAAAAGTCATATCTAGGTTAAACTTTTCTGCCACATTCCACGGGCTATTGTATGTTGTTTTATCTATCAGCTTTGCTTCGTCTTCAGTGAGCAATCTTCGTTCTTTTATGTGCACTTTTAGATTTTTAATATCATGCACCCCTGCAAGAATGACTGATTTAAATGTTTTTTCTGTTTCTCTATTTTTCTTCCTTGCATTATATTTATCCCTTAGTATTGCTAAAAAGTCTAAAAATACTATATTACTACTAGCCTTGTCTACCTCATCAATCATTAATACTATCTCTTTTTGACTTTTCTTACATATATTTGTTATTTCCACTGATAATTCGTAAAAATTTTCTACATTACTAATACTCCCTATATATTCAGCGAGTGCCACATCCTGTGACATTACCTCTCTTCTCATCATATCTAAAAAAGTCATGGCAAATTTACTTTCTGATTTATATAATTCACTTCCCCAGCCTTCTAGACTTCCTGATATTACTATGTACTTCCCCTGCAATATTTGAAACAATCTCAGCATTGTTGTTGTCTTTCCATATTGACGTGCTCTGTTTATGGTAAAATACATACCAAAATCTATTAGCTTTATAATTTTTTCAAGCTTCCCACTTATATCAACCATATAATGTTCTTCTGGTATACACGTTGTCGTCACATTAAATCTTTTCATCTACTTTCACCTACCTAATATTTGTTACTGCAATTATACTATACATATTACATATTGTAAACAGTTTATATAATATTTTCAAGCATTCTTATATTCTAATGTAACTATTCAAACCCCCAGACTGTCACTCTCCCCTGTTTTTTGGCGTGGCAAGCTGTTTTTAGTTTTAAAGACAGATCGCCACGTCGGGAAAAACACCCTCCTCTGTTATTGTATTTTCTAAACCTTTAAAATAGGTTCCCACTTCCACATTACCTTCTATAATTTTTAATATTTCTGCTATTTCTTCAACACCCATTATATTTACATCTGTCCCTACTTCCGTTGCTAATATGGCTGCGTTTACTTTTGATTCCATTCCACCTGTTCCGTGGCTAGTTTTTCCTTCAAACTTAATCTCTTTATTAACATAATCATGGTAGTTCCTTATCACTTTGGCATCGTCATATTTATTTGGATTTTTGTCATATACTCCTTCTACACCTGTTATTAAAAATAAATGCCTGGCTTTTAACATACTTGCTACATTGGCGGCGATCATATCATTATCACCAAATTTTATTTCGTCTACTGCTACTGCATCATTCTCGTTAATTATCGGTACTACGCCTATATCAAACAACGTGTCAAATGCATTTAGTAAGTTTTCTTTGTTATCTCTATCCTCAAAATCCTTTGCAGTAATAAGTATTTGTCCTGACACAATCCCCTTCTTTTCAAAAAAGTCAGTATATATTTTCATCAACTTTGCCTGACCAATTGCCGCTAATGCTTGCTTTTTTTAAACACTTTTTGCCTCTTTTATACCTAGCATGCTTTTTCCAATTGCAATAGCCCCTGATGTTACTATTGCTACCTTATCGCCATTTTCAAGTATCTGCTTTGTGATGATAGCCAGGTTTGTAAACAGTTTATCATTGATTTCAGACTCTTCTGTATCCTTTACTATACAGTTACTTCCTAGTTTTATAACATATAATTCATTCATCTTACTCACCCCTTTCTTATTTTAAAATAAACAAAAAATTCGCCCTAGTTAACTATCATATATAACAGTTAACATAAGACGAGTTTTCCCCGTGGTACCACTTAATTTCGAGCTTTTGCCCCTCTATGTTCCTTTAACGCAGGTATACGTATTGTTTTTTACAATCCACTCCAAGGTAGGTTCAAAGTAATACTAACTACTGTTTTTCACCAGGCAACAGCTCTCTGCAAGTTTTCATACTTTTACTAATTCTCTTCTTTGCATTTTATTTTGTATATAATAACATAATATTGGAAATGTGTCAAAGGAATTTTACAACTCAAGTACCTTTTTCAAATCCTTATTCCCTCTATTAACAAACGTATTTTCCTTAACCTCAATCTGCCTTTTTAATTCATTTGCAACCTTATAAGCAAGATTAAATGAATCTTCTGTTATTTTTCCCTCATCAAAAGCTTCCTTTAATTCCTCTTCATCAAGTAGTTCTACCTTTCCTTTAAAAATTATTATGTCCAAATATAAATCATCATAATATGGTATCCCATCTTGATTAATCCCATTTTCTCCAGTTATGTCTATGTACCACTCTATTACTTCCTCATCCTTGTCTAGAAATGTTCTTACAGTATAATTCTCGCCTATCGGGATATATTCTATAATGTAGTATCCATCAGCTAGCAAGCATATATCTACCCCATCACGCTCAATAAAATATGATTCATCTATTTTATTTATTCTCTTAAATGAGATATAGCAATCTAGCTCATAATCTCTAATAACCTTAAAGTCATGATCCTCTACTCCTCTTAAATAAGTTTTATCAATATACTTTTTCATTTTGTATTCGCTCCTCTTTATTTTCAATTATATCAAACAATCCTTCACATGTAAACAAAAAATTCAAGCACAAGAATCGTTGGCATTTCCATGACTCCTTGCTTGAGTTTTTTATCCTAAATAAGTGTAACACTCCGTGCCTGCATAGCTCGACTTTCGCCTTATATACACTCGTACTGTATGCTGTATATTATATTATACTGCCTCTTATTGCATAATTATTCTATACTCTATATTCTCGTAAAAGATTACTCTTGTACTGTTCCTAAATCATTTTCCAATTTGCATGTTACTGTTTTTGATTTTCCCTGAGTATCTCCTTTTATCATATTATTCATTATGTTATCTACAGATTTTTTGACAATTATAGGTTTACCATCTTCCACATAAACATCCGCTATATCAGGAGTAACCCTCCTTTGTGATGAAGAAGTACTCTCTTTAATTTCGATTATACTACCAAGTAAACTATCCTTCTTATAGGTAATATTAGCACTTTCTAATTCAACATTAACTTTATCCACAGTTAAATTCATACCTATGCAATCGTTTAAACACCCAAAATCATAAGTTATACTTTTACCAATAGTCTCAAAAATAGCATTTAAATTTATAGATTCAGCAATATTAATCAAATCTAGCATATTATTTGCAAATCTATTTACTTGATATAGATGTAGAATTTTCTCTAGATCTACCTTTTTTTTCATCTTGAAAATTCTTCCGAAAAAACTTTCTTTAAAATATATATTTGAACAACCTTGCATTCTTTCTAACAACTTCTCAGGCTTCCTCATATGCATAACTGGAAAAGTATCAATAGTAATTGATATTTCTTCCTGTCCATTACACATTTTCACACCCAAAGTATCTTTATCTAATTCTTTTATATTAACAGATTTCTCTACTAGTATCTTCTCCCCTTTTTTATTATTAAAAATATAATCTAAGCAAAAAGTGTCAAACGAATATAAATCTAAATTCTCAATATTAGCTCCTTGCAATTCTTTAGATTGAACACAATGAATTCCATTTGATGTATACCAGATAAGCTTGTCAGCTTTTTTTTCAATTACATCAGTCGAGTCATCATTGTAGAAAATAACTAATGTTATTCCACCATCTTTAGTCTCAAACTTTGCCTCTCTTTCAGAGCATTCTACTAATTTTGCACCTGAATTCACCAAATCTCTATACACTAACGATTCCTCTACCTCTGTTTCTGTCTTTAAACTCATATTCATAATATTTTTTCCTCCTGTATAACGAGTTTTTAATTATTAATCCTAATTATACATTATTTTTTTACATCTGTCAACATTTTTTACAAATTTTGTATATAGTTACAAAGTTTACTGCATTGTAAAATTTATATTTTTTTCTATAGAACTAAGCCTATCTATTTTTTCTATTACTTCCTCTATTGTATCACTTATATCAATGCCTCCTCATATATTGCTTTTATATGTTTTTAATCAACTTATAAATACCTGCTAAAATTAATATTATAAATACAAAACCTTACCTTATGTTTTATCGCTAAAACTCAAACTCCCATTCTGCACTATTATGCCATATAGTCCCTGCATCTATTTTTTTATCATCTTCACTATCATATTTTGAAAAATATAGCTTATTTGTACTTTCGTTTAAGTCCCAGTAAAAGGTCTTTAGTTTGTTTTGAAAATTATCTACCATTTCTGGATTTTTTATTGATACCTTAAATTTATAATTAGGATTTATACCACCCCATATAGTGGCACTTAGTGCCTTTTTCATGCCATAAAAATTTTCAAAATCTTCTTTGGTTAACGTTTCTCCATATTTAGGAGTCTCATAATGTTCATTGTTATCGCCCAAATTTATGTACCTACCATATTCTTTAGAAACCGGAAACATACATACATATGAGGTTCCCATAAAAATATCAGAGGTAAATTCAAAGCCTGTATCTAGCGATATTTTAGAGGGTTCTATTACATAATTCCGCTTTACTTTAGCATAAACGCTACCTTCCTGTGGTATAAGTAAAGAGGTATACTCAACTATATTGAGTTTCTTAATCTTTGTCATATGTCCAACTTCAATTTTTACTTCAGAGTCACTATCTGCATCTATAAATTGAATAGATTTCAGGACTTCATTCCCATGGTTTCCTCCTGAAAAAATATAATCAGTATCAGTATCCCTTTTTACTCTAAAAACATATTCCCAATCAGTGCTCCCTGCTGCAAGTCTAGTACTATTTTCTAATGATATATCCTTACCCTCCTCTACTAAAAGCCAGCCTCCTATATTCCACGTCCCCCATGCTTTCTTTAGAAATACCGTTATAAGCACATTTCCATCCTTTAGAATACTGTACATCTCTAATTGATTTTCATTAGGAAATATCAGTATAAACTCATCGGTTTTTAGTTCACTTCTATTAAATTTGTTCTGCCTCGATTTATTCATAGTCCCGACTCCCATTTCATTTATTCTTGTATTAAATATATTCTACCATACCTTTAGCCCCACCGTCAATATCATATTTATATTTCATCCCTAACTACTTATCTGCCTAAAATTAAAATAAAAAGACTTTCATCCTTAAATAAAAGCATGAAAGTCTTTTTATGGCCCCACCTTAATAGCAACAACACAATTTATTACCACTCTAATATAATATATCCATCATAATTTTTATTTTTAGCTTTTATATATGTATACCTATCTCTAACTGCCCTTATATAATTTTCCTCTATAGGTATTGCTATCGTAGAGTTATCTAAATCATCTTTATAAAGGACAAAACCATACTTTTTATAGCTAATGTACATTAAAATATTATTATATATACTCCATTTAAATTTATCCATATGTATCAAATCATCCATATGTATTTTTCTATATTCCTCCTCATTGAATTCAATTTGTTCTTCTTCTGTTGTTATATTTTCTATAACTATGCTATCTAACATAGTATTTTCTTTATAATCTACTTCACAATCTAAATCCCTTATGTTTTCTTCGCTACCTTCTTCATTTTCCTCTTTATATGTTTTTACAAAAAATCCATCCCATAAATTTTCTTCATCATTATAGCCGTACAATATAGCCCTATCGTCCTCTGCTTCATTAGTTATTGCAAATCCTGTTAGTTCATCTGTATTTATTTTGTCCTTATCTTCAATTTCCTTTTTTAAAATTATATTATTTTCACCTAACACACTTGCTTCGCCTATATGTACACCATAGTACTTGTCTTTAAAATATATCAGGTAACAATTGTACTTATTATTCGCTGTTTCTATATTTCTAACATTTAAGTCTACTGTATCTTTGTCATCTAGACATTTGATTTTACAATACCCGCTTGGCTTCCTTTCGCCTGAGCCATACCCTGCTATATTCTCATTTAAAATATATGAATACGTCTTAAACACAAAATCACATCCTCTATGTATAATTATATATAACTTAATATTTATTCTAATGTTATTCAATTATATATATAAATATACCCAAAACAAAAAACTTGTTGTAGCTTTATCACTACCCCAAGTTTTTCTTACCCTCTATATCACATAATCTTCTTTTTTCGCTGCTCTTCCCATTATTTCTTCTCGTTTATCTTCATACCCGGGCTCATTAAACATAGCATACGTTGCATTTTTACCTTCCTCTACCCCAGGCTGATCAAATGCGTTTACCTCCATCAGTTCACCCATAAAGGCAGTTGCTACTTCAAATAAATAAATCAGCTGTCCTATTGTATATTCATTTACCTTCGGTAGCGTTATTGTCATATTCATTCTTCCTGCTTTCATTAATGCATATTCTGTCGCTATCTGCTCCACTCTTATTAGTTCGTTTTGAGTATGCCCACCCATAAATGCAATGCTATCTATTTTTTCATAAATTTTTGGTATTTCCAATGTATGTTTGAATTCTTCAACCTGCATAAGAACTATAACCTTGTCAAATGGTCCCTCTGTATATAGCTGTACCTGTGAATGTTGGTCAGTAACACCCAGTGCCTTTATAGGAGTTTGCCCCGCATTTACAATCTCACCTTGGTTATTATATTTTTTGCTTATAGATTCAGCCCATATTTGTGCATACCAATCTGCCATATATTTTAATGAATCTGCATATGGCATCATAACGCACATATTTGCACCTTTCTTCATGGCAATGTATTGAAGTATTGCGTACATATATCCAGGGTTTATATATACATCCTGTTCCTTGCACATTTCATCCATTAAAGCGGCACCTGCAAGCATTTGTTTTATATCTATACCGCACATAGCAGCGGGTAGTAATCCCACCGGGGTGAGCTGTGAAAATCTTCCGCCTACCGATGCTGGTATTATAAATTTTTTATATCCTTTTTCTTTAGATATTTTTATAAGATTTCCCTTCTCCTTGTCAGTAGTAAACACAATCAAATCTTTTGCTACGTCTTGTCCTACTTTCTCTATCAGCATTGTTTCTAATATCATAAGCTGAGACATTGTCTCTGCTGTACTTCCTGATTTTGAAATAACATTAAACATAGTTTTTTCTATATCTATTATATCAAGCAGTGATGCTATTTTTTCTGGGTCAATATTGTCTAATACATAAAGCTTTGGATATCCTTTTCTTTGTTCCTTTGAAAGCTCATTATAATACAAATGATTTATCGCCTGTTGAACCGCTATAGGTCCAAGTGCAGATCCACCTATTCCTAAAACTACAAAGTTCTCTATCCTGTCCTTTGCAGCCTCTGCAAAGCTAATTATTTCCGCAACTACCTCATCCTGATTATATGGCAAATCTCTAAAATCCATGCTACCTTCATTTCTTTTTAGCTCCATATTCTTTTGTGCATGTTCTATTTTATGCAAGATCTCATTTACTTGTTGATGTTTTATCCCATGTTCCTCCAAAAAATCCTCCATCATGTAGTTAAAATCAAGCTTTAATCTTAAATCATTATTTCTCATATGTTAAAATCCCCCTTTTATAAAATATCCTGTAATATATGTTAGCATATTTTAAAGTTTTTTAAATAAATTTTCTAAATAATTTAATTTTCCCGTTACTATATTTCTTCTTTTAATCTTATATATTAAGCCCATGCCTTGGTTATCTCATCTGTAAGAATTGCATACTCAATACCTTTTTTACTCCGCTTCTATCCCACTCATCAGTTAAGTCTTTTCTTACCTCTATAGATTTAAGCCTTTGATTTATCATCTCATCCTTAGTACTATGTGATCTTTATTTTTAATTTCTTCTTGCCTTTATAACTAATTTCCCACCTTACCTAACTACCATCCTAAGCTCCTTCTCCATCATTTCCCCAGCAACAGCCATATCGTATTTTATATATATATCATAATTATACCCTTCACACTTCGTTTCTAATTCCTTCGTAATCATTACTATTTCCATAGGTCCATATGCTGTTTGATAGTTAAATTCATACTTTTCCTTTTCCTTAAATATCATATTCGTCGGCGGTTCTGTATATTTTGTCAGATAGATAGCATCTCGCTCTATTTTCATATGGTTACGTATATTTTCTTCATCCATGTATTCTAGGTACTCTGAGTCATTTTTCTTTACATACTTTCCCTTAGTCTTAAGCTCTACATTTTGACCATCATGAATTCCAATAACTTGGATTTCTACATCTCGTTCAACCAAATTATATCACCCCTTATTTCAGATACTCTACAATATCTATAAATTTATTTCCATTAGAAGCCTTTACTAACACTACATCTTCCTCTTCTATATTCTCATCTAAAAATTTATACGCTTCTTCTTTTTTGCTGAAATAATATACATCTTTACGCCCTAATAACTCATCATATGTATATTTTACTTCTTGCCCTACCAAAATCACCATATTTAATTCTTTAGATTTAATAAACGCTCCTAGCTCCCTGTGCTTTTCTTCTGAAAATTTACCAAGCTCTAGTATATCACCTAGTATAACTACCTTTCTTTTATTTTTACTCATGTTTAACATAGTTTCAATAGCACTTTTCATAGATATTAGACTTGCATTATAACAGTCATCTATAAGTGTAATGTTTCTTTTAGTTTTTATTATATCAAATCTTCTCTTTGGAGTAATAAAGCTTTCTATTCCTGATACAATATTTGTTGTGCTAATATTAAATATTTTACCTACTGACGTAGCAATCATTACAGGATATGTTATATAGCTTAGCACTGTATTAACCTTTATCTCTATCTTTTCATTATCATACTTGATAACATTTTTCATATATTCATTATTTATTAGTTCTGCACTTTCTGCTTTACAATCGTTATTTTTACCAAAACCACAGTATAGTATCTTTCTATCATCTATAATCCTTCTAAGATAATCGTCATCTCCGTTTAATACAATTATCCCATCTCTCTTAGTATATTTCAGTATTTCACTTTTAGCTTCTAGTATCCCTTCTCTACTTCCAAGATTACCAATATGTGAGTCGCCTATATTAGTTATCACAGCCACGTTTGGTTTTGCTACTTTACTGAGTTTTTCTATTTCACCCAAATTATTCATTCCCATTTCTAATATAATTATTTCATACGTATCATCAAGTTGAAAGATTGTTTGAGGTAATCCTACATTATTATTAAAGTTACCTTCTGATTTTAAAACCTTATA
>Ga0209319_1001255_pt1 | contig 21764 bp, 26 predicted proteins | sample RifGroE2_FD_184000 | JGI IMG/M metagenome (GOLD analysis project Ga0209319, IMG submission 184000) | Groundwater microbial communities from Rifle, Colorado - Groundwater E2 (SPAdes) (version 2) | ecosystem: Environmental > Aquatic > Deep subsurface > Groundwater | place: Rifle, Colorado, United...
CCAAGCACCTAAAAAACCACCATTGTCTTCAAGTCTTTCGTAGTCGCCTCTCGTTTCAGAATAGACCGTGTTCCTAACAGATTCTTTGATTATCTCAAGAATTTGCCCAGAAAATTCGTCTACAATCTCTGTCATCTCAGCCGAGAATACCGCCATCAACTGGACGTCATTAGTTATAGGAGCTCCCGCCATCGCTCACCTCCCGTGGTTATATCTCCACCTTACTGTTTTTATTACGTTTATCCGTAATGTCTTCACTAAAGTTGCAATCCTCACATATCATAAATGTATTGGAATAGCTAACTCCTTCTTCGTCATCGACGACATCAACCACTTTCAGTCTACCACCACATTCGGGGCAACCGTATTCCAGGTACTTACGAAATTTTTCTCTATATGGCATATAATGAAATCCATCTTTTATGTGGTAGTTTTTTTAGGTCTGCCCTTTTTTACCGGCAATTCTTCCGTGGTTTCGATATTGGGATAGAATTTACCCACATCGGCTTTAACGGCTTCGAATTTCCCCAACAACTTTTGGATGCCGTCTTCGCTGAAATCCATGTCTTTTACTTTGGCGATGGCGTCGCTGGCTACATCTATCAACCGCTTAAATGCGGACACAACAGATTGCTGTTCCTGCAATTCTTTTTCAATCTTTTTGATGTCGATATAAAGTTCATCGAGATCCATAATCTCAGCAGATACTTTATTCCAAAGTCCGCTGGAAACCACATCATCTATCACAATGTCTTTTATGTCGACGTTGGTGAGAACGTCTAAAACTGCAACAACCAGGGTATAATGTCTGGTAAGATATTGAGTAACGACATCATCGTCTGCTGCGCTAAAATACGCGGCTAAAATTGTATTTTTATCCGTCATATTAATGAATTTCTTAACCAGAACTTTTTTATCACTGAAAAGAAATTCAGCCAGAGGTTCTTCCTTATTCGATAAATCAAAATTTATTTTTTCCATTTATTTCATCCTAAATTATTCTTCCTCATATTTAAAGCAGGGGGGGTCGATAACTACGTCCATGATACCGCCATCACATGCTTTCTGCGCGAGTTCACGATAATAAACTTCGAGGCAATCTATAGTTGCATCTCGCTCGTCGAGTTTACGTATAAGTTTCTTGTTTTCTCTTTCTAGCCTGCCAATACGAAGTCCCTGATCATCAAATTTCTTTTCTTGATCCAAGAATTTTTTATCATATGTGTCAATTACGTTTTCAAGCCTGCTGATGCGAGTCAATTGCTTATCTAGGGCGTCCTCGTATTTGTCAATGGTTTCTGCGGCGGTTTTATCGTTTTCCACCACCAATTTATTTTTATCTCCACGCGACAAAAATGTTTTCCAAAGCATTACTAGAATGCCGATGAGTGCTACGATATCAGTAATGCTAGGACTTGTCATATCGCCTCCGTCTATCTTTTATTTTTTGAATATGTGCTTTAATTATATCCGGTAAATACATGGGTTTAAAATTAGAAACGGATTCAATAACGACAAGAACGATGAGCATTGTGGCTGCTGGTCGAATCCAAGTACTAGAAAATGCGTATTCGCTACCATCAAGGGGAACAAATTTTAAAATCGAGTAAACGACAGACCAATAGAGTCCTAGAAAAGAATACATCCATTTGCTCCAATTACCTACTTCTTCACGATTACGCACCGCATGAATAAAATTAGTGACACCTACAATAAATCCTCCCAAGATATTGACATATAACAATATCTGTGCAAACACATTTAATACCACCATAGGCGCAATTCTCCTTTCGAAATAATTAGGAGGGATATCGTTATAATACCCCTCCTGTTATCGAAAAAAGATTAAGCGGTTGTCACAATACTAATGGTATCATGTAACAAGCCGGCATCCGCATCGACATATGAAGCAGTGACAGTAGCAAGCCATCCGGCTGCAACAGCAGATCCTGCCGTCACCAAGCCAGTATGGAGTCCTACATTGAAATTGGCTGCAAGAGTTGTTGAACCGCTGGTTACAATAAACGAAGCCGTTGTAGTAACATCTACGTTAGATAGCAAGCCACCACGAATACCCCAAAGAGTAATTTGTTTGCTCTTAGGCAATCCGGCCGCAACAGAGAATGACAGCGTGGCAGGGCTGGCTGCCAAGGAAAGAATTGAAGGTGTGGTGTCGGCGACAGGAATCCAGGTCACTTTGGCATAGTATTCGCCGGTGTCGCAATCGCTTGAAGCCACGGCAAGGGCACTACCTTCGAGAGCCTGATTGCTGACCCCATTGGCTGCAAAACTCAAGGTGTAGTTACCAGTAACTTGGAAACTCGGAATATTGATCTGAACGTAATTCTGGATCGCGCCGGTGTTGTCGCGCTCTTCTGCAATAAGCGTAAGGTCTACGACTGTAGGCGGAAGAACGGTTTCAACGGTAATTTGATCCGCAGTAATGGTGTATTCATAGATTGCATTAACGCGATCATCTGCACCACCACTAATTGTAATTACACTGCCAACAGGAGTTACGGTTTCAATCAAGCCATTAGAAAGAACAACGCTGACGTCACCCAGCGGGGTATCAAGCAAGGTGCCGCTACCACTAGCAGAGAGAACAAGACAATCTGTTTTTACCGCTGTAACGCTACTATTCAAAACGCTTGTACCGGCATTAAGAGCAAGGATGGTTTTATTAAATGTTGCCTCTGTGATTTTTACTTCAACTTTTCTGTCATGAATATAGGTATAAAGCAGGGGGTTGTTCCTGCCACCTCTCACTTCTGTTGCCTGCGTGGTTATTGTTAATGCGCTATCGATATTGGCTGTACCATAAGCAAGTGCATTGCCAGTAGTTGCATCACGAAGAATTGCGTCGGCAACTGTAACCAAGAATCTATTCGAGTCTGTCATATGTTATTTTCTCCTTTTTTATTTAGTTATAATTCAAATTATCGGAACATCTTATTTTCCAAGGACGGCTTTATTCTTGTCAAAAAATGTCTCCGACGCTATCAATATATCATCATATCTTCCTTTTTTACCTCGGTGATAAAGATAATGTTTTAGCTCTCCGCCTTTCATTTTGATCTCACCAGAGGCTATAAGAGGTTGATATAAATCAAATTGTTTTAACGTTATCATTCTATCAAATATGTTTTGCAACTGATATATAGTATATTCACCAATTTCTTCGGGATTTTTACGCAATAAAATAGAAAGTGTAAATATCTGATCGGCGAAATCTATATCAGATCTGCCATGTGAGCGTATTAATTTCTGCTCCAGTTCAGGATGGTACTGATTCACATATTCTATGCTACTGCCGTTTTGTTCCAGTATGATTTCCCGCAGTTCTTCAAATTCCCATTCATTGATTTCCACGTCGTCAATAATAAGATAGACCATGGAGTTTTCACCGCTGTAGGGTTTGCCGCTGTCTATAATGTGAGTTTCTATTTTTACTTTTTGTCTTTTGGTTACATATTTGAAGAAATCCTCAATATCTTCGATGGTTTTATCCCTGATGTCTTTATCCGCAGATATGGCGATAATAAATCTGAGATAACTCATCTTTATTACGTCTTTATCTGCTACAAAATTCTTGGGATATGTAAAAATATTATAAAAAGCGCTAAAATATTTCATATCTTTTATTTTGACGGGATAGAATTCCAGTCCTTTATAAATCTGAGATAAGCCAAATACGTCGTTGCTACTAATATATGATTTTGACAGGTCTTCATTCATAGTCTGCTCCTATCCCAAGGCATTACTGCACATAACCACAGACATGCCTTTATAGGGAATACTCCCTATTACACCAACTCTACATCTTGACGACGCTCTGGCGTTAAAGTATAATCTACCCACGCCTTCGATGTCGGCGCCATTTAGCACCTCTATCAGTCTTTGTATAATAACTGCATTTCTTGTGGCATAGTTGGTCATGGTGGAAAGACTGTAATGACTGTAGACTTCGAAAAGCACGGAGGAAGTACCATAGATGTGATTGGCAGGAACAACTTCAGCCGGACTTATTCTCAATATTGTAGCAGCAACTGTCCAGCTCTGATCTTGTCCTACATCGAAGAATACCCTGTGGTCGATTTCGTCGCCCTCGCCATTCCATATCAACGCACCTTTTTCGGCTTTGCTGAGATCGGCATGTAGTGAGGAATTCCAAGCATCAGCAGTTGTATATTTTAACAACCTCCATATTAATTCATCGTTATCCATAAGATATGAGCAGATGTTATAACTCATTTGAGGGAGTAGGCTGAATTTATTATAAGCCCATTGATTACTGTCTAAATTAGGATCGATATTAGGCATAATGTCACCATGCTCCCTTCAAATTTACGCTTATTTGTTTTACAAAGCTACCGCTTGTAGCATTTATAAGCAAGGGATAATCCAAATATTTATTTACATTATTGACTGTAAACGCATTATCGCCGATATCCGCCATTGTATAATTTGCTGCCGGTACATTGGCATCTGCAAGCGGGAATGTGAACACATTAGATTGTTGTATGCCGTTGGTATATACATAGGCAGTGAATGTTTTAGACTCATCTTCTAATATGAATGTATCATCTGATGGTGTTATCCGTACTTCTTCTGTTGAAACACCGGAAGTACTTACTGTTACCGCGGCACTTGCTGAAACCGTGGAATTACTAGCCATGGTGGAAGTAATTACGGCAACACCAGAAGCACTTAGAGTCAAAGAACCTGTTGTTGAAACCCCGACTTTTGCCGCGTCGCTACTAGTGTATACTACGGATTTGGTGATAGGATCTCCGTTGAGTGTTACAGTAGAAACCAGTTGACGTGTTTCTCCGACATTTCCTGTTATTACCGCAGGTGTTAGAGACAAGGCATAGACGTTGTCATAGTAGTTTGCTATGCCCAAACTGAGGTTATCGAGGTCGTTGTTTATTTCCCAACCACCTACTGTTAACGTAAGCAATCTGCTAGTTGTATCGTCATCGGTCTCTTGGTTTTGAGTATTTTGAACGCCGTTGCCAAATACGCGCCAACACAATCTATTATTGGGGCGACCAAATAGAAATCTCTGTCCGCCTTTGATTAATTCAGTATTAGAATTTAGTTGCACATATATGTCTATGTAGCCCTGTGGTATGATCAAATTTTCTGCCGTAAGTGTATCTTTACTTCTAGCTATTTTATAATCAATGGCACACGGTTCCTCATAGTAAACTCCGTTGTCGCCAATCCAGCGAAGATATTCGTTGGCTCTCCTAACCATACAGTTATTTGACAGCGATTTTATCGTGTCGCTATAAACACATATCCAGTAATTATTTTCGAAATAATATTTTGTACCTATACCTGCAATATGAGTGTCGCTTGGTTTGAATATCAACTGTTTGAAATCATCACTCAGCCGAGCGCCAGTCATGTTATCAATAGCAGAGGTTACTCTTGCGGTTGCATCTACTAAAGATCCACTGGCAAAACTTGATTCTCGTTTAATTACATACACGTCTGAAGCAACTTCAAACTGCTGATTCACAAGAGCATCAAATTCTTCAACTAGTATGGAACTTGCGCTTATAGCAGGAGGAGATAATTGATAATATTTTAATCCCATATGTTACGCCTCCCTAAACCGCTCTGTGATCAAAGTCTTGGTTCTGCCAGTCAACCCAGTCTAGTTTTCTGAAGCCGTAATTGTTGAGTAGTTGACTGATTTCTTCAGTTTTCATAATGTAGTATTCCTTCTTAGCTTGAAGATTCTGAGCAGAAGAAAAAGTTTTAAAATCCCTGTCGGTTATAAAGTTTTGCATTTGCAGGACGTCGCTAATAGACTTAGCCATCCAGTATTTTACCATAATTTGACTGAGGATTATTTTATTTTCTGTAGACAACACAACAGAAAAACTACCTTCGGTTGTTCCGCTCGTAGGAGCATATGTTAGTACTTGATCGCATTCATTGAACTCTACGATGGCGTCCATCAACCAGGGTTCCAGATATTCATTAAGCACGAAACTTCCACTGGTATTATAGATGGTATCCAAGCGGTAATCGGTTACGCGCATGAGAAACAGATCATTTATTTCCGATGATAATGTTCCCATAAACCTCCTTCCTGTTGTATTATAGAAGTACGGTAGCCTAATGACTACCGTACCCATAAAAGTTTTTTATTAGGCGTGTACCTAAAGGCAGTTCCTACTCGTTTTTAATTTCATTAATTTCTTGCACAGCCTTTACCCTGGCGTTGATGTCAACCCCAGATACTTTGGATATGCTGTTGACGAGATTAAAATCTACGGGTTCATTAGCAACCATTTTTTGTATGATAAAATCAACAACAATTTTTTGCTGCTTGGGATTGGCTACTTGAAACAGGCTAAGAGCATCTTTATGATTACTCAAAATTTGTTCAATTTGCACCTTGGTTAATATGTGAGCATATGTTTCTTCCAGTCCCTGAGATTTAATTACACGATCATCTAAAATCAGATAATAACCGGCTTCCAGAAAATTAGGATGATTGGCATTAATATCCAGTAGATCTCCAAATACGATGTTACGGGTTTCACCAAATTTCATAAAACTATAATGTTTACCCTGCCTGCCTTGAGCGGTGGATAAATTTAACTTATTATTACATAATGACATTACTTTTATATATTCATTTTGAGGAATATCGGCAAAAAGGCGGTTTTCAGCAGGTATTTCTATTTTATCGCCACCAACTTTTTGTGATGCCATTACTAATTTTGTAAGTTCTTCTACTTGTTTTCGAAGTTGAGAAACTTCATCCTCGGTATTCGAGGGTTTGATTTCCCTGTCTAAAGACTTAGGACGTGCCATTTTATATTTCTCCTTTTGTGGTACAATAGTACCATTTTATAATTATTATTCCGGCAATTTAATTTCGCCAGACGATATACGTTGTTTAAATTCTTCAAATTGTGATGGGGTGTTATTACCATGCCCATAGACTTTATGGTAAAGTACATGAACTGATTTTTTCATCACTGCGCCCAGCCCGTATTTATTGTGCAATTCGACTATTCGGAATAATACTTCTGTGCCGTATTTGCTGTAAGCGCTGGTATAATAATTTTCATCGCTTATACCAAATTCTGCCATTGCCGCTTTAGCAATAGTTTCAAAAGATGTTATATGATGAACATCTATAGGTATACTCGATTCTCCTGTTATACAACAAGTATAATTTGCTGCTCGAAGAGATGCAATAGTCCAAGGATCGAGCCTAGCTCTTGCGGCAACCCATATTTTGCTTACTCCGCCCTTCCACGTTGAAGATCCTTCTCCACGATTATTATATGCTCTTAAATCTATTCTGCATTGACGGCATGTTGGAAATTTTACAAAATCTCTAACCATTCGAAACGTTTCATGCCCAAGGGAACACTTGTAATGAATTTTGCTCGCACCAGTTTTATAGCCTTCGGGAAAAGAAACAAATTCTAAAGAATTATCAAGAAGCATTTTTAACAACTCTTTTTCTGGAAATCTGTTTACATAGAAGTTTTCAATCATACATTTTTTACAGCCAAAATCTCTTTTTAAATCGGCGTATGATAAAAAATTTATGTGTCCGCAAGGATATAATATATCTATCTTGTCTTTTGTAAGTACAGGAATCTTTGATAAAAATTTCAGGTTTTTAGATTCCATGTATTCTTGGGCTTTATCTATATCAAATTTTTTTGGAGTTCTTTTTGGCAAAGGATTGCATATTAAACATCTAGCCATACTGTTTATAATATCTCTAGATGCACCTTTCCAAATATTGCCACAAACAATACATTCTACTGTTACGTGATTTCGTATATTAGTAAACTCAATAATTCTAATAGTGCCGTCATAAAAGGAAGCAACTCTTCTTTCCGCTTCTTGCAATGTAATTCTAGCAGACATTAAAATCTCCTCACATATTATTAAATCTCACTATGATTTATGAGGCGGAAAGATATTAGTGAGGATATATCTTTTATCAGTAAATTAGCAAGATTTACCTATCCGCCTGCAAGAATATTACCACAATATTGCGAATTTGTCAAGGGTGGAGAATATTTCATCTCCACCCCAAAATGCAAATAAATTAAAGGCCAATAGTGGCGGCCACGCTCGATGTAATTACTCCGGCTTTCCAGAATTTTACAAATGACGCGTTTTGCTGGAGGTTGGCATTATCCCACTGTCCGTTGACATTGGAAATAGTCGATCCACCGATTACGCATTTGATAATCTTATCTGTTCCAGGAGCAACAATCCACAAATAGCTATCAGAAATCTGAAGACTAAACGGGGATTCCCAGTTTGCGACCTGGGGAATTTCCAGAGAATCTACGCCAGCGATGGTGCGAACATATCCGAGCTTCACAAATTCGCTGTCGATGTCATAACGAAAATTAGCATCTTCTGGAAGAATGCTAGCAAGAGCAACTTTGGTTCCTAACACAATTGGCTTGGCTCCCCCGTTGAACGCTGAAACACGCTGGCTTAGCTTTGTCAAATCGGCTTGTGAGTACCCAGTAACACGCAATCCTGTAGTTGCATCGGTTGACAACCCAGACATACCATTGTAGAAAGCGGTATAGATGTCTTTGGTCATCTCTGTTTCGATGGAACGAATCGCTTTTGAAGTAAACGATGCGAGGGATTCTTGACCAGTCAAAACACGGAACAAGGAAACACCAACGGTAATCATGTGCCCTTCGGGGTTCAAAGTAACTTGCTTCTCAAAACCTTTATGCATTTCAGCTTCACGCTGTCCAAGGCGACCAACTTTAGTCACAGGGAACAAGTCGCGGGAGCGAATGTCGAAGATTCCCGATTCGCCAAGTCCAAGGACTTTAATTTCGGCGTAAGCCGAAGTTCCCTGAACCATGGTATCGGGAAGAACGGCGTCAATCAATTGAGATACGATATTACCAACAGACCAAGAAACAAGAGGGTGAGTTGCCATCTGTTCTGGAGTCATGGTTGTCGCATCAACACCAGATCGTTTTGAAATTTCACGCAAAAGCATGGCATTCAAAGCCGCATCTTTTTCAGCAAAACTAATAGCTTTGCCGTCTTTATCAGCCTTGATGTAGGGGAACTGTTTAGTCCCATTCTCAGACCGATAATGATTCCAGTAATCGACAAAATTATCGAATAATGTCGTATCGCCAGCGGCGAACTGGACTACACTTGCAGGTAATTTAATAGTCATATTTTATTTTTCCTCCGTAGAAAATTTTTTGATAATGATTTTAGTCAAGTCAAAACATGACTACGATTAAGATTGATAAGCCTCGAACTGATAGGCGGTAATACGACCAGAGCCGATTGCCGAACCATTAGCTGAGGGAATATATGTGGTTGCAACGTATCTTAAGCACACACCAGTAGATGCGGCGGCTGCCCACTTCCACTTGTAGTTGCCGCTATCATCAGGAATAGCAAAAGCAGCGGTAGTGGTACTGTCGAGAGCTTCGGCGGTTAACGTGATAATATCTGCGTTGGGCTGAAGTTTAAAACCAGTAAACACGGTACAAGCAGAGGTATAAAAGTCCTGAATACTACCAAGTCCTTTATAAACATTGTCTCCAGCGGTAGCAAACGGAAGTTCGGGTTCTCCAACCATCCAAACAGCCGTCAGACTTGCGCTTGAAGGTGCTGTAGCCAGCCAAACTTCCCCCTCACCAGAAACCCCCGTCTTTTGGGCTGTCACGAAAACGAAACCATTATCGACAGCAGAAGCACTGATTGCGGGACGAATATAGGCATCAACGTTTTTAGCCATAACTTTATTTGGCACGAGCACTGCATGATTAGTCATATCTTAATTTTTCTCCTTTTTTGTTGTTATAATAATATCGACGGGTAGTAATACTATTTTACCCATCCTTTACTTAAATCTTGCTTATTCCTGTCTTTTTTATCAACCCAAGACATAGCAATTCGGTTGACACCATCATCAACCTTTTTATCTTTACCGAGTGAAAACGCTAAGGCTTTTATTTCATTTTTCCATGCGCCAACTGTTTCTAAAGTGAAATTCTTGCTATTTTCCCTTGCCTTTTCAATTTCTTCTTTTGGCATGGTATCAGAAACTTCGGCAATAGTGGACTCAACCTCAAAAGCAAATTGTTTGGCTTCTACATCTGCTTTGAACTGTTTCAGTTCTTCGTTAGCCGACATATAGACGTCACCATCTTCCTTTGCCTTTTTCAGTTCATCAGCCATTTTACACATTTTAGCATATGCCAGGGCATAAACTTTAGCGTGATCCAATTCTTCACCCGCCTGATGTTTAGCAACCAAGGCTTGATAATCCTCGGTTTCTTCGGCAAGCATGGCTAAAAACGCAGCGACATCGAGATTGCTGTCAAGAGACATTTCTTTCTTTTCAGATTCAGGCTTTTCTTCTTCATCTTCTTGCTTTTCGTCCGCCGGAGATTCTTCTTTTTTCTCTTCCTCTGGTTTTTCTTCAGCCATTTCTTCAGTCGTAGGCAATTCCATTTTTACTTCTTCGACTTTCGGTTCTTCTTGCATTTCTTCTTTCTTTTCTATTTCTTTTTCATCCACAGATAACTCCTCCTTTACTTCAAAATATGATAGTTGTTTACTATCTATTTCGTTTATAGCATTTACAATATTTCGACTCCATTCTACGGCATTGTTGCCGCCATGAAGAAGCCAAGATATGTATTCCGCATCGGGCTGATTTTTATTCTTTGGTACGCCCTTACGAGAATTTAAGAATTTGTGAATAGACTTAATTTTATCCATCTCCACAATTTCATTTTTAATAAGATGTCTTGCAACTGCTAGAGAAACAGATGTGCCACCAATACCCATGGATTTATATAGTTCCAAGCCTTTATTGGCATTTGCTTTTACTTCCTTCGGAATATTCATATCAATATTTCCGTATTTATTGGAAAATTCCATCAAGGCTTTTTCATAATCTTGTTTTTCCTTGGTAGCAAATGCAACCAAATCTGCTTTAGCCATAGGAATTGCAGGACGAACCATCTCTCCTAAAACAGTGATACACATGTAGCAGAAATTCAGGATTTCAGGCATTCCAAATTCTTCATTTTTATCCTGCTCAAAAACTTCCATCTCGATACTAACCGATTTTGATCGGTCTCTTTCGAAAATATCCATCATCTTACCGGAATATCTAGTCCATAATTTTCCTATGACGGACATCATAGTACGACCATCTTCTAGTTTTCTGAATTCAATAGGACTATCGTGCGGAACAAAACCACACGGAAGCTCATCCTCGCTATGTCCGGTGGCATCGTCGGTTACGCGGCTATACGCCCACACAATGGGTTTTTGTAATATCGTTGTCGCTGTTTTTCTAAGAGTATCTTCGGATATAAAGAGATCGTGCCTATTTTTTCCGCTGGCAAATGCATCTATCTTTAATGTGGCAAACTGAGAATTATTTGCTTCTTCTATCAGTTCCATATTTTCAATAGCAAAACTTAATTTTTCACTCAAATACGTTTTCCTCCTTTCGCCAAGGATTCCTACAACATAAAATGGTTATTTTATCGTCCCAATTTTATCAATATCTTTATCCAGCCAGGTGCATAGAATAGACATTCTTTTAATATATCGCTATTACTGAAATAATAAATATCGCCTTGCTGAGATAATATGGGAATATTATTGCTGATAATATATTTAGCAACCAATCCCTTGTAGGCAACTTTGTTGCCGATTTTCTCTGGGTTAACTATATACATATCTAACTCCAGGTGGCGTCAAATAGCACCATATCGGAAACCGCGTTGATTTTCAGCATAAATTCTTCGGCTTCATCTTCCTCGATTAATTGATCATGCAACATTTCCTGGATAAACGGCACGTCGATATACGATTTACTATCATATATCATATCGGCTATTTCTTCCAAGGACTGTGTGGTTTCAATTTCTGCGTCAAGGAATATCTGTCCGGCATCTTTAGGACTTCCTAATTGAATATTTGGAACTTCAATTTCAACCGGATAATGCCTGCCACCTAAGCGGGTGTTAAGATATTCGATTATTTTTTTGTAATGACCATATTCTTCATCTGCTTGAGATAAAAACATTTTGGCGATATTAGTCAGTCGCAAGGCGTCGAAATAACTATACAAAATCATATACTTACGATTATTAAAAATTTCCTTTCCGGCCTGCTCATTTAGTACTTCGTTAAGGTTTTCGGATAATTTCACGCATTACCCTCCTTTCCTAAGATATTATCAGTCGTTAAAATACGATGTAGTCCACTTCGTCACTTGCGGCAATAACCCAGTTTCCACTAATAGAAGTGATATTGAGATTGCTTCCCGAAGAAGTTACCTTGATTGCAGATCCAGATACCGGACTTCCAGACCTGTAGACATTAACCATTTTGCCTCTAACGGTGGTCAAGTTGGTCTGAATAACGATGGCAGAAGCAGAAGCCTGTCCAGATGTTACCGCGTGGCTTCCTGAAATCGGAGCGTTCTGAATCCATGATCCAAGATTTGCGAGTTGAGCTGCACGATTGGATCGATTAAGTTTTGATGCAATTGCATTTGTTAGTTTTGCGATAGTCATTTTTTTATTCCTCCATTATTTTTTTGAATATGATATTTGCACACGGAGCCAGGATCTTATCCCGTTATGTGCATGATTATTATTTTTTATTTTTTACACTTTTAGCCAGATTGCTTCCAGCGTCTCTGGTGTTCATGCCCTCTTCTCCGAGTTCATCATCGGACTTAGATGGTCGTCCAGATTCTTTACCACCACTGATTTGTGCTGCGGGAACAATTGGGGTAAGATTTTCTGTCCACTTGCGTTCTCTCGCCTCATCCATCTGTGCTTGCATTACAAACGGATCTTGTCCTGTTGCAGCCGCTATCTTTTGAGGCAATACAACACCTTGCCCCATCAGACTAATCTGTGTATCAAGCCTGCGTTGCCTATCGGTATAGAAATTAGTACCTTCGAAATTAAATCCAAACTGGTATTCTAAGCCTGCATCTTTTACTCTTTTATTAATTTGATATTCCATAAACTGATTAAAATAAGGATATATAGATGTTGAGCACATTTCATCGACGGCAGCCGAAAGGCCAGTTTCCAAAGAATTCATTTTTTGACTGGTACTACTGATGAGGTTTCCATTTATACCGCTTTGCCCAGTTACATTTTTCGAATAGCTGCTATACATTTCATTATCGTGTTCAAATTCTATTCCCTGAGTATTTTGGACAGGCGCTTCTACAAACCTCACGGCGTCATTGCTGATAATGGCTTTTACAAGAGCCATAAATTCGCCAAGCAGACGAGGTGAAAGTGCAGTAGCATCTCTTACGGTTGCTTTTGTATCTTTTAAAAACGGAAGTTCAGCAAACAATATTTTTGCCGCACTCAACGCATAAGCATTTCTTTGCATAGATCTCACCATTGGAAGCATTGCAAAATCAGGAAACAGTGACGAAAACGCCGGGATGCGGCTTGCCAACTCATTGGAAAACTTCCAGCCCCAGAACCCATCGGTTGGATCACAGCTTCCCCACTGCGAATAAACGCTATTGGCTCTATCGCCTATCAGCGCTGAAGGATTATATGCGTCTGGTCGTTGTCCCTTAAATATCTTAGTGTATGTTTTTTTAAATATGTCGGGATACAAATCAATGTCGACTCCCCCTTGATTAAAAAACATATAGTCGAAATCAAACAATAATCCGTAATCCCATCTGCCGGTTATCACACAATAATTTGACGGTAATTCCTGAAGGACATATCTACCCATTCCTTCGTCTCTGAAAACAGTAAAATAGGTTTCCTGCCTCAGTAGTTGCCTCAATGCACTAGAAAACTGTCCTTTTACATCAAATCTAAACATAAAATCTTTTAGTACATTCAATGCTTTATTGTATGGTTCACTCTTATACTCAGACGACTTTTTTACATTTTTGCAATAATACGTATAATCCCAAGCGGGAAGATTAGAAAGATAAGATATAATACGCTTATATGTGGGGTTACTATATTCCAATATTTCCGAAATTGATAATAATTCCATTTCGGATTCTCTCGGATTAGCAAGCGCCTTTGCTACGCGCTCTTCACTTGCTTCCCCCGTGCCACTTAGCGTAATGCTCTGCATTCTCGCATTAACCAGCATGGGGTTGAACACAGAAGGATATAAATAAGAATTGTTGGAAGACTGTGCAAATTCCTTAAAGTTCTGATCGTTCCAATTATATATATTCAAAATGTTTTGTAGTTGCTGTTCTGTTAGTTCAGAAATTTCTGTTTCTAGTTTAATTTTTTTTGGTCTACCCAATGTAATTACCTCCTTTCGTTTAGAGGTTTAGTTCTTTTATAAGAATATTTTCAATATTATTAAAATCCCAGTAAGGAATTTCAATTAATTTTATTTTTTTGCTAAAACAGTAATCTTTTTTAATATCGTCTCTTCTTTTTTGCGCTTCAAATGCTTTCTCTCCGCCGAAATAATCAATGGCATAAAAATGTTGTTGCCCAGAATATTCCAAGCAAATATTATATTCTGTTAAATAAAAGTCAAAAGGAAGAAGTTTTTTGCACTTACAATCTTTAAATTCATATTGATCAACATATTTTATTTTATGGTTTTCCAAACATTTTCTTATTTTTAACTCTCCTTTTGAGACTTTGCAGAAAGGACATCCCGATTTAGATTTTCCTGCTCGATGTCCGATTTTAGCTTCATAAGATTTTCCACATTTGGGACACAACCAGAAAACAGCAATCTTACTATTGGAACATACCCTATAAGGGCTTATTGTGTTCTTACTCCAATCCCATTCCAAGAGCAAATCTGGATTTTCTTCACCTAAATTATGCCCATCAAAAATTAGTTTGTCTGACCTTTCTTTTCCCCTCTTTATATATGAGCAGTCGCGACATCTATTGCCTCTCTTAAACCTGTCAAAAACCATAAAATAATTCTTTTGACACATGTGGCAAAATATTTCTATTTTTTCTTTACATCCTAAACGTTCTTGTGAAATTAAAATATCTCCATCGCCATATAGTAAAATATAATTTCTTATATAGTCTAACGTAAATGTCTGTTCTATGCCCTGCTTTATATGAGAACATATTCCACACCGATACCCTCTCTTAAAATCAGAGAATCGCGATAAATATACATGATTATTTGGGCATATGGTTTTTAGCTTTTCGCTTACAGTTTTATATGTCTCAGAAATTAAAACATATCCCGCGTCTTCATAATATTGTTTAACTTCAGCATATGGAATTCTTAATCCTTTGCCGCGGTCTTTACTGGGGCAAAGATGGTGCCTATACCCTTTGATAAAGCTGTTCCAATCTATAGAATAAATATCATTACAGACACGACATCTATATTCTAATTTAGTATTTGAGTTTTTATATACGGTGCTTATTAGCATCTCCCCGCTACCATTTTTCTCCACATAATCTCTAACCAAATCAATATTCCATTTTACGGCACACATTTTTATTCCTCCTAGTAATATTTGCTCCTATTGTTTAATACTAAGTAGAGAGATTGTCTGTTAGGAGTACAGATTTTCGGGAGCGACCCTATCTCTCTACTATTACTACTATATTACCATACTATTACAATTTTGTCAAGTGTTAAAATCCATAAGTCAACCCCATAACCGCCGTCCAGTCATCTCCAGTGTCTTGCTCTTGCAGTAAATCCTGATCAAGCAAACTGGCAAAAAAGTTACCATAGGCTAAGCTACTGTATCGGTCTTTCCTTGCAGTAGATGTTGCGGTTTCTAATTTAATATTTCCTCCGATAATAGCCATTTCTAAGTTAATACATTCATTAACTAATAAATTAATTTGCACATAGGATTGTAGGAATGATGCGCGAACTTCTGGATCTATTTTACTATCAACAAATTCTTTATTGTTTTTTAGCAGATAGGTTTCAGCGTCTGCATCTTTTACCAAGAAATCAACCATCTTCTTTTGTAATTTGTCTCGTAATTCAACAGCTATTTGCGAATTAAGTTTAGCATCTGCGCTAATCGGATATATAATAGGCAGTGCATTTAAAGCGCTGGTATGATTCAGAAGTTCTTCATATTTTACATTATCCAATGACGGATGGCTCATACTGGTCATAGCAGGATATTCTTCGTTGCGCTCCGAATCCTTTGTTACCATGCCCAGTTGTTCATAAACGGAAACGCCGATATTAGCAACATCGAGCACGATGAAGTCGGCCTCAAAATCCCACCATAATTGCTTTATGCGCAACCCCTGAGTCATACTGTTCTTGCCACTGAACGATTCCATATAGACAACCTCGCGTCGATATCCTTTGTGAGTGGGCAGAAGCCTGATACAACTGGAAACCGCCAGGTCATTTGCTTTACCGCCTCTACTGGCGATATCACAGGTCAAAATACGAATTTCGTCATCCTGTTTGGGAATCCCATAAAGATTTTTCTTGGGGTTGTGATTGTAATTATCACTCCTCTGTGGATAAAACGCCTTTTCTATTTTTCTCGCTTTTTCAAACATGCTCAACTTAAAGTAGGCATTAGTACTTTCACCCCATGGAATATTATCATATTCTTCCAAAGCGGTGATTTCATCCATCTTGCTTTTTTCCCTCTTGATTTGAGCAGCGGTTTTAATATTGTGTAAAATAGACAAACTATAATCCAGACATATTACGCCACACTTTTCACCCTTGAGCATCATTGACAAGTTCTTCTTGGTTTCGTCATACCACCATAATCCCTTATGGTAAGCAGAGGAAATAAATGCTTCTTTAGGCTCTTCTTTCAAAATTTCTATACCAGCATATTCTGGCAAATTTAAATAAGGAGCTTGACGAATATAAGAAAATGGTCTGATAACGGCGTCGACTACAGCCTTATCAATTAACCGGAATTCTTCATATATGGTAAACGTTGAACGTCGACCACGGCTGCTATCTTTACTAGCCACAACTTTAATCACGCTACCGTTATGAAAATCAACTTGCCATTTATTCATATTAGTGGTGATATTACTAATCTCTCTAGCCAAGTTGGGATGATCGTTTGCCAGACTTGTAATCTTATCCGATACAATCAATCCCGCTTGTTCCTTGGTACTACTACAAACAACAATCTCAGATCGAGGATATAGAATAGCCTTTGCACATGCAAATACAGCAAGTAACCAGGTTTTGCCATCGGCTCGGCTCGCTATGGCGACAAAAGAGTCGCTTACCGACATTAAATATATCCAGATTATCTGAAAGAAGTATAACTTAATACCTAGGTAATGACTTACGAAAAAATGAATATTGCGACGATAAAGCGTACACCAGTCGATGATGTTATCAATTCTCTTCTCATCCATTTTCTGTGATGTTACAATTTCTTTCGGACGCTTAAACACATCTTGATTATTGGCGTTTTTTATTCTATCATTTTGAAAATTCTTATGCGAAGGCATTACGCCTCACTTTGTGATGAATCGTCTTCCAACGTATCATCTCTGTCTACCGCACCTTCAAAATCAAAGTTCCTTTGAACACCCCAGAAATTAAGGAACGGTCTTAGTATGTGTTTCTTCCAATAATCATTGATGTTGCTAACGTCCTTGTAAATATCTTGATCCTTATACCACTCCGCAGGTTTTAACTTTTCAATATCTGCCAACCATATGCCAAATGCCTCAGAACTTTTTGTTCCATCGGCAGTCTTTTTCTGGTCTGGGCGAATCGCGGAATTGCTCATCATTTCACCAAGAGCTTTTACACGTTTTTCAACGTTATTGCCTGAAGCCCTGTCATTTTCTATTTCCAGCAATTGAAAGCATATTTCCCTCAAAAGAATGGCTTTGGGACGATCATCTTTAACATCGCGTCCACCCAACTCATTAAATTCATTCTGTAAATAGGCAATATCTTCATATGATTTGCCCTTACCCCAAAACGCCTGTAGTTCCTGATAAGTTGCATCTGCATCTTCTTCTGGTGTATTGACAACTATAGAAGCAACGGAAGGATATTCTTCGAAAGTTAAAGACTGATCATCTGCTAAATTACTAAGCGTGGATAATTTGCTCTTATATATGCCAAATACAGTAATATCTTCTTGTCCCTTTGCTTTTAATTTATCAATATGGGTTCTAGTGGAATCTACGGCATTGGCGTTCCACCCCACGTTTAGGATTTTGCATGTGCGCAGTAATGCTTTTTCAAAATTTCTTTCAATAGTAAAAGCGTTGTCATAGATTTCTCCACAGCATTTGCGGCAAATTGACATGAAATTATTTTTATCGAGCACGGCGTCCGTGGCGGAGTAGTATTCTTTTGCCACTTTATCTTTCATACATCGGCGACAATATATTAACTTTTCATCAGATTTACCCGATGTTCTAATCAAACTTTTTGCTTTAGGCATTTTCTATGTACTCCTATTATTTAAAAATAATCGCATCATAAAAGATGCATATTGAAATTTGTGTTACTAAGAGCTCCAAAGAGGAATTGAACCCCTGACATCCTCATTACAGGTGAGGCGCTCTACCAACATGAGCTATTGGAGCCAAGTATAGTCATAGAAGGAATAACTGGCAATAATTCCTTCTACGACTATATAATGAAATCGTTCTTTTATGTACTATTCAAATACGGGATGAACCGTAAATGTATCGGCTGTAGCCACCCATTGACCGTTTTCGGTATTTACTCTAGCGCTAATATACCAAACACCAGGCATACTGATGTCGCCTGCGACTGAGACATACTTTATCCTGCCATTTTTACCATCGCTATCAAATACTGCGGGTCGATTGAAAGTAGTTCTATCTGGTCGTTTAAATAAAATTACGTTGGATGCGCTGGTTCCGCCGGATAAATCTACCGGTACTCCACTATCTGATATGTTTACAATAAACACGGTGCCGGTGTCCCCGCAATGGATATCCGTCATAGCAGCCATATATTACCTCGCAATCACCAGGACGTTTTGAATGACGCCCTGTGCTTCTAAAATTTGTTTGATATAAAGTGTTTTTTGGTATAATCGCGTAGCAGACATTTTAAAAGAAATTTGTCGTTGTATAGACACTCGGAATTCAAAGGTATCAGCGTTCACAACTCACCTCAAACACCCTGCATATTTTCAATGTAATCTCCTTTGTGGGTTGCCAGAAAAATGATATGATCTCGGCAATAAATTTCCTAGAATATCCCCAAGAAACAATACCGCCGAAGTTGTTGACGTTTCTTCCATATCCTCTCGCAACTATCATTCCAATTCCTCGCGGCGTTCACTACCTTGACCCCTGTATTTCTGCAAACCATCGGCGTCCTCATACAATTGAGCACTTAATAGTATACTGCCGTCTTCGGCGTAAATAGTCATCACGCCTGTAAGGGGATCTGTTATCATCTTATTTTTTAGAATGGCGGTGATAATGCTGGTTTCGTATGACATATCACTTAGCGATTTACCAAATGTGTTGACGTTGGTGTGGTTTATCAACAGGCTCTCCCAAACAGCAGTAGCAATTTCTTCTGGGGTTGGAGGAGTGACACCGCCTCCGGTGGCAACAGTAATTGCCTGCACCGGTTGCTGATAATTAATTCTAACAGTATAAGCGCCGTCGGTATTGTTGAATGGGTCTCCACCACCGTCAACAAGCAATATGCCGTCACTAATAGTAACAGTATGATTTGCCTCTTGCGGTTTTAGTTTCCACCCATTCATCAAAAACGCATAAATAGGAATAGCCGTTCCAACTATGGGGTCGATGTCGTTACCACCGACTTGACTAAAAGCAGGGAGATATTTTGAATTATCAGACGTAAGAAACCAGTCTACCCACCGTGACCATAATTGACGAACCGACAAAGATGTTGTTCCGGTGGTCAAGGTTATTACTTTTGTCAAACCATTAAAGCTCAGTCCCATGGTTACTCCTTAATCGAGATAAGCTCTATCAGCCTCAGCCGTTAATGTAATGGATATACCCTTGCTTCTAGAAATTGTACCTGTGGCTACAACTGGTTTAGCACTTCCGGCATTACCGGCTACAACAACAATAGGTGCGTCGTCGCCATTGCTTCCAGTGCCTCGTTGCACATTTCCGTCGTAATCATAAGAAAACCCAATAGACGCAGCGGATATTGCCCCGGTAATCGGAACGCTGTCGTTATCATTAACTGTAATGGCGTCGGCGGTTCCGTAATCATAACCCAAATTGCTACCTGCGTCATCGTTGGCAAAATACATGCGATAATAGCCGGTTCCACCAGCAGTTAAAGCTGTGTTGAAATTCAATGTTCCGGCTGCGGCATAAGGATAATAAACCTCATTACCAACAGAAGAACCATAGGGCAGGAAGTATACGCGGTTTAAATCTGCCGCAATAACGCCTTCAATAAATACTCCGGCTGTGGTATAAAGGGTGTCACCAACAAAATAACATAATTGATTGGCTGTTTGTCCCGTTACGCTTCCCACGCCATCATCTATGTCTCCGGCTTGTCGGAGATTATATTGCATCTTGGTATAAATTTCTTCCAGAGTAGCATTAGCAACGGTATTATCTATAATGGTTCTGAAGTTATATGATTGGCTACCAACCTGTTTGCTCTGATTGACACCAAAATATTCAAGATCAATGCTTGAATACGGCGCACCAGACATGGCGACGTCGTCATCTGTAATTTTCAGATCTGCACCAACGGAAATAGGCAGAGAAACTTTAAATGCGCCAGTACCGGACTCACCAACATCGCCTAATACGGCGTCATCATAGGTATAATTTGCTTCACGGCAGAATAATTTAAAATAAGACCTGTTATCAAAGTCGCCGTTTGTGGCGTCGCCATAAACCTGTATGCCCTCATTTGGTGCATCTGTAAATGTAAAATCATAAGCAGTACCGCCGGAGTCGCGCTGATAATAAAATTGTGCCCCCGCAGGAAAACCAGACGCTAAACCAACCAAACCCACATACTGTCTATTCAATACGCCGACGTTAGAATATTCACTCCAACCAGCATCTCGAATCATTTGCCTCGTTGTATCGCCTGCGGGTTTCCATCCGTTGTAACTGCCACCAGGATCTTGACCGAAAATATATTGGCCAGAACGAGCGTCGAGAACATTCATGGGGAATGGATATGGCTGATAAGCAGCAGTTGTCCACAAATCCACAAATTTTGCCCAAATAGCGTTACCTGTTACGCCGTCTTTTGCCGTAAGATTTCCGGCTTCAAGCAATGTAAATGTTTTTGCTCCAAAATCAAAAGTTATCTCAGTACCAACAACGAGATCATCAGGATCTATAATCTTATATCCCATAAACGCCTCCTTCTATTCCAAATACGCTCTGTCAATTACCTGGCTGACAGGCAAGGAACTGTTAGTTGCACCAAGGACATATCCTCTAACATATAAAGGCACATATCCTATTTTAAATATTCCTACATCTATGCTTTCACCAGCACTTGTATAATTGTAATTATAAGTTGTTCCAGAATTCTGTTGTACATTAATACGCTCTACTTCTGTACCGGCATTTAGAATAGAAATATCGGAGCCGTCTTTTAGTCCTGAAAGAGTAAGAGTAATTGAAGAAACAACGCTTGTACTTGCACCGCTGCCATTACGATATGAGACCACACCTATGTTTCCACTTGCATTAAGAGTAACTTGACCGCCGGAATTATTATAAATAACTTCGTTTCCGGTTGAACCATTGGAACCCGCA
>Ga0209319_1001257_pt1 | contig 21748 bp, 22 predicted proteins | sample RifGroE2_FD_184000 | JGI IMG/M metagenome (GOLD analysis project Ga0209319, IMG submission 184000) | Groundwater microbial communities from Rifle, Colorado - Groundwater E2 (SPAdes) (version 2) | ecosystem: Environmental > Aquatic > Deep subsurface > Groundwater | place: Rifle, Colorado, United...
GCAATAACAAATTTCAGATATTCCAGAACAACCGGCTTATCTGCCACAGCCTCGCTGATTTCAACACGTTTATAGATGTCTGCTAAGACCAGTTTACTGTTTTTAAGGCATCCCTTGTCAAACAAACTCGAGATAAAACGGTTAATGGAACTGAGCGGGTTACGGATATCATGGGCAACCTCTCCGGCAAGCTTACCCATAGCAGAAAGCTGCTCTTCCTCAATCAGCTTTTCTTGTGTTCTTTCCAACTCGATAATTGTTTCCCGCAACTGAGTATTAACTTCTTCAACTTCCTCGCGAAATTTCGCTTCAATTTCTTTTTCTGCATGCAGTTTAGCTTTCTCCTCAATCTCAAAAATCTTCGAGACTACTAAAGCACCCTGGTTCACAAGCGTATATAACAAGTTTATGTCCTTAGTACTGAAGTCTTGTCCGCTCTTCTTCTGCCCAACAGCTATCATTCCGGTAACATCATCATTATCAACACTGCCGATGAGCAATTTCGCCTCGATCATATCCATAATACTCATAATATGCTCAAGATTTAAATCTCCATCTCGCTTAAAATCATCTTTAACTTCGTTATATTCAATACAATTCTTGGTTCTTCTCTTTAACTCATCAATAACTGGATTGTCATATCTAATCGGAATGATCGACCTCATTTTTTCTTTGCTAGGCTGTTTATCTAGTACCGAATCTATATTATCAACTGTCAAAATATGAAATCTTGTTTTATTATGATTTGATATAAATATTCCAAAATTTTCAACCTTCATTATTTTTTTTAATTCTTTATCAAAATTATTTACTAAAGCTCGTATATCGGTAACACGTTGAAGCTTATTGGTCATATCCGCCAAAACTTCATCATAATTATAATCTGCCATGAAAAAAATCTTGTCAGTGAAATGCGTCAAAAAGGATTTAGTTTTATCTATCAAAAGAATTACAAGAGTCCACACGAAAGCGATCAAAATCAAGTTAATTCTTCCAAAATTAATCACTGACAAAAAGTAATTTGTAACAATAGTAACCGGATATATTATTAATAGAAAAAGCATAATAAAATAAGTACTTCGTTTAATTACAACATTAATATCCATAAATTTATATTTCAAAACTATATATGCAATCAATAATGAATATATGGTTAGAGATATCATACCAAAAGGGGGAATCATTATCCCAATCCATAAAAACCAATTGGTAAAACCACCAACAATACATATAGTTAAAGCGATTACTAGAATCAAATCTTTCTGTTCTCTATTTTTATAATAAGCTATTCCCAGATAAACTAGAGGTGCACTATATAAAGTACTGATAAGCATAAAATATGGAAAAAACAAAGGACCTCTAGTAGCCCAAAAATTAAAATACAAAAAAGGTCTTGGCGTATAAGAAATTGGAACGAAGAAAGAGACAACGATTATACCTGATGCAAAAATAATCCCTAATATATATATATATAAATTCTTCATATTTCTGTAGGAAAATAAAAAAAGATACAAGGATAGGGAAGTAAATATTGAAGAATACTCAATAACTTTTTGACAATAATTTGCATAATTTAGATTAGAAATATAAAATAGCAATAATTCGAGTGATATCTGCCATATCAATCCAAACAAAGTAAAAGCCAAAAACAAATAGATATTAATATTTCTTTTATTATCTTTAATTAAAACAAAAATAAAGACAACAAAAAAACATATTGTATTTATTAAACAACTAAATAGTATAAAATCTTTCATTAATTATAATATTTTCATTAATTTATTTTGTTTTAATAAATATGCCTTATCACATTTCAATAAAAAGCACATGTCGTATTTAGAGTCGGCAATCCCGATCAATACACTATTGTTATCTTCTTCGACAATTTCTTTGATAGCATTATTTTTAAATTCTCTCAAATATTTTAATGTTATTTTATCTAAATCAACAGAATAAATCTTTTTAGGATTATATCTCTTCTCTAAAAATTGATTAATAATATTGAGATTAGTGGTTATAAAATAAACATCATGTTTGCCTTTAATGTTATTAATCAACTCATTTATTATAGCTATTTCTTTCTCTTTATAACAAGAAATCAATTCTTTATTATATTTATAATTTATTAAAAATTTTCTAAACAATTTATAGAGAACATACTGATGCAGTGGTCTTGATATAAAATCTATTAGTACTATTAAAGGATATAGCAGATATAACAGCGCCAAAGAAATATATTTTTTCTCTATAGAAAGCTTTAGCACAATTGGAGTATAAATATTAGTTTTTGTTACTGTTCCATCTACATCTAAAATATATTTTATATTTGTCATTATTATTTTACTACCAATGCAGATATTGAGTTCATTATTTTTTTAGTATTTTCTTTTTTATAAGCAGGAGCCATGCATTCCCCTAGCAATATAGGGCTCCCGATATTTATTATCATCTTTTTACTGAAAAACATTTTAGGAAATTTCTTATGTCTTGGCCAAGCATCATAAAAACCCGACAACCCAACAGGGATTATAGGTTTTTTAGATGTTAGAGCTATATTTATTATCCCTCCATGTGCATCTTGAATTTCTCCATTAGGACTGCGAGTCCCTTCAGGGAATATAGCAACAATACTGTTATTCTTTCTAAGTTTAACATATAAATCTCGATATAAAGCAAAAGACGGAGTTTCTGGCACTAATATACATTTTGATGCATAAATAAGTGGCTTCCATAATATGTGTTTAAATAATTTTTCTTTCGCTAGAAACTTTATTGTAATATTTTTTTCATATTTAAAATATGCATAGACAACCATCCAATCCAAATAGCTATTATGGTTAAGGGCGAGAATACAAGACTTATATTTATCCAGATTTTCTTCGCCCTGTACTGTTCCTTTTCCGATTTTATAAAAATAAAACAAAGAAATTTTCATAATAAGCTGAAAATAATGCAATCCAATATTTTTAATAGAAATATTGGATTTATTTCTAATATTTTGAAATAATGTATGCTTAATTTTATGCATAATCAAAACTTCTTTCTTCCAGATAATTGCCAAATTCATATTAAAAAGATACAAACTCTATGTCCGACAGCTATATCTCTAAACTCGTGAAAACTTGCAATTAATATTTTCCGCACCATAATATTTCATAATTAATTACAAAAAGGATACACCTACAACTCTTACTATATTAAAGTTATTCAGCTAAAAAATTATTTATTAACCACTAAATAAAGCTGTATACCCGTACTATCTCGTTCTACGCGATAATTTTTGAAGCCGCAGCGTAAAGCAATATCCCTCAAATCATCTTCTGTTCGATGAATTACATACCATTCCCCGATTAACGCCATATATGCTCTTGAAGGATTAGCACTCGATACATTCCCAATAACTAAGACTCCTTCATCATTTAGAATATCAAATAAATATTTTGCAGTTTTTACGAATAATCCATCCTTCAAGTAATCAAATAAGCCTATTGAATAAATCATGTCCATAGCAGTTAAATCAAGTTTATTCCTGATTAAATCAGAAATATTATTGTTATAATATTTCAAAGTGAAACTAGGATTTAGCATAGATAGGTTATCTTTTATACATTGAATAGCCTTATTATCGGAATCCATCAAACAATATTCAACACTATGAGTTATTTTATCAGACATCAAAGAGAATACTTCTGGGGCAGAGCTACACGCAACACTTAAAAAAGACTGATTTCCTTTATCCAAACAACCACGTATTTTTTCTAATATGTAATTTTTTCTCAGTCTAACTGCTTGAGAAATTAGGATGTTCATAGTATATAAATCAATTAAATTAAAAAAAGATCCCGAATTGGTCGATTTCGAATTATATATAAAATTAAGCATTTTATAATCACCAGCATACCCTAAAGGTTTATATAAAACTTGTTGCAGAAAATTACATCCGATAAAAAAATCAAGTAATTGTCTCTGGTAATACTCTTTATGTATTTTATAAGCATCATTGTTCTTATAATTTATCTCAGTAAAATTAAAACTATTAACTAATATAGTCCATAGACAATTAAAATGATCATCAAAATTCTGAAATATTTTTTTTGATAATTGTTCTACAAAAATAGATGATTTTTGTTCTATTATTTCTTTGCCATCAAAAACATTACATAATTGGTTATCGTGTTTATCGCATTCCCACTTAATTTTATATAAGTAACGCCGAAAAACATCAACCTTTTTCTTGAAAAAAGGATCAATTTTGATAAGTTTTTTGGCACTAGTATTCTCAACCACAACAGATAACATATAAAAGTCCCATATTAAATATTCCTATAAATCATAACTATATTGTATCAATAAATATTACATTTATAAAATTATTCGCATAATAACCATCAAAAGGTCTTCGATAATTTAAACAAATCAATTAATAAATTAACTACATTTCAATCTTCCAAGATTACTTTTATAGAGAAATATTATCACATCAAACTACTTAAATAAATATATATTATTTCAAAATATACCTACTACCATAATGATAAATGATTTCTAAAGCACAAAGACTCACCAGATATATTCTTTAAATTATAATTGTAAATTAACCATCAATCAAAATATGATTAGATATTTTTACGAAATTAATGTTGCATCCTGATAACAATTAGCTAATGTTTGATGAAACAGCTGATTAACACAGTGGCCTTACAATAAACGTTCACATCACCGCGTCACATATCTATCAAGAAAAATCCTCTGTCATTATTGGACAGCAAAGGTCAAAAGAGTGATGCAGCAACGTTATCTGCACCGATGCAAATAAATATTGACATACAAATATATCAACGCCATGTAGAAAAAAACAGACAAAGAAAACCCAAAAGAAACCAAACAGCTTATCTCTTAAAAGATTAGGTATTACTTTTTATATATTATTGTGAAATAATATAGACACTACGATAACACAGAAAAAAAAGCAGAAGTTTTCTGAGATAAAGGAAAGGAATCCAGATGGCAAATAAAACCAGGATAGTATTAGTAGATGATGAAGAAATACTTTTGACAGTAATAACCAAAAAACTATCAGAACAATTCGAGGCAATTTCTTTTATTAATCCCATAATGGCACTAGAATATATCAGGGAAAACCATAATCAGGTCGACATTTTGCTGACAGATTACAAAATGCCTGTACTCGATGGTATTGAACTTATATTAACCGTAGAAAAAATCAACCCGGCGATCAAAAAAGTTCTTCTGACAGCCTATTCCGATATGCTCACTAAGAATACTAAAATTCCTCGTTGCGATCTTCTCCTCGAAAAAAGCATACTCCAGAGTTTGGATGAACTTGTAAATATGATCTCAACACTTATTGAATAAAGCTTTCACTTCATCAAGCTATTGAGAACTATCGGACTTCTAGTCAACAGTATCTTCCAGTATAGCCTTTAGTCCCGAATAATACAGCACTTTGTTATAACAAGTCCTTTTCTCTTCCGGGGTTACAGCATTCTCTGCCTTATTCACATATTTATCTGATAGATGTTGCAATATACTGGCATTTAGACGATTAATGATCCTATCAGCATTAACATTTCCTGCACCTGACTTATCCACCAGCAATCTCCACTCCAACCATTTGGTTTAGTTATCCGTCTCTTTGCTGTTAGATTATCGCATAGAATTATTTTTTTACAAATCGTTTTTTTATGGTTTTTAGCCAATAATTCGACATCAAAGAAAACCCCGCATCCACAGTAACTGCAACGACCGGACCCCGCTCAAAAGACACCAGAAATATCTCCGGAATTTAACCTATTATGATATATTGAAAATAAAATTAGAAAAGCGATTTTAGCCCGTCTGCGGCAATGAAACTATTAAAGTCTCCATTCTTCCAATTATCTTCAAAATATGATTAGTAGGAATTTTTAAATATTTATTTGGAATTATGATAGAATTCAATAATCAGTGCCAGTTTATCAAACGTTAGCACCTGAGAAAAACAGAGATTCATCTTTTCGCCGAATATATACGGTCCGGCATTGTTCAAACTATCGTTTTTCGATTACCATTTTTCTTTATCGAAAAACGGTCCCATAACCTTCATTATTTTTTCCAGAACATAGTGGATCTTTTCCATATCTTCGCTACTCATATTCTCTTTCATTTTAGCCGCAAACATTTTCATTCCGTTTTTTTCTGACTCTAAGATCTCTTTTGCTTTGTCAGTCAGATACAGATAAAAAACCCGTTTATCAACTAAAGACTGCTGTTTAAATATATACCCCATTTTAATTAATTTGCTTACAATTGCAGTTGTCGATGGCTTGGTTACTCCTAGTTTCTCAGAAAGTGTCGTAAAGGTCGGATATTCCATATTTCCAATGGCTTCCAGATAATGCCACTGATTAAATGTTATATCAGAACATATTCCATGCTTTCCAATAGACTCCCTGGTAACAGAGTGCACACCATTAGACACCAGTTTCGATACTTTTAAGAACAGTTCTTCTAAATCCATAGGGCTCCAATTTAGTTAGTTCAACTTAACTAATATAACATCAATTTTCTTATTGTCAACATACTTTTGCATGGCTACAATCTAATTATACTCGAAAATAGCGGTTTGTAAGTATTTCTTGGGCAGAGCCTCAAGCAAACCCGCACTCCACAGTTCATAATTAAACAGGACCGTCTGTTAAGCGGTTGCGTTTTCCAAATTATGGAATAATTGCTTATTTTTTCTTACTAACTGCTCTCGATATTGCAAAGCTTTTTCGATACTTTCCAACAGGACGTCCGGCATAACCGGTTTAGGCAGGTAGCGACAGCAATGGTCTTTAACATAGTCGTAATTATTCTCGCCGCTGCAAAATATAATCTGTACATAAGGATTATTCATTCTTACAAGATTAACAAAATCCAATCCGGTACGGTAATCCTGCAAATTGACATCAGAGATAATCACCTCGATATCGGGTTCTTCAGAATAGAGTTTTAAGGCTTCGTCGTAATTCCTGGCAACGAGAAGGATATACTTTGAGTCCAGGATACCCTTAAAACTCATGACTACAAAATGATTATCATCCAACAGTAATAGCTTGTTCATCAGTGCCTCCGCTCCTTATGATATCCTTTTTCAAAAAAGAGATTCAAAACTCTCGTTATTTCGCTCAAGAGAGCAATACTAATATAATTATAGCGTTAAAATAATGAATTTCAATATGACCAAGATTCTCATTTCCTACCTATAAATAAATTTTTATTATATAGAAAATCCTGTCTAGAATATCAATCCTAATTATGAAACAAATAATTTCCTTCGCATTCCAGTGAAATCAGGAATACATTTTTTATAGATGCCACACTCTGCTGGCAGACAGTCAGTCTATATTTTTTTCAAAACAAGAAGTAGCTCATATTAATTACAACAAGATAGAATTATCAAGGTGTTATTAACTGCTTTTGAAGAACGTTGCTTGTTATCACAGCATTTAAAGCACTGCTTGAGGCACGCAGTTGGTAACTATATATTTGATTAGGATTCTGAGTAGCAATAGGATCCCGGAATTTGATGATACTTCCTCCACTCAACAGACCAGAAAACGCCACCGGAGCTGAAGTCGGCACTTGAACGAAATTGCCGGTTATTCTATATAGCTGAAAATCCAACTGAGGATAATAATTCTGAGCAGAAATTGCAAGAGTCGGACTGGATGGATTAAGGAAATCGACGGTCACATTAACACTAGCACGAAGACAAGTCTGTACCATTTTCGGGGCAGACACATCAATAATACCTGCCTCAAAAAAATCTTTATAGAGGAGCTTATAATAGTACAGTGTATTCTCTGATACAGCTGTATCTTCATAGGTGTTAGCCGTTGATGATAATTCCACCAAAAAGTTAGTTGAAACCAATGCTACAACATCAGCTGTATCCCGGTATAATTGATAAACTCCGATATTAATCGTCGGATATCCGGATGGATAATTCCACGCAAGAAAAACCCGGTCAAAGGTCCCGGTAGCACTATTTATTTCAATTTTCTTTGGGGTTACCGTAGCATCTCTGAATTCTTGAGCACACCCGGCAAGCAGCAAAGAAAAAACCATAAGTAAAGAATAAAATATTTTTAGCAAACCAAGCACCGTTCCCTTCATCAATATATCCAAACTTTTTTATATTTTAAAGATATTTGCCTTTAAATGCAAGATCCTTCTTAACTACACATTAAACTGAAAACAGCTTCCAAAAAACGCTTTTAATATTCTCGATATCTCAGTATAATACCCCTCAAAACTTAAGTGAATAGAAAAATATGGATATTAAGGCAATAAAATCATTTCTAAAAAAGCTATTTCATGATATTAGTGAAAAAGACATCTATGGGCATGCTTCGATAATCTCTTTCACAGCGATCTTCTCGATTTTTCCTTTACTATTTTTCCTTGCTTCGGTACTTGGACTTGTTGCAGGCCGGTATCGGCTCTATGACAGATTACTCAAAACCGTAGCCCAATTTATACCGGCTGACGCGTATTCGGCTATCACAAACAACGTCCAGCAGATACTACCCTCAAAATCAATTTTGCTGGTAATTATAGGACTTTTGATTTCGCTCTATTCCGCGTCTAATATTATTAATGTAACCATTAAACTGCTCAATAAGCTGAACGGCATTAACGATAATCGTTCGATCATTAAAAAAGTATTGCTCTCCATGGGATTCCTTATTGTCTTTGCCTTCATAGCCATTCTAGTTATCCTCTTCGTGATAGCCGGAGAAGTTATATTAAAAAAATATATGCCGCCGTTCTGGGGAAGGTCAGTACTCATTGCATTCATTGAAATCGCACTCTATTTTTTGCCCTTTGTTTTGGCCGTAGGCTATTTTTATAAAAAAGCTTTGAACATTTATATCAGCTTCAAAAACACTTTACCCGGTGCGATTTTTTTTGTTCTTACTTTTATTATTTTCAGCCAGATCTTTCGTTTGGCAGTCGTCTTCATGAATGTTAACAAAACATACGGGGCTATCGGAGGGATCATTATTTTTCTATTATGGTTCCAATTTATCGCGTTCTTCTTCCTGGTTGGCACAACAATTAACATGAACCTTTTAAAAAGGTAACCGATTAAGCTCACGAGTGGACAATGGACAAAGACAGGATTGCGCAAATATTCTTGGAAACTGCACATCTGCTGGAAATCAGCGGCGAGAATCCATTCAAAGTGAGAGCATACGAGAATGCCGCAAGAACAATAGAATCCCTCAATAATTTCGAAGAGCTATCAATAAGCGGCGAACTAAAAACAATAAAGGGCCTCGGCTCAAGCATACTGGAAAAAATTCACGAACTCCAAACTACAGGACATCTTGTTTATTACGAACAATTAAAAGAGAAAACACCTCCCGGACTGATTGAAATGATGAAGGTCCCTACCCTTGGTCCCAAAAAAGTTATTATTCTTTACCATGAGCTAGGAATCAAAAGCATTCAAGAATTGGAACAGGCATGCTTGGAAAACAGGTTGCTGCATATCGAGAAATTCGGGTTAAAAACCCAACAGAACATTATGGAAGGGATCTCCTTCTTAAAAAAATATTCAGGTACCTATCTGCTCACCGACGGGATCAATACAGCGAACAAACTTGTCGCTCACATGAAATCACTGCCGGAGGTCACCAGTATTGAAGTTGCCGGAAGCATTAGGCGCCGCAAAGAAATCGTCAGGGACATAGATATCGTTGCCACCTGTGATAACACGGAAAAAGTCATGGACTTCTTTGTATCCCTGCCAACGGTCGAAAATATAATTGCTAAAGGCACAACAAAATCAACTATAAGCCTGCGCACCGGAATGAATTGTGACCTGCGAGTTGTCAGCAAAGAAGAATATCCATACACGCTCCATCATCTTACAGGCAGTAAAGACCACAACACTGCAATGAGAGGACGGGCAAAGAAAATGGGCCTGAAAATGAACGAATACGGGCTATTCCGTGAAGATAACACCAACATACCCTGTTCCAGCGAAAAAGAAATTTTTGCTGCGCTGGGGCTAGACTTCATTCCTCCGGAATTGCGCGAAAACCTCGGAGAAATAGAAGCAGCCGAAACAGGATCGCTTCCCCGCCTTATCGAGAAAAAAGATATCAAAGGAATACTTCATTGTCATACAACCTGGAGTGATGGTAACAATACACTGGAAGAAATGGTAACCGCCTGCAAAAACTCCGGATACTCGTATATCGGGATTACCGATCATTCAGTTACTGCCTCTTATGCCGGAGGGCTGACAATCGAACAGGTCCACCGGCAGCTCGAAAAAATTGAGATTCTTAATAAGCTGCATTATCCGTTCAGAGTTTTTAAGGGGGTAGAACTCGATATCCTAGGTGACGGGTCTCTTGATTACAATCCTGAGACCTTGGCGCTCTATGATTTTGTTATCGCTTCGGTACATTCCAGGTTTAATCTGTCCACGGAAGATATGACCAAGCGAATATGCCGGGCGCTTGAAAACCCCTATGTAACCATACTCGGACATCCGACAGGACGGTTGCTACTCGCCAGGAAAGAGTATAATGTCGACATGGCAACCATTCTTAGCTGTGCCGCCAAAAATCATAAAGCAATAGAGCTCAATGCCAACCCCAATCGTTTTGACCTTGACTGGAGATATTGCAAGCAAGCAAAAGAACTGGGAATAAAGATATTTATCAACCCCGATGCCCACAATATGGAAAGCATGCATTATGTAGAACTCGGCGTCGATATCGCAAGAAAAGGATGGCTCGAAGCCCACGATGTCGGGAATACCATGGATGTTGCTGACCTGGAAAAATATTTCAGAGCGGTCTCGCCGATAAATATTTGACGTGCACCCGGAAAACCGTTACTCTGAGACCTAATATCCAGAACCAGGGAGTTGCCTATGAATTTTGAGCAAGTGAGAAAAGAAAGCCTTGAAGAGCGGAAGGCAAGGACTGCCGTAATTACAAAACTTCTGTCCGATACCTATCCGGAGCCAAAATCCGCACTTAATTTCACTTCACCCTTAGAGCTCCTGGTCGCTGCCATCCTATCGGCACAGACAACCGACAAGCAAGTGAATATCGTGACTGAAGATCTTTTCAAAAAGTATCGATCAGCACAGGATTTTGCGAATGCCGATCCCGAAGAATTCATACAGGATATCCGAACAATTGGATTCTACAAGAACAAAGCAGCCAACATAATAAAATGCTGCCGCCAGATCCTTGAAAAGTATCACGGCAAAGTGCCTCGGACCATGGACGAACTCACAAGTCTGCCAGGGATCGGAAGGAAGACCGCTAACGTAATACTTGGAAACGCTTTTGGAATTAATTCAGGAATCGCAGTTGATACTCACGTTATCCGAGTATCCGGAAGATTAGGGATCACAGAACATACTGATCCCGAAAAAATCGAGCAGGACCTGATCAAACTTGTTCCCCAAATCACCTGGACCGACTTTTCGCACTACCTTATTTACCATGGCAGAAACACCTGCGTTGCCAGAAAACCAAAATGCGGGATTTGCATCATTAATAAATACTGCCCCTCCAGCTTAATAAAAAACGGTTAACAAAGGGGAATAAAATACCGATAATCTAATATATAAAGAAGGAGCATTTTTATTATGATAATAAGAAATTCGCTCTTACTACCGTTATTAGCCCTATTACTTTCCTTACCAGGATGCTCAACTTTTGTCCAGAATAATGTTCCCCAAAATAACAGGTCCGCAGAACCAGTGATCTGTATTGAAAAAACACTGATCAATACCTGTACCACGACATCACAAATCAATCCCGAAATAGCCTTATTATCAAACGGTACTTTTGTCGTTATTTGGGAAACCCTTAACGACGATTCGAGTTCAGGAAACATTTCCGGACAGTTATTCGATGCTAATGGGACCAGGATCGGCGATACATTTCAAATATGCAGCTATGAAGCAAACTACCAAAACAGCATAAAAGTTAAAGCATTGGAAAATGAAGGCTTTGTAGTAACCTGGGACAGCTGGACGCAAATAAATCAAGACAATATAACATACGGGCAAATGTTCAATGCAAAGGCAGATAAAAAAGGAGGCATCATCCCGATAACCATGAGCGACGAACCCAACTTAACCTCTCCGCTTTTTGCACAAACAAGTAAAAACTATGTTGCAGTCTACAATAACGATCAACTCAATTCGGAATGTGCTCTTTACTAGTCCGAAAAAGATTATTGCTGCAAAAAGTCACAAAGCAGTCTGACACCAAACCCGGTACCCCCTACAGGACAATAGGGATCGCCTTTGGTAATATATGCCGGTCCGGCAATATCAAGATGCATCCACTTCGTATCTCCCACAAAATCAGAGAGGAACAAGGCAGCAGTAATAGCACCACCCCATCGCCTGGAACTTATATTTTTTATATCTGCAAAATCACTCTTGAGAAACTCTTTATAATCATCGGGCATAGGTAACTGCCAGCAACGCTCATAGGTTCTTTCCGATGATTTCAACATCTGTTCAATCATCTCTTTATCATGAGAAAAAATTCCGGCAAACTTCTCCCCGAGCGCAACAACACAGGCTCCGGTCAATGTTGCCAGATCAATTATCATTTCCGGGTTATATTCTTTTTTAGCGTACGAAATAGCATCAGCCAGTATCAATCTGCCTTCTGCATCAGTATTAAGTATCTCGATTGTTTTCCCATTATAACTTTTTACGATATCACCCGGACGGATCGCGCTTCCTGAAGGCATATTCTCGACTATCGGAATTATACCTACCAAGCCCATAGGCAGCTTAAGTTTGGCAGCAGTGATCATCGTTGCTGCAACAGCAGCGCCTCCACTCATGTCAGATTTCATATCACTTAAAGAATCTGAGGTTTTAAGGTTAATACCACCGGAATCAAAGGTTACCGCCTTACCGACAAGCACACATATTTTGTCAGTATTATCAATATTGTGTTCCATAATTACGAATCGCGGCTTATTCTGGCTCCCCATGCTCACTGCGAGTAGCGCATTAAAATTTTGATCTGCAAGTTGCTGCTCTTCCATAACATTGATAGTTATACCGCTATCTATGGCTTTATCTATAATCTCATTCGCGAATATTTCTGGAGTAAGCTCATTAGCCGGGGTACTCACCCACTCCCGAGCCATCAACGTCCCGCTACAAATAGCCATGTTTTTTTTATTAAGTGCTTCATATTCCCGAATATCAGATTCATGTGTTACAAAAACGACTTTTGATAACGTTTTAGTTTTTTTATCCTTTTTATACTTATCAAAAATATAGTTACGCAAGTACGCACCTTCGAGCATAGCCGAAATTACGTCTGCATATGGCAACTTCAGTTTTGAGGGGATAGCAACATAAGCTTCATCAAGCTTCATTCCCATACATTTACTTATTGCCGAGCCAATAACAACACGAACGTCTTCACTGGTTACCTGTTCCAGTTTTCCAAGGCTCACAAAAATTACCTTATCGGCATTAATGCCTGGGACCTTATAAAGAATAAGTTGTTCTTTTTTTTCTTTTGGAAATTCAGGAATAGATTTATGCTCGTTAATTATTTTATTAATAATATCCTGCTCATAAATTTCCTGAATTTCCTGATCTTCAATAACAGCAACTATGAGCGTCCCGACAGTTACTTGACTCAAATCGACATTTCGGATTGCAAACAAAACAAGACCCCCCTTTAAGAACTTAGTAGCGACACTATATTACTGTATTATCCGGAATACAAGCATACTTTTCAATAACGACGATACCTTCCCGTATCATATAATTCTCGCCCTCATAATTCTGGACATTTCTGGGATTAATAATTTTTACGTTATTTCCAATACGGGCATTTTTATCAATAATAGCTTTTTTGATAACGCAGTTTCTTCCAATGCCCATTTTTACATCATCGCAGACTTTTGACATTTCGGTTTGGTAATAATCATCTCCCATGAGGATCGATTCTTCGATATAGCTGTCACGGTCAACAATTGTCCGAATGCCAATCATGGAATTCCTTATGGTAACACGATTAAGAACACAGCCATCGGAAACCAGCGAATTCTCTATGAAGCTTGCTTCAAACTTCGACGGCGGCAAAAATAGCGGCTGAGCATAGATCGGATATTCCATATCATAAAAATTAAACTTTGGAAGCGGTGAAGCCAAATCAAGATTCGCTTCGTAGAAAGCTTTAATAGTACCGATATCTTCCCAGTATCCTTTGTGAACAAACCCGACAAGCTTCTTCTTCCCTAATAAACCAGGGAAAATATCCCTGCCGAAATCCGGTTCAATCGTATTCTCCATAAGCTCTCTAAGATAATTAACAGAAAAAACATATATACCCATATTCGCAAGCACATAGTCCTTATCAAGAGGCAATCCCTCTTCTAGCTTAATTGCATCCGGCACCTTGAATTCATTAATAATCGCCGGATCCTTTGGTTTTTCAACAAAAGCTTTGATCTCAGAATGCTCATCGATTTTAGCAAGCCCGAAGGAGGATGCCTTTTCTATCTCGGAAACCGTAAGAGCGAGGGTTGCATCCGCCTTTGACTCGATATGTTTTTCGATTATCTGACGATAATCCATTCGATAAAGCTGATCTCCCGATAGTATCAGAATATAGTCAACTTTAAGATCAGAAATATGCTTGATGTTCTTTCGGATTGCATCAGCTGTACCCTGAAGCCAATCAACGTTTTCCGGGCTCTGTTCAGCAGCCAGAATGCGAATATAGCCTTTTGAAAAGATATCGAATTTATAAGTCTGAAAAACGCTTCTATTCAATGATTCCGAGTTATACTGAGTGATAACAAATATCTTGTTAATACTTGAGTTAATACAATTACTGACCGGAATATCTACAAGACGGTACTTGCCCCCGAGAGGCACAGCTGGCTTCGATCTGTACTTCGTTAACGGATAAAGGCGAGTACCTTTTCCTCCGCCCAAAATGATACTTAATACATTTTCCATTATATCACCCTATCGTTTTTATATTCACTGATCGCAATATTTATTATGTTTTTTACATTATACCGTATTAATAAATATCAACAAGTATTATTTTCTATTGTCAGTTATTATTTACTTGATAATAAAGCCATTTTTGACACCACCAAAATTCCTATTCGATGAAACCAGGATAATATTTAGCGTTCTGAATGAGTGTAAATTTTAGCCATAAGTACATTTTTTTTCGAGTAAAGATTGAAAATTCTGCTTGCCTTGACTAGACGGCGACTGCTGAACTCCTCCTGCGTCGACAAAAATGTACTTATTTTTGGACATGGTACGTTTGGAAATGCAATAAGGGTCCTGAGAAAAATGATTGAGCCGGGAAAATGGCGTGGCAATAACCAGGACATGCCTAACGCCCAGCCGATAAAGACCGTTTAGAATAATCCTTTATACAAAAACCATAGACCGATACTTCCAACCAGTCCCCCGGACAACCGTTCGATTATAAACGTATATTTATTAATAAACTTAAGATACTTAATAGTCCTATTAATAAAAAACCCGATAACTATAAATGGCAATGACAATCCAAAAGAAAACACACTGAGAAGAAGCACTCCACGAAAAATCGTCTTACTCTCGCTTGCTAATGCCAGAACAGAGGCAAGAATTGGCCCAACACAAGGTGTCCATCCCAATCCAAAAATAACACCGATAAAAAATGCGCCAAGCACCCCTCCAATTTTCTTCGGAAATGGCAGCCTCAAATCACGATAAAGATTCTTGATTTCTATTACTTTGAACATATGTAACGAAAATATAACAAGAACAATCCCACCGAAAATCTCCATCAAATGCTGATAGTGAACGAAATAATGACTAACAACGGTCAATGCAGCGCCTAGAACTATAAATATAAAAGAAAATCCTGCACAAAATGATAATATATGAGAAAAAACAGAAATATTTTTACGGTCATTATTTTTGAGATCATGGAGAGAAATCCCTGTAACCAGAGAAATATACGATGGGAAAAGAGGCAGAATACAAGGAGAAAAAAAACCTAATATCCCGCTAAAAAAGACCACAACAATCGATAAATTCAAATATAATCTCCTTTAAGATGTTTAGTATGATTTATTGAAATACTTATTATACAAAAAAAAGCTTGGGATATCAAATCAATTGCTTTTAGCAAATTATCAGATACAATAAGACTGTTACTCAATAGCACAGAGCTAATTGAAAATACAAGGGGTACCCATACATGGAGAACGTCAAACTCCTCACAAAAACATTAATCACCGACCTGACAGAACAAATTACGGCAAATCCGCGAAAAAGGATCAATCATAACTTTCACCAGCTCTCGGATTATGTACAGAGATTTCTCAATATTGTCGATCAGTCCTCATACATCCAACCACATAAACACCAGAACCCGGACAAGACCGAAACATTCATTATTCTCAAAGGAAAAATCAAATTCTTTATCTTCGATGATCAAGGTAGTGCTAAAGATTTTTTCATTCTCTCTCCGGAAGAAGACAATCTCGGGATCGACATTCTGCCGGGAATTTGGCACTCATTCGTTACATTAAGTACAACTGCAGCAGTTTTTGAGATCAAAGAAGGTCCATACTTCCAGCAAACGGACAAGATATTCGCTCCATTTGCACCGAAGGAAAACGAACCGGAATCTGCTGATTACTTACGTTACCTTAGAGAGTATAGTTAGATTTCTTCTAACGTCCGTTTAAGATACGCAAGGAGTTTATCGTCGTCATATGGTTTCTCGATAAAGTCATCAGCGCCGGCTTCACGGCAAGCTTCAATAATATGTCCCTGCCCCATGCAGCTCAACATACACACTTTTGCCTGAGAATCATATTCAATAATTATTTTTGTGGCAGTAATACCATCAATCTCAGGCATAGTAATGTCCATAAGCACAAGGTCAGGAGATTCTTCTTTATATTTTTTAATTGCCTGCTCTCCATTTTCCGCCATAACAACTGTAAAACCATTGTTCATCAAAAACTTTTCTGTTTTTTTTCTAAAATAATTGGCATCATCTACAATTAATATCTTTTTCATAAGCATTCCTCATTTACAGTTTTTTTATCAGGATTTACTTACAATTATATCATAAATATTGAGGTGGGCTTATTGAATAATTCTAGATAATTTTAATATTGCAGCCAAAACTTATTTGACAACGCCGGTCTTTTATTATATCTTATGTCACGTTATTGAAAAAATTTTAGGAGGTACTAATCATGAAATTAAAATATCATTATCTTTGTCTCATTTCTATCCTATCGCTAGGATTGTTAACTGCGTGCAGCAAAGCCCCAAAAGCAGACCTTCCTGCAAATCTCCAAATAATCGAAGATTTTGACGCAACTGAAAGCTGGACATCATTCGCTGCACCTAATTCTTCAATGAAAATCACGACGGATGAAAAAGAAAAATACAATGGAAACTCGTCAATGGCTATGTCATTTGATATCAAAGACTGGGGCGGCGTAGGTTCAAGCTTTAAAGACAAAAAACAATGGAACCCTAGCGACAGCCTGTTTTTTGTACTTAAAGGCGATAGTTCAGGCAAAACTCTTATGGTAGAAATTACTGATAACGGAGGAGAACGCTTTGCCACAGCATTTCCGGTTAACTTCACCGGCTGGAAAGCCTTCACAATCCCATTTAAAGATTTCAAGAGAAGAGACGATTGGCAACCAGACAATGTTCCAAATGACGGTTTGACACTAACAGCAGTTGAAGGTCTTAGTTTTTCACCAAAAGACAAATCAAACGGAACATGGAACGTCGATACTATCGGAATTATCCAGGGAAAATAGACACCAAAATAGAATAAATAAATATAGAAAAAGGGACGAGATTAACACGTCCCTTTTTCTATATTAAAACTCGTCATAGTCGCCGGCAAACAACTTTGCATTGATTAGGAGTATATGTTATCATTCACGGGAAAATAAAAACAAAGAGCTGATTAATGAAAAAACTAGAAGTAACAGCAGCCATTATTTATGCTAACGGTAAATACCTTATTGCACAAAGGCCACTCGATAAGTCGATGGGAGGTTTGTGGGAATTTCCCGGTGGAAAAGTCGATGAAGGAGAATCCCTTGAATCTTGCTTAATCAGAGAAATTCAAGAAGAACTTGAACTTGTTATTTCTATTAACAAACATTTTCTCTCGGTTAATCATTACGAAGAAAATGTCAGCTTAAATCTTCACTCCTATTTATGCTCAATTATTGAAGGAGAGATCAGGCTCAATGAGCATATCGACTATAAATGGATCACTAAAAACGAATTTTCATTATTTGATTTTCCCCAAGCTGATAGGCCTATCATCAAAAAACTTGAAGAGCACCCAAATTAGCACAACACAAACCATACTTCTTCCATAAATTAAGCTATAGAATCATCGCAATATTTTGTTATAATTTATTTATATGAATCCTATAAAGACATGTAGTTTTATACTCATGTTCCGGTATTCATGAAAAACATATCCGATATTAATTTAAGAGGTGGAACATTGCCCAAAATATTAGTCGTCGAAGACGAACCGGTTTACCGCGAGATAATAGTTTCCATAGTGCAACGGCTAGGCTACGAGGTAGTATCTTCCGGCTCAGCAGAAGAAGCACTGGAACTCATAAAACAAAGTTTCTACCCAATTATCCTTCTCGATATACTATTGCCTAAGATGAAAGGCACGGACTTAAGTCGAATTATTCGACAGATGCCGAACAGCGAACTCTACTTCATTATTGCGACGACAAGCCAGGACCAGAAAGAAAATATAACGGAAATTCTGTCCGCAGGAATAGACGATTATATAACCAAGCCAGTCAACTTCAAACAACTCATGATCAGGCTAACAATTGCCGAAAACTACGTGAATAATATTCAAGAGAAAAAAAAAGCTGAGGTCCAGTTCAAGGATAGCGAAGAAAAATACAGGCTTTTATTTGAAAATGCCCGCGATGCTATATTGCTTGAAGATCCGGAAACAAGACTGATAATTAACTGTAATAAAGCTGCTGAAGTTTTACTCAAAACGACAAAAAAAACACTCATCGGAAGACATCACAAAGCAATTCATCCTCCTCAAAAAGCCGATGAATATGATGATTACATAAAAAAAACAATAAAAGAAAACGGAGTGATCGATAGAGAAGTTGAGATCATTTCCAGTTCCGGAGAACTTCGACGGGCAATATTATCCGGAACTCTCTACCATTCCTTAAAGAAAAAAGCATTGCAGCTCATACTTCATGACATTACTGAAAGAAAACAATTAGAAGAACAAATAGTTCAAGCCGAAAAAATGAAAGTAGTAGCAACCCTCGCTACGGGAGTGGCACACGAAGTTAAAAATCCGCTAGCTATCATTTGCCAGGGAATAGACTATTTAAACAGAAAGATAAAGACCGATAACGAAGATATTCTGACAACTCTTCATGACATTGAACATGCAGTCAACAGAGCAGATACTATCGTACGCGGCATTCTAGATTTTTCAAGCCTATCGGACCTGGAAATAAAAACGGTAAACCCCAATAAAATAATTACCAAAGCGCTTGCGCTCTTGAATCACAACTTTAAGAGGGCCAATATCTCAATAGGAACTGATCTTCAAAAAGATATTCCGCCGATCCGCATAGATAAAAACAAAATAGAACAAGTTCTCCTCAACTTGCTGATGAACGCAATCGATGCGATGCCGGATGGAGGCAAAATCACAGTTAAGGCATACAGTGATATCATGGAACTTAATAGAGAATATGTTATTATTGAGATTAAAGATACCGGACAGGGAATTCCTGATGAATTGCTGGCAAAAATATTCGATCCGTTCTTTACTACCAAAAGAAACACAGGAGGGACCGGACTCGGATTGTCAATCGTAAAAAATATTATCGAAATGCACCATGGCGCAATTGACATAACTAACGCAAGCGATCAGGGTACTATCGTATACATGCGCTTTGAAACTGACAATAAAGAATAAGGAGTATGCAGCCATGATAAAAAAGAAAGTACTCATTGTGGATGATGAAGTAGCGTTGGCACGTATGATCCGACTCAATCTCGAAGACACTGACAAATTTGAGGTAAGGACCGAATCGCAAGGCAAATTGGCCCTTAGTGCGGCATTAGAGTTCAAACCGGATATTATACTCCTGGATGTCATGATACCGGATCTCATGGGAAGCAAAATTGCTGAGTTAATATCAGCTTGCGATGAATTAAAAAGCATTCCTGTTGTCTTCTTGACCGCAATTGTAAAAGAATCCGACCTGGCACACCGGGGAGGAACAATCAGCGGATATCCTTGCCTTGCCAAACCTATTTCTGCGGAAAAGCTTATCAAATTCATAGAGAAGGTCCTGGGATAAATTGTTTATGGACACTACAACATTACTGATTATCAGCAATGACAAAACCCTTACCGAGAAAGTTCGCAAAGAATTCTCTGCGACCGGAATCAATCTTGAATATGCGGAAGATGGTATAAGCGGGCTTAATAAAGCAAGGGAAAAATCGGTAGGATATATAATCCTGGATTCGGAAATTCCCAAATGCAATGGATTCATTGTCTGCCGGTTATTAATGTTTGACGAAAAACATAAGCATTTATCAATTGTGATCACATCCGATGATACTGCCGACGAACCCTTGGCACTAAGGGTTGGCGCAAAAGTATTTGTCAACAAAAACACAGATCCGCAAAATATTATCAGCCAAGTCAGGCAGATGATAACCACCGGGAGCCGGGAAAATGTATAATAACAACCAATTTACTATGCAGGTACCATTCATTGATATGGATAGCTATACCCCGGATGCAAAGGTATTGGAATATATCAAAGAATCAACAAGCAAAAAGCTAAAAGCCTTACCCCTGTTTAAAGTTAAAAAATTCTTAGTTATGGCAATGGTAAATACTTCTGATTTTATTGCCTTGAATGAGTTAAAAAGAGAAACAGGGCTGGATATCTATCCTGTAGCTGCCAACGAAACCTCAATTACCAAGGCAATTAATCATTTCTATCAGAGAGTAGATTCCCTGCAAGACGAACTAAAACCTATCATCCAGAGCCTCAAGGGAAATAAGCTTCCGGTAGAAGATAAACAATTACAGATGAAAACTGCCCTTATGGAAGAACAAAAACCAGTGATCCAGCTTGTCAATAGCTTGGTAAAGCAAGCAGTAAAAATACAGGCTAGCGATATTCACCTTGAACCGGACGAAAAAAAATTCAGGCTACGCTACCGCGTTGATGGGATCCTCAATGAGCTCGCGACCTTCCCTCTCGATATGTATCATTATATAGTATCGAGAATCAAGATAATTTCTAATCTCGATATTACCGAATCCCGGCTTCCTCAAGATGGGCGAGCCAAGCTTATGATAGAAGACAAAGAAATCGACCTGAGAGTTTCCACATTTCCAACTGTATACGGAGAAAATGTGGTAATCCGCGTATTAGACAGATCCATACTTAATTTTGATATGTCTAATCTGGGATTAAGCAAAGAGATCATGCCACCGTTTACGAAAGCGATTAACGAACCATATGGCATAATCCTGGTTGCCGGACCTACAGGAAGCGGGAAAACAACAACATTGTATGCAATCCTAAATGCCATCAATACCATAAGTAAAAACATTGTAACAGTTGAAGA